>Ga0115005_10000870_pt1 | contig 23503 bp, 24 predicted proteins | sample ArcOceMetagenome_FD_87163 | JGI IMG/M metagenome (GOLD analysis project Ga0115005, IMG submission 87163) | Marine eukaryotic phytoplankton communities from Arctic Ocean - Arctic Ocean - Greenland ARC118M Metagenome | ecosystem: Environmental > Aquatic > Marine > Oceanic | place: Arctic Ocean...
AATAATTTCGTTTCGTCTGCTCTCTGAATCGAGATATAGTACTTCCAGATCTACGGTACTGTATTACAATGTCTTATTTGGAGTGTTTGTGTTGTGCGTTGCGGTTGTTGCTTAAAATTAAAATTTCCATGCGAACCCGTTCGTTTGCGAACTGAGAATGTACATACTCTAGATTTCTTTGCGCACTTTTTGAAGTCCTGTTCTTTCAACTTCACCAACTGAATTGCGCACTGTACTAATGCATTACTAATATCCAACTTTAGGACTCGGACACAATAGAAAGACAAACAAAGATTACTGATTTTTTAAACTGAACGGCGAAATCAGTACCAATAGGAGGGTTTTAAAATCGTCTCGTAGCACTTTACAGGAAAGTGCCCCATTACAGCCATTAAATCTCTGCAGGGAGAACGTAACTTCATACTATGGTTGAAATAACATCATCCATTTGGAGTGGTTGACATTATAAAGTCAGGAGATATATTCATCAGGGAAATTACCCGCAGTGAGATTATCTAAGCAAATACAAAACTAAGGTAGCATTATCCAAGACCGGACGGAGGGTCGGGTTGTGAGTAAAATCGAAAGATGGAATTCACTTTTTCTTATTACAAAGATTCGGGAACTTTCCTCACAATCTCAGATAACTGACAATCAAGTTGTCAGATTATTGGAGTATGATAATCACGGAGAAAAAAAGATGACCCCATCTCCTGCGGTAGAATCACAATTGAAGATGGTGCTGTTTTCTGCCTCTGAACTCACAAGCCCGAATTACACAGGACCACCATTTATTGCTGATTGCGAGTTTTTACTGGATATCAATGAATTAAAATTTCTTTCGACGAAATAAATTGCTATCTCGCTTACATCGTTTTTATCGGTTTTATTTGTTGAGTATGATGGTTGGATGAAAGATAATAGGTGGGATTTAGTTTAATTTTGTGTGGGTTAGGTACTTTTGGCGAGGCTTGGGGTGGTTCTACAAAGCACATATGGCCTATCCGAGCATACCAGCTTGTTCATCTGATAGTATATGAGCTAAACATCGCTTACATTTTTCTTATCGGTTTTCTTTGTTGAGTATGGTTGAAAGATAGTACTTGTACTCTGAACTCGTAGGTGATTTAGTTTAATTTTGTGTGGTGAGTTTCACGGGAAAGGTTTTTGTTGCCCGGGGGGCTTATGTATTCTAGTTTTTGACCAAACAACAACCTGGGACGAAGAAATGGCGATTTGGGGGATGAAAAACGGCGATGGTTGGCTGAAATGCATCAATGCGGCAATGCGACAAAACATAATGCACCTACAGTACAGTACACCTGTACTCCATAATGCACCTACAGTACAGTACACCTGTACTTGTGTTCAAGTACTGTACACACAACACGCAACACGCCGCTGTACCCGACCTTGAATCGAATCCAAACCCCAATCTATATCTTCACAAATTCACTTGCATACAGTAAATCTTTTCACGTGAAGCGAAAGAATAAACTGGCCATATGAAAATACGGAAAAGGAGAGGCAACGATCAGCCTTCTACTAGCAAAACTGCCCAAAATGTGTTCAAGAGTGCAAAACGTAACAGTAACTCAAAATCCAAGAAAATACTCTTCCTCGCCAGCGTCAGCACTTGCCTATTAATTACTTTTGTGCATATGAGAGTAGTAACGAAGAGATTCGGTAGAAACGCTGCACGGACCATTCACAATTCAACATATTTCGAGAGTAGGGGTGACAATCTTCGCTACAAATGCACATTAAAGGCAGGAATGAGAAAGCATAATCCTTCACAAAAAGATGCACTGGCTCGAATCATCCCATTTCAATCGAACGGTGCACACCAACTGAAAAATTTCATGGCGTACTACTCTCAAGTCATCGACATGGACAATATAGTAATCATTGATCATCAGACTAGAAATTCAAATGCTGATAGTTATACAGCTTCTCTTCTACATAAATACAACACCTTGGGATCTGATATTTGGCATTGCGAGGGAAGTTTTGATCTTAAAAGTGAAATGTGGTCATGGGTCATCGACCGATATAAAGACAAAAGTGAATTTGTGTTCCCTTTGGACGTGGATGAATATATTGCAGTTCTCAAGACTACTCCCAAACAAGCAAACAACGACGGAGAACATACAGAGACCGAAGTGCTTAGCTGGAATAAACAGGATCTGTCCAATGCCCTTCATAAATTGCAACGGACTGGCAAACCATTCAAATTAGAGCAAGGGGCCGTTTATCCGGTAGATTGCGACGACAACAAATGGTCCAAGGCCATGAGCATACACGATAATACACTTTCTAGCGAAGATGCAGCGGAATCTTTACTTCACTTTGATGTAGGTCCAATGCAAAAAGTCAAATACGTCGCTCGAAGGAAGACGAATAGAGAACATTGTATGGATAAGGTATTCATGCGTGGCGAAGACTTCAACATTACAGATACTGGAAATCATTTTGGCCAAACGCATAAAACATCCATAAGAAAGCAAATGAAAAGATGCCGAGACACCACTGTGTCGACCTTTGTCCCTGATATTGACCAAAAAAATGACTTATTCATGATTCACATGCAAGCTGTCAATTTTGACGAATGGCTGACGCATGCATTTCGAGGAGCTGCAGATAGGGGTTTCAATCGCTTTACCAGGTTGAAAACATGCACAAAGTTTATGACGAGTCTGGAATACTGTGAGAGTTGGCAGGCTCTCATGAAAACCAACTTTGATCCAAAGGAAATGAAGAAAATGTACAGAGACGAAGTTTGCGGTAAATTCAGCAATAGAGAACATATTCCATTGCCAATAAATCAGCTAATACAACCGTAATCTTCAATGTATTAGTAAAGTGGGAGAAACCATTGAAACCAATAATCAACGAATTTGAAATTTGTAGCAATGCATTGTATAAATTCGGATCTATAAATATCTTATACTGATGCACAGTCTGTGTGGTACTACACGTAACAGGTAAAGTCAACGAAATTAGTTCAAAAATCCCAATCAAACATTCTTTTTGCAAGAGATACCAGTTGATGTGAAGGAGAATGGGAAAATCTGCTGAACTCTCTGATCTGTAAACTTTCCACTCCTAAAATCATATTGGGGCTTCAAAAGAGCTACAAAGTCGTGACCATCCCTTTCCTCCGGCGATCCTAAAACAGTCTTCATGACCATGAAGCGATGCGTTGTAATCTTATCCCATCCATCACAACTGGTCCTAAACTGATTTATCGTGTCACCTTTGCCCGTCACGGTTCTCGTAGAAACCAAAAAGGTAGAATGCTTTGATCTCAACCTTCTCAGTTGACGCATGAAATCATTCAATCCAGAAAGTCCACTACCATTTGGTAAGTTCTCTTGCATTTTGTTCGTCAATTGAAACGCACTCAGAGCTGAATCTAGCAAAAGCATGACGGGGGGCGAGGTAATCTCTTTCTTTATCACATCTTTGCCCTCATCGACTATGGTATGTCGATCTAGTACCTGATTAAGCGATTCCAAAGCTGATACATATCCATTGGCAATGTCTTTTGGCCGTACAATATGAATGCGTCCAAGAGCGCACTGAATATCATGCTCAATATCCACATATTCGTCACCGCTTTCATCATTCTGATACGGATTCAATTGTTGCTGCGTCTGTGTATTTGCTAGACACTGGCGAAATTCGTTGGTAGCATTCCAACGACGAAGAATTGCCACCCTTACCAATTCCACCAGCTCGTCAGAATCAATTGCATGCTCTGGATCAAATATTACAATTGGAGGACCATCCTTGTCATTGTCAAGATGGTCTGGACCAGTTTTATCCATCGAAGTTTCTGTATTAGCCACTTCCAGGCGTATACATGCCGTTGAAGTAGCTGCAGCATAATTTGCAGCCAGAGTCATCAACAATTTCGTCTTGGCTGTCCCAGTTCGACCTATGATTTCCAAGGCAATATCATTACTATTCTTTGGGTTGGTATTTGCATTTGCATTTGCATTTGCATTGGCGTATGCATTGGCGTATGCCTTAGTTGTTAGAATTCTATCAATGAAGTTGATCCCTGTTCCTCTCGGGAATGATTCCAATAGCAGATCTTCGAGATTCGTCAATCTTTCCATCGTGGCATTTACATTTGTCTTTCGACGACGTCGTCTCCATCTTTGAGAACGGCAATTCAATTCATTCAATTTTCCCAAGCGGCATTGAAATGTTTGAGCAGATATGTTTATAACATTTTGATCCGTAACATTGAATTGGGAGGGCAACGAATGGTCACCAATGCCATTGCATTGTTTGGTTGTTTGGGAATCACTGGGTACTCGTAGGTGCGGAAAGACGATTGGGTTCAGTGATATTTTCCGCTTGTTCCGCTGAACCCTTCGAAGCCACTCATGGGCTGTTTCTTCTTTACGGTAGATTGAAAGCTCGCTCATCGGAAAGTATTGGCATCATTAAAAGTGCAATGTTCGTTCTAGATAGTGTATGTACTGAAACCACTACTGCTACTTTTACTGAAACCTGAAGAAGTTCGGTTCGGTTGCGCGCGGGCGGGCGGGGGACCCTTTCGGGACCCGGAGAAACTTTTACTCTCCGCTTTGCCGCTCTTTCAACAAACTTCTCCTTTATTCCCCATTCATTGACCGATACACCTGCCTGCCTTTGCTTTGCCTAGCTAGTGCCTGTAATTCTATTCTCAGATCAATTTGATCTCATCGTCAAGGAGGTCGGAAACGTATGTACCACGAGAAATTGATGTGATTGGCAACGATATTTCTTGGACAATCTCTACTCATCTCTTCTACGTGTAGCTCTTCAGTAATCTTGTCAAGGCTTCACGCACAAAATGTCAGAGGAAGGCACAACAGTGATTTCTACGTCTCTGATGAAAAAGTTGCTTTTGGGAAATCAACCGGATCAAAAAGTGTCAAATGAGGCCTTGGAGGCTGCAAGTTTTTTACTTCGTCAATTCATAGTGGAAGCAAGGAATCGTGCATCAGTAGAGGTGGGTGAAAGAAACTTATTTTTGTCAAAATGAAGTGGAGTATTCACGCGTACTGTACTGACAAAAACATATTATCAATAAACGTTCGCAGGCTGAATTTGATACGACAGACAATGACGATTTGAGCATCTCAAGCAGAAAGAAAAGAATAGCGATACCTAGTCTCAGTGATTCACAATCAGATAAGGAACAAGAAGAAAATGTCAAGAGAATCAAATCAAGGCACATTCTCAACATATCTCCCGAGCTGTTGATGGATTTTGCATGAATGGATCCGTCATGTTTGAATTACACTACCTAGGAATGGCGTCTTGTGGCTTACTTTATAGTGAACAATGCCAAATGTTTCCAACCCGATCTTGACTTTCACCATCATTTTCTATGTGTCACCGTTTGTCGGAATTTACCGTCGTTTCTCCATCTACCTCGCATTCGTAGCCTTCTAAAAAATTAAAAAAAGAGTTCATTTGTTGTGTACACATACATCACCTGAGAGACAAGATTACAGTTCCAATCAATCCAACATGAAATACCACTGTTTTGGAATGTGCCCATTCAACATTTTATGTTCGGTCTTTAAACCAAATATTCTTGAAATTGAAACTGATATTCATAAACTGCATCGTGAGTTGATTGAATCAGGGCACTTGTCTCGTCGACTTCGTCTTTTTGATTGGCAATGGCTGCAATAGACTGACTCCCCTCCCTGCGCCTCTTTACGTAGCTAATCCATTTATCAGCGGCCCATCTGGCCCTTTCCATTGAAACCTTCTCCGCCTTGTCATTTTCATCGTAAATAGCTTCTTTTATCAAGACTTCTATACAATTTTCTAACGTCACGATCCCGACGACACCAGCACTATCTGGAATATTGTCGCCTTTTTCAAGTGCCATATTAGCAACGCTAGGATCTTGGCATACAATTGCAAGATGACCTCCCTTATTTACCGTTGCTCCAACCTGTAATAGATTGACGAGGTTAAGCATATTCATCTGAGGTTGTATACAATGAGGTTGGATTAATGGCAACGTTGCCAGTTCCCGTTCCTCATCTGGATTTAACACCATTATTTGTCGTGTTCTGAATACGCCTGAAATGTGGGCCTTGTTTCCAGGTTCGTGGACTGGAATTCTACTGTATCCACTACGGTATATGTCCAAGATATTGGATTCGTCTAAGACCAAGTCTTTTGAAATAATAAATACATCTTCCAATGGAACCATCACGTCAGCCGCAGTTTTGCTTTGCATTTCTAAAGCTCCTTCGACCATGTTCACCGTATCAATATGTTTCACAAATCGAACAGAACCATTGTCGGGACGATTGGATATCAAGCTAGGATCAAGCCCAGCAAGTATACCTGCATGCCTTGATTTTAACATATGAGCATTTCGTTCTTCGTATTGTAGGCGAACCAATGCCGATAGCTCTGCACGGTCATATTTTTGCATGACACCATCTTCTCCTTCTTCATGTAATACTTTATCTAACACCTTTGCAATAGGAAATGCTAGTGGACACAATATCCACAAAAGAAATTGGACAATCGGTGCAAGTTTGCTTGATATGGCCAGCTTATTCGGGCCACTAAAGATAGCACTTGGAATTATTTCACCAAAGAATAGAACTAACGTAACACTCATAATTACAGCCACGTAGCCAGGTACGATTTTGTCCAGAAAGAGCGGCAACGCCTCGTTCGCCATTGCGTTCATCAGTAGCAGCGTGACTAGCAAACGATGATGATCCTTAATCAAAGGAAGAACCGACCGCGCCTGAGCTTTTTCTTGGGCACTTCCTGCAATTTCTTTGATTTTTAAATCGAGCAATTCCTGACTAACTAGACCCATCGTGAGCTGTTGGTGTCATTAAAAATGATGCATGAGGATTAAAAATCCACCAAAAAACCTGTATATGAGTATGGTAGAATAAGAATTGCCGAAGAACTTACACCTGCAGCCAATGCTGCAATGGCCACACATGCAAATGCCAATAATCCATTCTTGATGTAAAAAAATTGATCCTTATCTTCAGCGTTTGTCTCTTCTTCAAGCATCCTGGCAGTGCTGTCAGGTGAAAACGACAGTGAATGCCCTTGGCAAGTATCCTGCAGTGTATATCCGATGGAATGCAAATATAATTCGACTTCCTGGAGTGACGGCCTCTTCCCGGCTGAGAAAAAGTCACTTCCTTGCTCAACTGGTGATATTGCATTTCCTTGCTGTAGAAATAGGATAGCCAGCAGGGAGACCACATTCGCAACATTACGAAATGACTTCATACTCAAAACTGCACAAGATTGTCGTATGCTTGCGACTTGGACTACTCATTTTGTAGCAAGGCAAGCTTGCATTGCATTTGCATTCATTGCGCTCTCCCCTCGCTCGCGCGGCGCTCTCTGAGCGCGCGGACATTCGCTTGAAAACATGAAAATTGGTATGATATCATTCATTGAAGGACTTCAAGTAAACCAATGCGTCTATGAACTTCTTCAGAATAATTCATTTTAGGAATTAATTGTGTGATAGCAATCAAACTATATTTTTATTCCTTTTTGTTCCCATCAGAATTGAGGGTTTCGCTACTTTGAAGTAACGACATCTCCAAGTCGACAAGTGATTGGATTTGCTCATCAGTCAAACCTGGGACCTTGCTCAATGCATTGTTTACTTCCTCAGGTGTCTTACTATCACCATTCTCAAGAGCACCAATCGCTGTGATCTGTTCGCTACTAAGGGAATCAAGAACCGACATATCTTGATTCTTCAATACTTCGCTGAGGTCGTCATCGCCTACTACTTCATATGACGTGTATTCACGACCACGTTCGTCAACCTTTGTGCTCTTCACAGCCTTGAAACCCAACGCCTGTTCCACTTCATCCCCAGCACTCGATTTAGTGGCTGGGACATCAGAGGCGGCTTCAAGTCTCATAATTTCCTCCAAACCAGCAATCTTCTTCTCAATATTTTCAATCATCCACTCAATGTCATTCTCGTTAAAGCGTTCATCTCTTGGAGTATTGAGTAAATCAGAATCTTTTTGAGGATCCAGTCCCTCTTCCCATGCAATATCGTCTTCGTCACCAAAGTTACCTAGCTTATTGTAGTCAACAGGGTCCTTAGTGGGCATTAGCTCGTCATCAGCAGCGAATTCAACTCCAGATGCAGCTTCAGCCTGAGCAGCTGCCCACATGCGTTCTTCCTTTTCTTGACGTTTCTTCTCACGTTCTGTACGAGTGTCATCGTTTGGAGTGCGCCCAATAAGTTCAGGATATGGTGTCCCTGTCGTTGTCGAATCCCGTACAGGATCACGGAGACGAATGGGTTTACCCAAAGATTGACTATCACCTTCCCCGGTTCCTTCAGAATCGAAAACGAAAAATTTGGATGGATTCTCTTCCAGTATCTTAGATCCTTCTTCTTCCATTGCTTTGTAGTCAGCCAGCACATTCAAAGAAGGTGCAGCCATGGGTGAAGGGATCGGTTGCATACCATCAGGACCAACAGAATTCTTCTCGGCGTGAATATCTTGCATCATTTGACGCTGTTTCATTAGCAAAGACTTTCTCCCTTCTTCTCTGACCAATGCCCTAAGCTTGGTCTTTTCTTCCAATTCGTTCTGGAAGTTAATCTTTTCGTCACCCCAAAAGCTTGCATCCAAGTTCGAGTCGTAATAAGCCATTTCTTCGAGCTCCTCCATAAGCTTCTGTCTGGAACTTTTGTAAGTCCTACTCATATTCCAAGTATGACTCTCATATCTCCAAAAGTCTGCATCTTCGGTAGGCATGGGAGCACCAACAAACCCACCTGGTCTCGACCACAATTTCTGTTCATTATCGTTTCCATCAAGAGCAGCATCGACCTCTTCTGGAGTAGACAACCAGTGCCCAGACTCTTCTTCCAGTTCTTGAATCAATAATCTTCGTGCCTTATCAAATCTTTCCAACCTCGCCTCGCGATTTACCTGAGATACCTTTACCTCTTCTTCAAATTCCTCTGCCCTTTTCCTCCTAGCTTCCTCATGTCTCATAGCATTCATCACAGACTTTGTATTCTTCTGTCGCTGACGCTCCAAACGTTTTCTTGTTTCTTCAGCTTTCTTCTCCGCCTGGGCCTTTTCATCTGTAAGCCTTTGCTGAGATACTTCCACTGCATATTGTTTACGAAGCTGACCAACAGCCCTTTTATAAGCAGCACGACGTTTGCTATAATTGTTAGCAACTCTCACTTGCACCTCTTTAGATGGCTTTGACGAGAGCAAACGGGACGATGAGCTGTAATTGCATCGCATGTACTGCACTGACTTTGCAAAGAATCTGTTCTGAATTATCATTGTTAGGCTGGAATCTTTACAAGATGGCAGTTGGTGTGATAGTAAGCTCGTGAGAAAATAAGTTCATTACCCATTGCATGTGTGCTTTGCTACTAGCCTTGTTCGACTCACTCGCCCCGTCCGCCGCCCACCCGACCCTTTGAGAGCAACAATCACCGGTCGAAAATCTTTCACGGTCTGTCCGGCGATAAACCCTTTTGGATAGGGTTTTTCCCATTCAAAATCCATTTTTTAAATCACGCACCCCCACCCACCCACGCACCCATTTTTTCATTGCCGTAAAATCCTAAACAAAAGTACAAATTCTGTAGACAATAATACGATAGAGAAATTCAATAAAAAGTGCAAGCTGCCTGGCTACGGTATCACCACATCTGGAAGCAAAAAGCTCGACACCGGCAGGACTCGAACCTACGCGGGATAAACCCAATCGATTTCTAGTCGGTCGCCTTAACCGCTCGGCCACGGTGTCTTCTTGCAAGATTAGGTGTCTTATCTCAAATTATGATTTTAATTATAAATTAAGCATAATTGAAAGAACTATTGTATATAAAACACGGGATTTCAAGATTACGTTTGTTTCACATACACTTTCAAACTTGTACTGGAGTATCTATGTCCTAAAGTCGTGTGCTATTTTATTTACTATTTCATAACAGGTTTGTGCTTGCGCCCCCATCTACTTTATGAGACATTCTTCTTCTAAGTCTAATGCAATTAATTCGTCCCATTCCTTGGACCTTCTCTCTCTAGCTTCTTTATCAGTCATATTTACAAAAGGCTCGACGACGTGACCCTCTGCATCCAGATGGAGTTTATTCAAAATACCTTCAAACCCTTCCATTGTGAGAAACCTTTGCTTTCTATTCCACATCAAATTCTCCAAATGTTTTTTCATACGGACAAGTAGTAACATATTGGCGAAATTCTTTTCTTGCATCTTGGAATCGAGCTGGAAGTACAACTGCCTAATCTCCATGACACCATCGCCATCGGCGCCGTCTTTTTTCGAAGCTTCAGCTAATTGTTTTGCCACATTTCTCAAAACTATTCTTTGCCAATCTCTATTTGACGCATCACGCTTCCGTTGAATCCCTTGCAGTCGTTCCAAATCCCCCAAATAAACACCGTGAAACCCGTGATTATGATCGGTCGCCCAAGTGTAACCTTTTGGCTCTACCATGTAGCTGAATTCCAATTCAATTTTAGGATCAACCGGACGCATGTGTTTATCAAGACGGTAAAGCAGTGGAATACCAGTTGGGATCGTCATTCCTTTAATATCCTCATCAGAAATGTTATCAATATGCTTAATGAGTGTGCGGATGGTGTTTGCATGCGAGACAATAAGACATTTATTTCCTGATCTTAATGATGAAACAATGTGCGAGTTGAAAAATGGCAGGATTCTATTCGCGCAGTCTTTTAATGATTCGGCTCTGGAAGCTTCAAGAGATTCCATTGTCAAATCCTTGTATCTAAGATTGATAAAATAAAGATAGCGTCACTCCATGCCATGAGAAAATGAAGTAGGTCTAGAAAATCAATTTGGAAACAGTTGGATCGCCTTACCTCCTTTCTTTGCCGTGCCAATATGGATGATCGTCCTCCATCTTTGGCGGGCGCGTATCATAACTCCTTCTCATTTCCATTACCAATTCTTGATCAATATCTAATTCTTCATAGGCAGTATCTTTATTGTACCCCTGTAGCGCACCATAATGTCTCTCGTTCAATCTCCACGTCTTGGTGATTGGCACAAAATGCTGTTCCGCCGTGTTAAGCGCCATATTAGTGGTAAAAATGGCTCTCTTGAGGACACTCGTAAAGACATGATCGACTTCCACACCATTTTCATTGAGCAGTCTACCAGCCGCACGTGCTTCCTGTCGTCCATTTTCTGTCAGGTTCACATCACACCAGCCTGTATATTTATTCAATGAATTCCATTCTGATTCTCCATGACGCAGGAGTACAAGGGTGTAGAGGGAGTCATCTCCGTAATCCGCGAGACGAAACGGTGCCTTTAGTGGGTCACTCGGTGTTCCCCCCCTTACAAAGTGCGTTAAATGCTGTTGCTGTTCTTGTATGGATATATTTGTCTGCGAATTGCTGCCTCGGAATTCGACGGAAGATTTCGAGGGTTTGGCACGGGCTTTCGCCTGTCCTCTAGGAGTTTTGCTTATGGGTGTATTCTTTTTTACTTTGCCAGGAGCTTCTTTGATTTCTTTGAATGGGGACTTGGATGAATTTGACCCTGGTCCATCATTTGAATAGAAATTTGATTTCTGTGTCTGCGAATGGTTCTGTCCCTTTGGAAACGACCTTGCTACTGTTGAACTTGCACTTGAACTTGCACTTGCCAATAATGAACAGATGCGTATTTCATTTTGTGCGAGGGAGACTATCCTTCTCTGAATGCTATTTGAAAGAGGGCATTTGGGCCCGATCCTGTGCATTGTTTCTGAATGTTAATGGGTTTTTAGTCCGAATGAGGCATACGCATTCGTCGAAGCACACTTGGTCCAAGATAGGAAAAGATTCTTTCTTTTGTTTGGGGATAAATCGGATATCATCGATTGTGCGTGTGTAAGCGTGGTGGGAAAAGAAGGACTTTCTCTGCATCGATGCGATGTGCGTGTGAGAGGTGATGAGCGGGAAAAGGACGTCAAGTTTCTCTGTTGTTGGATTTTAGCTTTTGAAAATTTGGAAACTTTTATGCGTTGTGTTGTAATATCCCAATCCGAGGAGGATAATCATTTGTCATTTTGTGAGCATAAAAAATAATTCAAAAATTGGCTGAACAACGGGCGTTTGCGAACCGGATTTGAGATTGTACCGTTCGGACTACCGTACATAATCACTCCACGTTCTCATTACACTACTGATACAAGTACTGAACTGTACGGTATATAAAAATTCATCAAACATGAAGGTCTTACGCACCTTACCAATACTAGCACACTTCTTGCACCTCTCTCATCACTTATGCAACGCCAATGCGGTCAAAAAGACAGATGAAGAACATGCTGCAGCTCTCATCGCCTGGCTCAAAAAAGAAGGCGGCTATTTCAACTCCAAGCTCGAAATGCGTCGCGTAGATCCATCTGATCCAACATCCTTCTTCGGAATGTTTGCAAATGGTTCTATTCCTAAAGAGGAAATGCTTCTGCGTATCCCAACCAGCATGGTTTTGGATAGCGCTGAAGAGGATCCTGTCTTGGCTTCAATGACATGTCCTACTGTTCGTAATCTCAACAAGCAACTGAAACTGAAAGATGAATCCAAATATGCCCCTTATGTAAACTATCTCTTAGATACACAGCCTCCAGGTTCCATTCCATCGGGTTGGTCAGAGAATGGGAAAAAATTGTTGACTCGTGTGTTGGGAGGGGAAAAGTCGGGCGACTTTCCCATTCCACTCCCACTTTCGGACGATCCTTTCCCCTGGATTGATGAGTGGCACGATTCATGCAAAGGATCAAACGATCCACTTGAAGAATATGGAGCTCTCATTGTGATACAGAGGAGTTGGGATGATGTTCTGATCCCTGTGTTTGATATGATGAGTCATAGAAATGGACATTGGTTGAATACCATGCATAACGATGTACACGGAGATGAAGACATTGAAGTTAAAGCCAAGAGAGATATTGAGCCTAATGAACAAATTTACACCTCCTATAACATGTGCGAGAATTGCGGAGGTCGAGTATTTACTTATGGGACACCAGAGATTCTCAGAGAGTATGGTTTCGTGGAACAAATGCCCCAGAGCTGGATCTTCCATGACGATGGCTTTGAATTTGGATTTCGTTTGGGCGAAAAAGATAATGAGAATAGTGAGCCCTCGGGTATTTATGTCGTCACTGACTGGATTTTTGGGGATCCCGACAATGATGATGTTGAAATGTTGAATGAAATGATAGAACAAATCAAGCGAACGAAAGAAACCATCTTGAATGTCCGAGATAAAAATGTGCCTGATTCTGAATGGCAAACTATTACTAATTACATTGATGCAATGAAACTGGCCTTCGAAGTTGCAGTCCAGGCTGTTGGAGAAGGTTATGAGATTCCAGTTATTTCTGAAGACGACGATGAAGACGACGACGACGAAGACTACTATGAAGAGGATGATCACGATGAACTTTAGAGCTAATGCATCAATCGTATTAATGATAGTGATAAATTTGCCTGGCCTCAGAGCTGTTGCAAGGATCTCTATTGTACTACAAACTAAAATTACTTCAACAGATCAGGGGCTGACAATTAAATAGTTTTGAGAAAAATCTTGGCTGTCTAATCCATTATCTTTTACCACGGTGTTTCCTCCTCTTTCTACCAGGTCCACCATCACTTTGCGTATTATTTGCATTTCCCCTGTCAATATTAGCGTTGTGCATTTTGATCTTTTCCGCAACATTGGACTCAGCGCTGCCTTTTCTTCGATCCTTCATCATGTCATCAAACATTTCCTTCATTCCCTTTGGAGGTGGTGCACCAGGAACTGGCTTAGGTGGTTCCCAAATACCAAGTTGTTTCTTGATGGTTGGATTGTTAAATGCGACGCTTTGGACGAGTGAGAATGTGTTGTTTGCAGTCCAATAACAAAAGATTGCTGCTGGAAAATTCCACGTTGCAGGAACCATAATCACTGCGACACCTCGGAAAAAGTTAAGCATTGCTTGACCCTGTGCTGGATTTGTCGCCATCATTTGCTTCTTTCCCAATTCCATCATTCCTAAAAAGGACAAAGCAGATGCAATTGGTAAGATACCGTAGGGGTCAGGAGCACTTAAATCTGTAAACCACAAAATACCAGCATCTACTAGCTTCTCAGGATAAATATCTGGGAATTGTTTAAGAGCGAAGAATGTACCCATGAAGATAGGCATCTGTATAGGTATAATCATGATAGATTTCAGTGGATTGCAATCGTATTTCTGAAAAAGCGCTTTTGTCTGCTTTGCAAGTTTCTGCTGTCCCGCTACATCTTTCGAATCAAGTTGCTTCATTTTTTGTTGGATGATATCCATTTCAGGTTTTATATGCGCTAAACGACTTGAGTTCTGCTGCGCTTTCACAAAAAGAGGAAACATCATCGTCCGAAAGGTTAAAGTGAGTGCTCCGATGGTAAAGGCATAGTTCAACCCCGTAGCGTCATGAATATTCACAAAAAGCTGAAGAATCTGATCTTGTGGCCACCAGGTTGGCTCCCAGATGTCAGCGACCTCGGTAGCTGTGACAGCTGCTTCGGCTGCAGCTGCTGATTGTTCAAATTTTGCAATTTCTGCATCAGGAGAAGAGGCAGCGCATGAAGTCACTTTTTCAGAAAAACTGCTAAAGTTTCTCCTCGATTCAGATAGGTTGCCACCTGCTTTGAAATTGATCCCGGTCTGGATGCAATTTGCTCCCAATGTAATCGAGAGAGGCCTGACCGTAGTGAATGATGAAGGTGCTTGCACAAGCTGACTGTCATTGACATTTGTTGATACAAAGTGCTTCATGAGGTTTGAACCAAGACTTGGTGAGGCATTGTATCGCGAAAGCGAAACTGAAGATTTCTGAAACCCTGTGCGTAACATCGTATGAGAATGAAAAGTGTAGTTATGTTAACTTCTATTGCAACAAGGCCGTCATTAGCATGTGCTGTACTGTATGTATCCTGTGTAGTAAGTTTTTCTCGTCTCTCTCATCATTATTTCATCTGGAGGGGTGAGTTGTGGAGGAAAAAGAGGTGACTCAGTACCTGTTCCTCGAAACTCCATATATACTCCTCGTAATAGTCTCGTACTAACTGTAGGCTAGAGATATCCTTTTCGATGTTATTCTTGTAAGATTTTAAGAATAAGATCAGTTGTATCATATGGTACAGGGCTCAAGTTCGGTATACTCATAGAATGCTAGACAGATTAGTATGATAGGTTTTGATAAACATAATTTATAATTTCTATTTATTAGATTGATAACAAGGCAACAAACCAATAGTAGCTATAGATCTCTAAAAAGTTAAACTTTTTAGTAGACCTCAACATGCCACTGCTTGGCCTTCTTGAGTCCCTTGAGCCACTCGTCGTAGTTGATGTCCTTATCAGCAGCAACTCCCTTGAGCATTTCTTGGATTCCAGGCATCATTCCCTTAAGTCCACAGAAGTAGATGTGAGCTCCGTTGGAAAGCTTCTCGAAGACCTCGTCAGCATATTCCTCAACCTTGTCTTGGATGTACATCTTTCCTCCCTTCTTGTTCTCCTGTTCACGGGACAAAGCGTAGTCAATACGGAAGTTCTCGGGGTTCTTAGCCTTAGCCTCTTGGAACTCATCATCATAAAGGAGAGCATCGGAGTTAGCAACTCCAAGGAAAAGCCATGCTTCTCCCTTGTATGCAGCAGCAGCAGGGGTCTCTTCAGCGAAAAGACGACGGACGAATCCACGGTAAGGAGCAATTCCGGTTCCAGTAGCAACCATGATGTAGTCGGTATCGGGGTCTTCCTCGGGCATAAGCATAACCTTTCCAGCGGGTCCGGTCATCATGACCTCATCACCGGGCTTGGTGTCACACAAGAAGTTGGAGCAGATTCCCTTCTTAGCGGGATCGTCGGCCTTCAACTCAGGGTCCCAGTAAGTAGCACGACGGACGCAAAGGGATCCAGTCTTTCCGGTCATGTCATCTCCGTAACGGGAAGAAGCGATGGAGTAAAGACGAACAGAGTGGGGCTTTCCGTCCTTCTCACGGTTACCAGGGGGCATTACTCCCCAGGACTGTCCCTCCCAGTAAGGGAAGTCTCCATCGTGATCGATGATGATGTGGTTAGTCTCTCCGGTAGCCTTAGGTCCAACAATTTTCTTGGAGGAAACAACCTTTCCAGTGAAAGGTGCCTTGTTCTTGTGTACGTTTACAGGAACAGTGGACTGGTCATAATAGGGCTCTGCTTCAAGGAAATCCTGAGCAGCAATCTTGGTGCTGAATGCAGGCTTTGCGCTAGGAGCGAAAGCAGCAGCAGAAGCGATGACGGTTGCGAATGCGAAAGCGGTCTTCATTGTTGCAAAGTTATGAGAGCGCGTTGTCAAATCAAAGCTGAGTGATTTCCCTTGCTATCTTTCCCAAACACAAACGTAAACGTGTTAAGATTCCGCCTATGACGTATGTGTCAAAGTCGACGCTTTTCACAACACAAACTTTTGCATTTCCTTACGTGGTGCTGGAAATTGCGCCAAAGGAAATGACATTTGAACCATACCAGGTTGGTATTCTCATTTCTTTTCAACCTCATCAGGTTGGTATTCTCATTTCGAAAAAACCGAACCCTTTCTTTGACACTTTGAACTTTTTACAGTTCTATTTTCAATTCGCCCAAGATTTGAGATTGCGACGACATTCAACGCGTACATAAAAAATACCAAAGCAACATTCAAACATCAAATTGCACCTCTCACTCGATCAACATGAAAGCAGCCTATCTCTTATCCACTTTATTCACTTTGTCAGAAATCCCTACTGGTCAAGCTTTCCAGCCTTCACTTGCACGAAAGGCAGGACAACAAACTGTTCCGCTGAAGTCCGCGGTGAATCCTGATCTTTTCAATCAAGATCCTGTCAATAAAATTGATATGAAACATGCACACGAGTGTGCTGAAAACTTTGGAGAATGCTCGATTGCTGAGTTGGAATACATTAATCAAGGTTAGCGTACTCGCTACAAATGTGAATTATTGGACAGGCATTTCAAAATTATTCACATTTTCATTTATTATATTTGTACACATGCAGCCTTGAAGGTGGAAAGAATTCAGCATGGGGCATTAGGCCTCACCCTCGATCCTGAAGAAGATCTTGACCACCGCATTCTTGAACAAGATTTGGCTGCCCAGCTTTCGCTTCTCAAAGAAGAAATGTATACTACGTCTCTCGATAATGAGGAGAAATCTGACGTCAAACCAGCACATGACAATGTTGTTGCAGCTATTGCTAATCCAGATTATTATCACCACGATCACACACTTCAAGATTTTGTTGAACAAGGCGAAGAGCTTTTCTTGCTTCCAAATGGTCTTTCAGATGCTTTCGCAATTGGAGCAGCCCTATTGATTATTGCTGCTACACCCTATTTGGTTTCTTCTCCCTAAGTAAAAAGTCAGGCTTGCCTCGGTTAAAAGTACGTGTACACCGCATTTTATACGATCAAAACATTCATGCAATGAAATATATATTAAAAGAGTTGGGATGAGGTCGCTATGCTGCGTATACTAAATCCCAAATATTTAATTACATCTTATACACCCTTCGACTTCACTACAGCGTTTATTACCTCCTCACCCACTCAAATAAAAAGGAGCCATTCTTTCATGGTAAATTTGTTTTTCACATCCGAAATGCAGAAGCTTTTGGAGATGAATTTCAAGGTACGTGTTAGATCCCCGAACGTACTCGTTTGTCCAGGTTTATCCGTATCCCTCCTCAGCGCAATCAAATTCGCACTCGCACTCGCGTCACCAATTGTAGGGAAAGTAGTTATTAAATTAAGAACGCTTTTGAGAAGGGAATTGTTGTATTCTTCTTTGAGCTACCATCGGTCGGTCTCCATAAGCGTCTTCGCACAATCAAGTGACTAGCGTTCAAAACAAGTGATGATTCTGAGTTCTTCCCCAGAAATATTCTGGCTGTTAGTAACTCCTTTGTGCAATGAAAATGATGTGAAATACTCTATCCTTGTGATACCCTTTTTTGCCGTTCTTCGTGTTGTGGTCAATCTTGACGCCGCTTCTATTCCTGACGCTGCTCATATGTAGCCACAAATCAATGCATGCGGGCAACCCTGCAACTCTTACTAATACGAATCGTTGTTTTCCTTGGAAGAGCAAGATGAAGTAATGATATTGCTAGGGTGATTGATGTATAGTACTTTCGACTGATTTCTTCACGTCAACCTCCAACCTACTTTTCCAGCCAGTTACTGCATGAGTGTCGTCTCGGTCTTTAATTCAAAGCATGCTATCCATCTCTTACCCCATGATGAAGGGATGATCTCCGTTTAGCATCATTGAATAATGATTTTGACGTTTTGTTTCGTCAGGGCGTCACATTACACATACAACATTGTACCTCGTAGTGGTGAAGCAGAGTTGATGCAGATATGATTGTGGGACTTGCAAGATTGAAAAATGATATCTATTCTAAAAATGATCTGAAAGATTTATGTGCTGTATCTATGAAGAAGACGAAGCAGCAATCGGAAATTTTAGGAATGAGTGCAGTCTGAATTGCATAGAAATTTATGGTTCTGACTACATATCTAGAACATTTGTTGAACATAATGAGTGGACGGCCCTAAAAGTAAAAGTTAGAGTACGTTTACCTGGTAGCAGTTATCACAGTTCCTCCATCGCTACGAGGAGTACTAGTACGTGTAGTAGTAGTAGTAGTAGTAGTAGTAGTAGTAGTAGTAGTAGTAGTAGTAGTAGTAGTAGTAGTAGTAGTAGTAGTAGTAGTAGTAGCAGTGACGCAGAATCTTCAAACTAAATCAGATTCTTCACTTTAAAATATACATGAAGTGATATTCACAATTCATGGCTTGCTCATGTTCCTATTCAATTCTCACCGACACCTAACAGGTGTAGTACGCGTAGCTATTGATTTAGACCTTTTCCCTTTTACTCGTATTCAAGCAAAAAAATGAGACCCACAGTCCACTTTTACGTGCACGATGTCTTCCAATTGCTCTGTGAATAAGGCCTCCCCCAAAACACATTGCAAGTTGATGGTCGAGTAATATGGACCCTGAGCTGTCAGTATATAATCCGAACTGAAGTCGAAGCTTTATCGGTGCGAAGCGGTTATCATTTACAGTTGACCGAATTGTCCCAGCGAATGAGAAAAATCATCACAATCCACTTCTCTCTATGATAAGCGTTTGGTCAACTCAGGATTATGGTCCTTCTCGCCGGGCAAAGTTCTGACGAAGCCCTTGGACCCAGCAAAAGATTTGAAAAATCTGGACCACTCCCATGATATCCTGATTAACATTTGTATCTGTAGCCTTGAAATACCTCACAAAGAAATTATTTCTTTTTAACTAGATCTGTTCGGCAGATGATGCGACTACTGGAATTTTGCACTGACAGGCAAGTTGAGCGAACAGGTTGGGGAACTGGAAATACTATGCTTGCCAGGGCCTGTGTTGCTGCAACAACGGGAGTACCACGCTTGTATTGTCCTGGAAGAGATATTGTGGAAATGTTTGTAGGGAAAGAAGCTGTGAGAATGAGGACATTTTTTGAGAGAACATCCAAGATTTCTCCTTGCATTGTCTTCATTGATGAATTAGACGCGTTAGGAAAATCACGAGGGGGCGAAGTGATTGGAATGCAAATGAGAAGTAACGATGAAGCAGAGAAGTAACGATGAAGCAGAACAAACTCCCGATCAGTTGCTAGCTTATATGGATGGACTTGATTCTAAAAAGGGCGTTTGCGTATCAGCAACAACAAACAGACGTAAGGTGCTTGACCAAGCACTGATAATAGGATTATCAGAGTTACTTTACCAGACGTTGCAGGAAGAGAACGTATTTTGAGAGTCCGGGCTTTAAGGAGTGCAATGGTGTTGATTCTTCCAGACTTGGGAGTCTTGGTCAAGGTGATGCTGTCGATTTGATTGTTTACCAAAGTTCAGTATTACTGAAGTTCTTCACATTATTTATATTTTACCACCTCTTCTACTACCGGTACCGAACAGCGCTCCATCGAAGAAACTTCTTCTAGCCCCAAGCTAGCCCTGCTAAATACAAGAGAGCCGAGTCGAAATATAGATAGTTCTCTTCGGCAACTTAGCTGAAGTAGCCATTGATCATAAGGTTGAAATAGGGAGGAATCCATTTCTCCCGAGCCACCCCACGACTCACGAATGCAAAATGCTCGTTTGATTGAATTTGAGGATTGCCATGCGCTGTCACCGAAGTTTCCACCTGCACCGCATCCCCGTAATACACGCCGTCATGACCTTCTATTTGTTGTTTCTGCTTTCTTCCTTAGTATCTCACGTCACGAAACTGTTCACTCTTTTCTCCTCCACAGCGCCCACCACCTCTTCCAACACCACCACAAGAGGAACACATCTAGGTCAACCAGGAAGGAACCTCGATTTCATTTTCGTCCTCTGAGTATCTCGACTCATTGGAAACTCCAATGCTTGACATTGACGTAAGAAAGCAAAGAAGCAAAGTTTCTAGTGCGATCAGTACGGTCATTATCATTTGTTGGAAGGTCAAAGTTCACAGAATTAGTCACATCAAAACCACGATCTGTCACATCAGTATGTCCAACCCTGAAAGATAGTGCGTGTTTACGTTCACGCCGACTCTTGTCTCTGCGAATTGAGAGAACAGGTAAACTCTCGCCGTACAAAGCATCTTCAATGCAGTCATATCACCTCTCCGTCTCAACAAAGATAAGAAGAAGACCTTCCTCGAAAATAGCAAGGAGTGCATCAAATGATCAAGGTTGTCTCTTTGGCCTACATGTTCAACTTTTGGCTTCAAGTCCTTCGAGGCACTTTCAGATGAGAGGAAATTGTAGCCCAAGAGGAAATCAGAAGCAAGACGCTGGATATTGGGTGCTAAAGTGGCAGAGAAAAGCATTGTGGATATTCTTTGTGGTGGGCTCGTGTAAATGCTTGGAAATACCTTTTTATTCCTGGCCACCAGGCTGCCAAAAGAGATAGAAAGTCATAGCCCTACCTCGTAAGCTGCTTCAATAGGTGTGCATCTCGTAAGGACGGCATCGTTTTAAACTGTAAAGGTGCAACATTCTAATACTGATGATGATACTGATGCTAGTTTCACACAAACAACGCACACGCACATACCATCAGCAATGCTATTTCATTGTATGGCACAAGGTGATTTTTCATCGGGCAATCACAGCTGGAACGAGAAAGCATGACGAAGATACCTACTCAGCACGTAAGTTGATTGTTTCCTGTCTTTCAGACATTTCTCTAGAGACAACTAAATTCCAAAGTACATTAACGTAAAGTTGAATAGTTTTTAAAAGATTTGCTATCTACTTTGTATCCCATGTTTGTCTAGAACCTTCTTCGTACATCTCAGTAGAACCTTTGCATATGTTTGTACTGCTTTTGTACTATATCTTGCATCGATACTTTTTAGGAATTCTTGCTTTGACTTAGGATCGTCGCCGTCGAATACAGTAACACACTATTACTTGCATCTTTATGATATTGCGACATATTAGTGAATTTACTATTACCTCCTTCTATCATCATGAAAACATCCTCAAGAACCCAGTTATTACTTCATCACCTTTCCTCGTCATATGTTAGAGCGCACATCGTTCGCATAAAAGAGTGCCCGTAGAAACTAAACACCAATGAAATTCTCCATATTTTTTCTCATGTCTGCAATCACAGCATAAATGGTTCCCTGGAAGCAATCTTACAAAAAGAAAAACTTCTTGAGGAAAAGATCTCTAAGAAGCCTCCTTTGACTACACGAGCTTAAACAGTTGATCGTGTACAGAGTGTAGTGGTGTTATCGTACTGGTGACTTGTTCGATTCATACTCTGTTAAAAATATTATTGATGTTGGAACAGTCATTCGGAGTGAAGACACGCAGAGAAAATGTTCAGCCAGTATTTTTAAATTATATGAAGTTTTCGTCTTTTGTACAAAGCGTGCGCATTCATGATCCTTTTCTTACAAAGAATGGCAATCAAAGGCCAATGTATTATATTTCTTTAATGCTTCTCTTCAGAAGAACTGAACTTTCGAGATTCAAACCTGCGGTCGGCTATTGCCTTCCCGTCACAACATTTTCGGACAAGCAATGTAATAATATCCAAAGCCCTTTCTATCAAGTTGCGCTTCCAAAATCTGGAATGAATAGGCATATGCCAAAAGCCGTCATTCATAGACCAACACGTTATGGAGGGCTAAACTACATGGACCTTGCTACTGAACAAATTGCCAGCCATGTTTCACATCTCATCGGAAACCTCCGGCGTAACGATCTAGTCGGCAAAACCATTCAAGCAATGATAGATGCTTATCAAATCTATCTCGGTACAGAACGCCATTTCTTTCTCCAAGTCCACAATAATTTCCTCATAGACCAAGATCTTGCACATTCCCATTAACATACATATGGGAACACCTGCATACGATAGACGGTACCCTTTCTATCATCGATACATGGATACCTACGAAAACATCCATCAACGATAGCTCCGTTATTGATCGGATCCTTGCCCGCAGTGAAGAACTGAAAGGCACCAGTGGGTCATTTCAATGCATGCCGTCTCTATCTACGCGTCACTATGATCAGCGATATTGCAACAAATCATACCCAGCATTGACAGATGGGCATTCAGAGGACTACACCCATCAACATCCTCTCTCAATTATCCGTACCAACCACGACCTCCACCAGAGTCTTGGGAAATATGGCAACATGCCTTGCATAGCACTTTTTTGGCGTCGAACAGAACCAACAACTATCAGCCCATGGCCACGAGATTGCCACCCCTTGTCCCTAGTCAGACACCGCCCCCACCGATTACATACCAAGAGGCCTTAAACTCCTTGCCGTATAGCATTCCTATTGACAATACCAGCGAGCTTGCACGACATATCTGAGAAGGTAAGACCCTAGGCGCATGGTGCGACGGCAGAGTCAAAGAGGCCAAAGGAGCACATTCGTATACGGTACGGACTCCAGATGATAACAACGACTTATGTATTAAAGGCTCGGCTATCACTCCAGGACATCCAGAAACTCTCCGCTCGCTCCGACCAGAACATTTCGGGGGAGCATTTGCCATCGCAATCCATCTCGAAGTAACATGCGACTTTCATGACATTCTACTAAGCAGCAATGCATACGTAGTCATACATATTGATAGCAGTTCGCCAACGGTTACTGACCGGCATACCCGACAACATGCAAGCAACATCCCAAGTATGCCCTGATTACGACGTGTGGTCTGAGACCATGGCAATTCTCCGCCGTCTGCCCATCACTGTAGCAATCGAACATGTCAGAGGCCATATTCACAATTCCGAGTAAGAGGTCCACTTCCCCGAAAAGCACATTACAACGAACAGTGTGATGAATGGGCAGCTGAATGCCGCGACGCAAATGAC
>Ga0115005_10000874_pt1 | contig 23476 bp, 18 predicted proteins | sample ArcOceMetagenome_FD_87163 | JGI IMG/M metagenome (GOLD analysis project Ga0115005, IMG submission 87163) | Marine eukaryotic phytoplankton communities from Arctic Ocean - Arctic Ocean - Greenland ARC118M Metagenome | ecosystem: Environmental > Aquatic > Marine > Oceanic | place: Arctic Ocean...
ATACTTCAGCGTCGAATAATAAATCATCAGATTTTTCCACCAAACTGTGGAGTGTCTCTTGATTCCGTATCAATAAATCGTAACTCGAGCCTAGTACTTTTTTAATGGATTCCACTTCAGAATTGAGCTTGGTTAGGGTTGAATCTCTTCTTCCCTGCGTATGTCGGTTGGTATTGCAATGATGCATCATATTCGCCAATATCTTACTGAATTGCTTCTCCATCCCGTATGCATTGGCCTTCAGTATCTTGTTTGGCGTGTATTTACTAGTAAATTCTTTCTGAAGATCGAGGAGAAAGCCAAAGTTGATCCTGTGATTTTGGGAACTTGTATCGTCAGATAGGCTAATATAGAGGACCGCCTCGCCGCGTTCGACGTGGAAGAAGTGGGGCATGGAGGCTCCTGCTTCGTTATTGTCGTATATTTCCTCCGTTCCTGATCCATTCCAGTATGATTTTGTCTCTATGTCTCCATTCTTTCTATTGACTTCATTTAATGTTGGCAGCATGCTGACATTATTGGAGTATGTTTTTCGATTTCCCACGGGCACTAAGTGGGGGTTGGCGGTGAGTTTTTGAAGGAGTCGGTTTGTGATTTGGACGTGGTTTCCCTGTATTCCTGCAGAGGTTGATTCGACGAGGATCATACCATCGCTTGATCTCGCAATCAATGTGTAGATAATCATGATTATGTTCGTTAGTTCGATTTGCCTTTACTGGTCTTTTTTCTTTTCTTCGGTCAATTTAGTGAGTTATGTGGGTTTCTCATTCTTGGGCTGTATTCTTGTCTTGTCGCTACTAGTCACCTTATCAGAACGTAAGCTTGCATTGTTTGAGTGCTACTAGAAAGTGTCGTGTTTCAACTGCTACTATACTCTCGTATCATACTTTTGATGTGAGTTATGTGGGTTTCTCATTCTAGTTTTTGTGGCGAACAAAACAGGCTTGTCATCTAATTTCCAAATATTGTTGAGAGAAATTACGAGTATGTACACACACACACACGTAGTGTGTAAAAATTATCTCGGACTCATTTAGTGAGGTGCGCGCCACCTCTGCACAGGGACTGGACGGGCTATCACTCTAATTTAGTAACATTGTTCAAATTCAACGCACGATATGACTACTCTATCTTCAATCTACAGTACATAGTATCTTCTTACTCTAGAGAAAACACTTTCGAACTTTGAACTCCTTATTTGACTAATTTCGAAATTTGATGTTTTATTCAGATTACACAGGTGTTTTTAATTAATTATACTATGAATTATTTATTGTAAAGCATAACCACGACAATTACCACGACAATCAGAGTTACAATCGAACAAATAATCAAGGCCGTGTAAAGCAACTCATACCGACCCCTTGTGCGAATTTGAGATTTCTCTGGTTTCTCCTCCGAAGCCAACCACAATTTGTTCCATCCATTCTCAACATCAGGCTCCTGTTCATACACGTCATCTGTGTTCCTATTCTCGATCCCTGATGAACCCACACAAAAGCTTCCTCCACCAAGAAAACGGCTTCCCCCATTGATGGTTGAAATCGAGAGATCTTCCTCTTGATCATTCTGATAGACGATCCAGGGTACATCACAAAAGTCTTGTGGTACAGATTTATCCCGGTGTCTCCTCTTCTTTGGTGTATGTAGTGATGTCTTATCAACCGTATTTAAATTCCCATTGGTATTCGCGCCCAACTCCACATCGTCATGGATGTTGTGCTCCTCCTCCTCCTTGTCGCGTAGATTTTCATTCTGAGATTTACGCGTAGATGCACCAAAACGTGTACGTGTAGCCGATTTCTTCTTGTCCGTATTCTTCGTTTTGTTGTTGGAGAGAAACGCTCGGAATTCAGAAAGAATCGAGGCTTGGTGAGCCCTCTCAATCGCCAATTTCATCTTACGACGTCTAGCTCTCATTTTCTTTTTTGTAGCCGTAAAGGATGTATGGAAACTGTTATCTGTAAATGTATACTGGCTATCATCCATTTTGGTTCTTTTGGACACACGATTGCTGCGCTTAATTCGATGATTGCGATCAAGTCGAGTCTTGCTCGTATTCCGATGATGGTCATCGTTTTCATTATCGACATTCTTATTCAGTGTCGTGTACATTTCAATTCCAACATCGGCACTGGCATCCATGTCGATGGAAAAACTCAATTCGCTAGGTGCGGCGCTGATGGATCCTGCATATCCAGAATACACAACAGAGTAATCATAGTCAACGTGACTGTTATTTTTGGAAGAGTGGGGATTGAGAGTATTTCCGAGGCTATTATTATCAAGAGATTGGAGGGGAAAGCGATCGAGTGGGCTCGTTATGCTTGGGCTAGATGGGTTCACAGTGGTACTGGTATGCAGTGGTAAATTCAGTGTGTCTGGTGTAATTGCTGTTGGATTGTCAATATACCTATCAATTCCACTACTGTCGGTATCACATGTTTCATGATGGGCGTGGGCGTGGGCATGACCATCGTCATCGTCACTAATGAGAATGATGGGATCATTGATATTGAAGCTGACATCTTCAGTACAATGTACTTGGTCGGCTTTGGTGATGGTTTCATCAGCATCAACTTTTGATTTTTTTTCTACTAGTTTCTCCGTTGTGCAGGAGGAAGTAGGATATTCGATATTTGTGCTTGTGTCCATGTCAGCCATCATACTGCTTTTGTGAGCTTCTACTGTTGCAAGCTTAAAGTCTGCTACGTGTAATAAGTTGTCCATTTGTATCGAGCTTCTATCACAGATGCACAACTGTGGTTTTGGGCTGTTTGGATAATGTTTTCAGTTAGTGCACATACATACCGCCGTAAGACCTATACGAATTGAATGCCGTTCGTTGTTCTTGTGAAAATTTTGAAGTTGCTATATTTTTTGAATATTGTACTAAATTAGCTGATATCCCCTCGCGCGCGCGCATCGCAAAGAGAATAACAAAACAAGAAACAATTTTCAGTTTATTAGGTGTCGGTCGGTGGTGTATGTACTGTATGATCATATCAAGTCGCTTGATACAAGGTATCATCAAATTTAATAATCCCTGTTGCCTGTATTTTACGTACCATACATCAAGGATAGAGGTCTCTACGCTACGAGTACAGAGTTATTCACATCCAATGAATGTAATACAAGAAATCCAGAGAATAAACAAGGCAGAACTCCAAAAAGGTCTCACCAACACACCTGCATCATGGCATGCCAAATACGCAAACTCCGCATGGGTCTACGCCGGGGGCCTACCCACACAACTCACTGAGGGGGATATAATCGCCGTCATGTCGCAATGGGGTGAAATTGAGGATATCAATTTGGTGAGAGAGGAGGGTGGGACGGGAAAAAGTCGCGGATTTTGCTTCGTGAAATATGAGGATTGTCGGAGTTGCGTTTTGGCCGTGGATAATTTTAATGGTAGTCAGGTGTTGGGGAAGACTTTGAGGGTGGATCATGTTGAGAATTATCGGTTGCCGAAACATTTGAGGGAAAAGGAAGAGGATGACGGTGATGCCGATAGTACCGGTAACGCCAACGCCAACGATCGAATTGATGCAAATGGGGATTTGAAGGCTGGACATGCTTATCATGGCAAAGAACTGAAAAACGAGTTCAGTATCCACCAAGGTCAGGATTTGTTTGCACCCATTCAAGGTGAAAATAAGATGTCAAAACAACATGAAAGTGAAGCTGGATATGATCCAAGAAGCAAAGACGATGAAAAAATACAAAGGAAAGCGGAACGTGATCGTATCCGAAGAGAAAGGGAGGTTAGAAAACAAGAGAAAGAAGAAAATAGGAGACAGAAACGGGCATCAACATTGGTAAAGGGTGATGATGCTGCTGATGATGGCTCAACGCGGATCGATGAGCGGGAGCGAGGGAAAAAGCGGCATAAAAAAAGTGACCGGAAGGGACAAAAACACAGAAAGAGACATGATCGGAGTAGGTCAAGATCGAGGAGTGTTGGTAGAACCAGAAAAGATTCGGAATAACCTTGCTCATCTTTGTTATCGTATAAAATTGTAACACAATGTGTGGTTCGTTGTGGATTCGTATATTCAATATAATGCACACGTACGTGTGTATGTACACTACGTGTACGTGTAGCATTTATAAAAAATGAATTGTTTCTTTTATTCTGCAATGCGGGTTTTACATTTCCATACAATATACAATGTCCAGTGCTCTACAGAGATTTCACTTCTATTTACATTCCAGATATCGGTAAATCAGTGTTGTCGCGGTATTGGACACTTCCCTCTAATCCAAGCATGTTTTGACCAACGTTCATATGCGGTTGGTATATATTATTACCATGCTGGTGCTGAGGCTGTGATAGATCGTGCACTTGACCTTCTTCTCCATTTGGAGCTCCAATTGCCGATCCAGTCACTACATTGGTCGGTATTCCCGTACCATCATTGCTACTTCCACTATTGCTGGCGCCCGAATTGACATTATCACCAGCAAGACTACCAGGAACTTGAATAGCTTCTAGTTTCGGCAACAATTCAGCCCATACCTGCTCCATCTTTTTATTATAATCAATCTGCAGGGTAATATAATCCAAAACGACACGTCTCATCTCATCCCCCTTCTCCCTCTTGAACCTATCCACCTCCCTCAGCACCCTCTGCGACACAGTTGCGAACTCATCCCTCGCAACATCAGCTGCTCCCTCCCCTCTCTTTAGGGACATCTCCGCACCATAAGCCTTGGCCTCAGCCCCAGGCGTCGCACGCAACTTTGCCAAATTTGCCCTTTTCGTATTCACCTCTGACAAGCTAGTCGTATACGTGAGCCTCTTATTTTGCCTCTTTTGCAAAGCAAGTTTTACCGCATGAATCGTCTTGAGATAATCTTTCAATGGTTCCTCAAATTGCATCATCTCCTTCTCCGAATGCGACATGCTCACCGCCGAGAGTTCATCCGCCGCAGTGCCCATTTTGGAGAGAGCGTTGCCGAGATCATCCGCCTCGCTCTGTCCCAGCACATTAAAAGCTAGACCAAATTCAAACAACCCATTGGCAATTTCTTTCCCCTTCTTGACTAGTCCCGATGCCTGTTGCTGTACGTTCTTCATTTGCTTCTCCAAGCCATCAATATATCTCTCAATTTCAACAAAAAGGTCATCATCCGGACTCCGCACTAAATCCCCCGCAATGGAAGTTTTCGTCTCGGCAAACCACTTTTTAATCCCATCCTTTTTGGGAGGAGTTGGTGCCATCATGGCAGGATTGGGCGAGGGGTATCCACCCCCTCCAATATTCGCATTATTGATGGACATGGACATGGACATCATCATGCTCGCGGCAGCATCCGAGCTCGAACCCTTGGAATTTTTCGCCGTGTGAAACGTAACATCATCCGCTCTCAAAAAGGTATCGAGGGAGGGAGCATCGTACAGCTCGGGATGGACTGCGATTCTTCTCAAATATCTTTCAAGATTGACCCTCCGCTCTTCAATAAAGGTGGAGGAGAAACGCGACACGGCCTGTTTTTCGGGTAGGGGCGGTATGATTCCCCCCGCTCGTTCTTTGTGCAGGCGTTCGTAGAGCCAGAGAAAGTCTGAATATCGGCGGAGGACGGCGGAGTGGCCGGTGTTTTGGAATACGTCGTCTGGGCTTTGGTTTAGGTTGGGTTCGTCATTTTGTTGGGGGGGTGGTCGGACGTCTACTCGGTAGGATGTGTATTTGTTCATTCCCTCGGAATGTTGGACCGGGTCTGATACCTGTATTTATGATTGAGGCGGTACGTGTACATGACGTGGAGAAATATTGAGTGAGTGTATTGATGATTGGTGGGATTTAGTTGTTGACATCACACCAAGGCAAATAGATGGTAACAGTAACTGAGTAAAGGTGCCAAAGAACGAACATCATACATCACCGAACTTATAATGTATGTGATGATTAAGAATCCTTTCTTACCGTTATGAATTGAGCCGCATCTTCAGGCTTAACGTAGGTATTATTAGCAGAAGGGTCCATGCTGTTGTGTAATGAAGTGACTGAGCGATGCAAGTTTTGTTCCTCTACCTCCTGTGTGTTTGTTTACCTGCGACTAGACTACACGGTATGTACTGTACGTTGTGATTGATTGCGAAAAATCGGAATTCCCAGGAAGCAAGATTCAGTCGGTCGGGTGTGTTGATCCTTCCTTGACCGACATGACATTGTGAGTGGAAAAAAACTCCTAACGGTTTTGAGGTTAGAGGTGCGATTTTTAACGATAAAGCTGTTTCAAGACTGAAACTAACTTTCGCAATCAAGAATCAAGACATGACAGAAGGAAAGCGCACGCAGATACCTTGCCAATTTTGTGGAAATGACTTGGCCCGATTAATTTAATAACAAACAAAGCACTGAAAGAATAGTCTACGATCTCTTCACGAAGACGCCTTCATCCTTATCTAACAAGAGCTCAAACAGATCTTGAATACCTTCCATCAAATCAAATTCAAAATGATGAAGTACACGCACACATCCTCAGCGCCATCACTCTCACTCATTATTACTATCGCAATCGCAACCATAATCCTGCTCCAAAACCCCACAAATGCAGAAACATGCGGCACCGGCGACGACATTGCATGCCAAAACGGTGGAACATGCGCTGACGGCCAAAAATCCTATCTCGAACTAGGAATCCCAAACTTTACATTCCTCTCCAAGCAAAAAAGAGGTATGCACTGCACATGCCCCGGCGAAGCCCTTCGAGAAGCTGGCGAGGCCAAAAGCGGAATGACGGGTGTGCACTGCGACGTTCCCTACGAAATATGCTCCAATGGTAAAGTATGCTTTCATGGTGGGACCTGTGTGGCTGAGCAGTTTCAGAGTACTGAATTCCATTGTCAGTGTCCTCAGGATCCAAAGCATGATGTGTGGGCTGGGATTTCTTGTGCTATTCCCGCGGAGGATTTTTGCGATGAGGATGAATTTTATGATATTACGGGTGGAAAGTGGTTTTGTACCCAGGGTGGGAAATGCATCAATGGTGAAAAGTAAGTTCAAAGGGTCTTTTATTGGAATTGGCATTCTTGTGACGTGCCAATAGAAAGAATCACGCACATCTCACATTGTTCGTGTTCCTTCGATTGCGATTGCTTCTTCTTACTTCAACTTCTACAGGGACCTATCAAAGAAATGTGACTGCCAAAATGATACATATGGGCTACACTGCGAATTCAGCGAGGAGCAAGAATGTGCACTTCAATGCGACAATGGTGGAAAATGCAAAGTTGGCCTCAAGGACTTTACCCAAATGGCGGAATACGGATTGGACATTGCAGAATATCTTGGAGGCCAAGAATTATACGGTGAACATTGTGTCTGCCCCGCAGGATTCTCTGGTGTCAAATGTCAAACCGAGAATGTAGATCGTTGTGGATCAAGTCTTTGTTTCAATGGTGCAGAATGCGTGCAGACTATGAGTCTGGATGGGAAGGAAGTTTACAATGAATTTTGTAGGTGCAAGTCTGGCGAGGATGGTGCTTTTGCAGGAAAATTCTGTGAACACGTTGCAACGAAATTTTGTCCTGCTCCCTATGGGCACAGTCCTGATGAATACTTTTGTACCAATGGCGGGGAATGTCCCAATAACCCGTAAGTATTACCACTGATGGCTACGTGGTGTACACGTATGATACCTGGACTAATGTGATTGCATGTTGAATTGAAATTGGCACCAACCAACATTATCCTATTTTCTGCAAATTTGAAAATATTTTCTAACATTATTTATTGATAAATCAGGCATCTTCCATGCAAGTGCGTAGACGAGTTCACTGGACCAAAATGCGAAATTCCACCGGGTGGGAATAAGGACAATGGATTTGACTGTGATCTTGATTGTGAAAATGGCGAGTGCTTCTTTGGACAATCTCCCGTGGTCGACGAGGAACTAAAAGCATTGCAAGATAGCGGGCTTGACTTTCTTGTAGATAACAAACATTGCAGGTGCGAAAAGGGTTTCGTTGGTATTAGATGTGAAATTGAGAAAAGAAAGACGAAATGCGAGGATAATGAGCACTTTTGTCTACATGGATTGGAATGTATCCCTGACTCAGATCAATACACATGTGATTGTAGAGATGCAGCGTCGTTGTTAACGTCGTATGATGGTAACTTCTGTGATCATAGGGCGGCAGAATTTTGTCAAGGACTAGGAGCGAACGATCAAACATTTTGCTCCAATCATGGAGGTTGTTGGGGGAATATCGGTGTAGGAAATGAGTAAGTTTTACGATTCGGAAAAGATTCACACTGATACTATATTTTCATTTCGACCAACTTCAAACTTATAAAATCTTGTGCTCTTTTTTTAGTAATGTACGGTGTTTATGCGAAGAAGGATGGACAGGCAAATATTGTGAGTTAGAAGCTTTAGCTAGCTCTGGGGTAGCTTCAAGAGCCTTCACCAGTTTTCTTGCTACTCTAGTTGGTATTGGAAGCTTTTTCGGTGCAATTCTATTATTACAACGGTGGAGGAAGAGAGACCGTGATATTGAGTATGAAAAAACATATGAAAACGAGCAGGTGCATAGCCCATACGGGGGAGGTGACAGCGATCTGTCTGTCGACAGCGACCAAGATGATTATCAATTTAAGGACATTGTAATCATCTAAAGAAACAGAGAGAAGTAAATTACATGGACCAAGATGAGAAAATACCAATCGAAACAAGATCGAAAATGTATTTTTAAAATATTGAAAATTTTATAAGAAACATGACAAATCTATCTCTACGTGTACTGTACGTGTACGGTTCATCTTTCCATTGATTCATTCGTGACTTCTAGATCAAAGTCTCCCAGAGCTTTCGGCTTTCTCCATGACACTTCGCCCTGTTGCCAAAAAGAATAGAACGTTAGAATATTTGCACATTCATAACTTCAACCTGCCATCACAAAGTGAAGAGATTAATTGGAACATTGAATACGTACCGTTCGCTTATTCCGGTAGTAGTATGCCATGTAAGTTTCGTCAAAATTCTTCTCATAAACAGTCATACATATTTTTCTGAGCTCTTGCCTTGCTCTCCAACGCCTTGCTGCGGCACAAAGTATCCAATTAGCTTGCACGCGTTTTTTCTTCATGACCTCATTCTCTCTTTCCTGTGCAAGTTGGTTGAGCTCTTTGTCCAAGCGGCACAGACCTTCGTTCATTTCATTAGTGATTCTCTGCCTTTCGTATTTGACCAAAAGATCAATGACCTCTTTCTCGGCTATCGTATATACTTCGTCCAGTTCCATTTTAACGAACTGCTTGTCTGCTCGTTTCAGAACATCTTGAACTCTTTTCTTGATTAAAGTCTTTACATGCCTCCGGAACTTTCTCTCGGACTTTGTTTCGGGTGATTTCAAGCAGTCATGACAATACTTTCTACGAGATTCACCTCCTCTCTCTATCTTTCTCTTCCATTCTTCAGTACGTTGGTATCTCAAATGCTGGTTTTGTTCAACTCTTCGTCGCGTTTCCATTCCCAACTGATGTGTTTGATGATCAATGAATTGCTTTTTATGTAACAAATAAATTTGGTTTCTCGTTCTTTCCTGAATGATTTTTTGTTGGGATTCTTCTCTCTTTTTCTTTTCATAGTGCTCCAAAACTTGTCTCTGATATATGTCATTTTGTTGCTTCGTCACGAGCTGTCTTTCCTTCATTTCCTGCTTAACGATGAGCTCGCGGCGTCTCCTCTCAACCATTTCTTCATAACGCTTCATCTTCATCTTTTCTCTAAACTTGCGCTGCATTTTTGTGGCACAAACGGTTGTAATGTATAACTGCCTTAACTCCAACTTCTTTCTAGCGATTAATCGTTGCTGGTCTAATCTGGTAAGCATCCGTTTCAAGACAAGTCGTCGGCCAAGGTGACCACGGTATGCCCTCTGTATTTTGCTTGCAGCCTGGTTCCTTTTCTTAATGAGCGCCGCACAAAAGCTTCGACCTTGAATTCCTCTAAACAGTGATTGAATTTGTATTATACGTTCATGTTTCTTCCATTCAAAGAAAGTTCGCAGTCTCCCATGGTGACCTCTCCACAATCGCTGGATTTCGACAAGCGCAATACAATTTAGAGCATGCCTTTTGACTTTACCAAAACCTCTGGAGAGTCTTTGAGCTTGGATCTTATTCAATATCATTGATAACTGTGTTTGTATACATTTCCGTTTGAATGCGATCTCTTTCCATCGCAAGATTGCAGTCTCCATTGCCTTTATAGATAGTGTTTCTAGAGCATGCTTCATCAGCCATGCCGATCTTCTGATCTTGACGAGGAATGGTGGATAGTAATTATCTTCAAAAGGGGGCGATGTGGATGCTAAGGTCTCACATACCGTTTTGAACATCTTGTATGACACATACAGGTTATCGTTTGTTAATTTCTCATAGTATGTATGGATGGCTTCCTTGCTCACGCGCATTGTCTCGTTTTGCGACTTCAGCACGACACTTGTCCAAATGCTATTGAACTCGTCCAACACCTCATCTATTCTATCAGGCCGTATTATGAATCCAAAGATCTTTTCAACTTCTCTCAATCTAATTCGATTTTTGCAGGGAACATCAATATCGATCAGCCCTTTCCCTGTGTAAAATTTAAACACATTGTCCAGATCATTACTTGGCTCTGAATCCGGATGTCTGATTGTATGCAGCATAAATACTATAGCTCTCCAATCAAGTTTTCCTTGCCCTGATACATCAAAACTGTTGCAGATAGAGGTGATAAGATGATAAGGAATGTTATACTCACTTAGAGCCTCCTTAAAAGTGACTCGTGTTATGAAACGAGTCCTTTCTTGAGTAAAACAGTAGTCCGAAAACCCTGAAATACTGAAGCGGTGCTGATGCAGTTCTTTCACGAGCCGCCACCTCTCATTGCACAAGCGCAATCGCCTTTCTTGGTTTTCAATCCAATACTCTTTTCGATTGGCAGTGTGTGTTTGGTTTAAAGATGGAGTCATCGTTTCGAAAGTTAGTGACTCTGACCAAAAGTGTTTTGGAAGATCTCGCTGATTCGAACAAAAACATTTTTGATCAGAGGGACATTGAAGGTACAAAACAAAAGCAATGTTTTCAACTCCTCAGGACCCTGGAGGCAATAATCGAAGCAGAAAATAACTGTGAACTAGATTTTTTCAAGAATCCTACGAAGAACAAAGATAAAACCGCAGAACAAACAAAAACGGCAGATAAGATTATGAGTCTCCTCCATGAAAGTTCAATGATATCTTCTTCTGAATATGCATCGTATTTAGTTCAGGAAACCAGGGGCTCAGGCGACCCGAATCATTATGATGAAAATGCTGGACGCCGGGAGAAACGGCAGTCTAAAGACATGAAGCGTTTAAATAAGGTTTACAGTACACGTACACGTAGTAAGAAAAGGAACAACTAAACTAAAGATTATGATTTATCGGAACTCGGAAGCTGACGTGTTTATTTTCTTGGCCATGCAAATGCCGTTTGAGAATTGAATACTATTTCAATTACATCCCCAGATCTTGCCCCAGACTAACTGTTTTCGATTTGCACCTCCTTTAAAAATCATAATCTTTAGTTTAGTTGTTCCTTTTCTTACTACGTGTACATACGTGGTGTGGTGTACTGTAAACCTTCCTTTTTTTAAAATTAAAAAGCCAAATGGCAAATTTCAGTTCAAGTTCAAACTTTTAGGTGTATGCCTACTCCATGAGCTCATAGCACCTTATAGTTCCGTTTTCACCATCCTTTGTACAAACTTGACCGGTTAGATCCATCTCGTCGTTCGTGGCATGCTTTCTAGCATTGGGCTTCATTGCTCCGTAAGTCTTGAACCTTTCAGCTCTACGTCTGGCAAGTTCGCGAAGTAAATCGTCTTCACTACAATCAGCGAGGTTCGCTTTTTCACCATTTTGCTTCTTGTCAGCATTGACTACTGACTCTGGCCTTTTCTTCTCCTCGACCTCGTTCTTCTTGGAAGAAGGTAAATCTACATTGGCACCTTCTTTGAATTTTCGCTTCTTATTCTTCTTTCCTGGGCCCTGTTCTTTCCTACTCCTGGCAAGAGCCTCCTCTGTGTAGCTCTTTAAGATAGATGACATATCATCATGCATTATAGGAATGAGGGCCCGTCGAATCTTGTCATGTATATTAGGATAGAGGGTTTCCTCTCTAGACAAAAGCTTCTTCATTCTTGCTCGTTCTTTTGGCTCTTCGAAGCAAGCAGGACAATTTTCGTTGATGCTATAACAATTGATCAAGACGGAGAAACATTGTTAGTTTCATAAAAGTGATTGTAGATCAAATCATTCACATTCAATTCAGATTTATCGCCGTTATGACTCGTATGATTCCAACGGTAGAAGCACAAAGTGCGTTCCAGGTTCACAAAAAGAAAACCTACGGAAACAGCCTTAAGGACGGCGAGGGAAGTGCATCACCACCTCCTGCTCATGAATAAGAGCAGAGAGGTAACGAGAAGAGGAATACCTGGCAAAACGCCAGCATTTCAGTTTCTCTAGTGACACGTTGCATTCCTTTCCCTGAGTGTCTGGACACTCCGTCGTGGAAAATTTGACGGAGCGTAATTGGCCCTGGTTGCAGTACATTATGATAGAAATGATACATACGAAAAGAAGTCGAAAGCTACACGTACATTGGGATATTGTTGTTTTTGGCAAAATCAGTCATGAGACTTTCCCTGCAGTAAACCATTGGCCGAATGACTGACATATCTCCTGCATTGATTACATAGTTCGCTTTCATGGCTGTAGAAATGAAGAAAAGCGTTGGTGAGATTTCAGTTGACAAAATGGTAAAGATGGGCGAATTGTCACGTAAAATTGAAAAACTTACTTCGGATAAATCCATTGTGCATGGCACTCATTAGAAATGATTCTGCGCAATCATCTAGATGTTGGGCAAGAACAAGCTTGTTGCAGTTATTCTTCCTTGCGGTAGCGTAGAGATTTCCGCGCTTCATTCTTGCGCAAAATGCACACAGGGACTTCACAACTTGTCCATTCGTACCAGCTGTGTTTGCCCGTTCAACGATGTTATCTCTAATGTAATGATACTTCAATCCAAGGGATTCGACGTATGGGATCAATGGGCTCGGATCAAAGGAGGGTGTCATGGGATCGATGGTACAAACTTCTATCTCAAATTTAGTTGGAAGCTTCCTCTGGAACTCTAAAAGACAATGCAGCAAACTGAGGGAATCCTTCCCTCCAGAAAGGCCCAAGAGTAGGCGATCACCTTCTTGGATCATATCCCATTGCATTATTGCTTGTGTTATGTATCTCATCAATTTAGCAGGTGGTTTTATATGCTTGGTCTTCTTTCGCTTATTCGATTTGTTTTGGGGGTGAGGATTGGGGCAGCTTTCTACATTTTTCTCAATAGACTTTTTGGGTATTTCACCATTGCTAGAGGATACGGATTCGACAGGGGCGGCCTTAGGCAATGGTATCTGTGCGGCAGCCGTTTTGCCCCATGCAGAGCTGTCTCTGGATGGTTTCTTTTTCCCCCTAGAAACATCTTTCTCCTCAATTTGGGGCTTCCTCACTGGAGTCATATCCACATCAACAGGAGGAGCGATGGCGTCAATCTGCATGTCTTCAGGCTCGTCTGTTTTTGTAGAAGAAGCGGCGGTTGTCTTTCTTCTCTTCAAAAATTCAATGATTGGAATCCACTCGTCCTCCTTCTCGACATAAATCACACACTCGTCACTCAATTCACCGTCGTCGTGTCCTTCGATAATATCCTCAATATGGGCTACACCCGAATGGTGTTCTCCGTCCTTGAAGCGGACTTCTCCATTGCATTCAATGTCACCTTGCTCCACGGTGTCGTCATTTACTATTGCCATTGCCGACGTCTGTTTCTCAAAATCCTCGATCCCCAGTAAAGAAGAACTGAATTTGTAAGTTGCTGGCTCGAAGTAACCAATTGGACGGATGCCGCCGCTGATCTTGTTTGAAATCGTATCGGGTTCTTCTCCTTTCTTAAGGAGCAAAGCACATTCCCTAGGATACACATACCAACGTAGAAGATCAAGGTCGTCATTATCAAGAATCTCATTTTTATCAGTCATCTTGAGTGCCTGTGCAATGGTGTGATCGTTACGGGATACTGTCAGCTGATAATTTGCATTATCGAAAGCATTTCCAAGTACTACCGATAAAGGCTCACTGTCCAGAACCTTCGCATTGTCGCTACTATAATTTGTATCAAAATGGCTCAGCCATCTTCTCTCAGAACGACCAAGAGGTTTACCCTGCCTACTGAAATGTCGCCACTCTCCAGTGCGATGATTGCATCTGTACTGACTAATGAAAACCCAACCATTCTTCGCTACCCATTCCAATGCCTTGATAACATACTCCACTTCATCGTGATGAAGTCCCTTGAAGGGTAAACTTAATCTAGAGAATCCAGGCCTCAATAATTCGGCCCGTTCCTTATAGTGAAGCAAAGCATGCTCAATGCGATCATTGATCTCGTTTGGAATCTCCTCAAGACCTTCAACTTTCGTCAAACCTAACAACCTCTGACTGTAAGGACCTGCACACTGACAACCGCCCCGAGACTGAATTCCAAACAAATCGTTTAGAATCGCGCAAACGTAGTTGTAATGAAGGAATCTATCACCGCATTTAATCAAGAATGAAAAAATAGGCAAGTGATTATTCTCGTCTTTATCGTTTGCGGCGCCCAGAACGATAATATTCGGAGCAGTTTTCTTCAATCTTTCGACCACTGTCTTGTGCGTATTGAATTCATAATCTAGCAAATTGTGAGGAATAGAGTCAGTGTCCTCTTTCTTCCTTCTGTTCAAAGCCTGAAGATATTGGTTCGCAATTCGTCTCTTTACCAAAAACGTCAGTCCAGCACGCAGAATTCCACAGATGTTCGGAGTCCCTCCCTCAAAACGCTCGATACGGTTGGATAGGAATCGATGATGCTTGTGTGTCACATAGAATACTGTACCTCCACCACTACGCTTCGGTGCAATTGTCTGATTAACCAAATGCTTCTTCACAACCAAAACTCCTGGAGTCTGCGCACCGCCAACCATTTTATGGGGAGAAATAAAAATTGCATCTTTTGAAACATCCGCAGCAGTGTAGTTCTCAGTAGGAAAAGGATTCATATTGATGGGAAGGTAAGCAGCCCCTGTTGCATAATCCAAAAATGAGAGTGCTCCATATTTATGCAATGTGGCTGAAATTTTATCCACATCGCACACTTTCCCTGTCACATTGGATGCTGCCGTGAATGCTCCCATACGAAGTCTATCTTTGCCATACTTGGAGGACTGCAGCATACGTTCCAAATGATCTACATCGACATTTCCTGTCTCTACACACTCTGGGATCATGACAATTTCGCAACCTGATTCTCTCCAAGGCAGTAGGTTCGAATGATGTTCATAGGGTCCTACAAACACCACAGGTCTAGTCTTCTCATCCAATGCGTAGTGCTTGATCCCAATGCAATCAATGAGAAGTTCAACCACTGAGGTTGCACCATTACCAGCAAATAATACCACATCGAGGGCAGCCTTCCCAGTTATTTTTGCATTGCACCCCTCAGCAACAATCTGCCTCGCTTCTGCTACAAACGCAGTGCTTTGACTTCCTGTCACACTTGTATTAGTATGCGTATTTCCATAAAGAGGGAGACACACATCTCTGATGTAATTTTCTACACTTTTCAATGACCTATTCGATGCAGTTTGATCACAATATACGAGAGGAAGAGAAACATACCGTTCCTTCTCGGGGATGGCAGTTTGTCCCGTTGCCTTATGCGCTTCAGGGGTCTCATAGGGCGATGTGAACATTTGTATATTTCCATTCGTCACAATATCATTTGCAAGATTATTCCGAATGGATTGAATCATCTCTTCGCATGTTGACATACTCTCTGTGGAAGAAGAGGGAGCGGACTGTGTGCATTCTTCATCTTTTTTCTCTTCACTTTTGCGCTCGTTTTGTTGGTGTTCGCTGGCGTATTCGAGTTCGGCCAAGCTTGTGCCACATTCCAAGTTCACGATAGCCTTGCTTTGTGTGCCTGGTGTTTCCATGGTTTCGTGCTGAATTTGAGGCAGCGATTCCTCCAACAACAACGAAGTGACGGTATGATGTATGAGTTGTAATGAAAGTTGAAGAATGAATGTTCCACCCTTGGTTCCATCAAGCGATGAGGTGTCGCGGTCGTACGATGTTCCCTCGTTTTCATTCATTTTTGATTTGGGTGGTGATTGTTGAGTTTTTTCTTTCTAATGTTGGGTTGGGATTTATGTTTTTATACGCCATGCACGATGTTGTAATGTAATCATCTGTAATACGTATCATACAATCACAATTGAAAGGTCTTTCTTTAACATACTCGTACATGCATACCAGAGATGCGAGAGGGAAAAGGTATTCAAGAATGATGATCGAGAGCCTCGTTTCTATTGGGTGCAGGGATGGATTATATTGTCGAGGTTAGGATGTTTTCAAACCTTTTAATCTCAAATCTGTCAACGACAGCGATCGCTATAATCGCAGGTATTCAAGGGCACCAGGCACCAGTCATAAATGGTACAAGTGAAATACAAAACAGCATCGATGCTTCTACGAAGACCTGGCCAGAGTCAAGCGAGCAGTAATGAATGATCCATTCAGAAAAAAACTTGATAGATATTGGGATGTGAATGTGAATCCATTTGTCTTCGTATCATATTCATGCGGTCACATATAATCCATATATATATAAACTAGTACTACTATGCTAGCGTTACTTGATCCGTAACTGTTCAACAGCAATACTCTTGAATGCTTTTTTCAACTTACTCCCAAGCTCTTCAGTCGCAGCCCCAAGTTCGTCCTCTCCCTCACCAATCTCCTTCTTTATCCCATCAAAAACTTGATCGAACAACTCATTTTCAACCCCAGCTTCAGCCAGAACAGCCCTCAATCTATCCAAAACTGGCGCAGCACTACTCCCTCCTGCAGCCTCCGTTGCATTGAAATCATCAATAGTCTTTAGTTTCGCAGGAGCCGATGCATCCCTCAAATCACAGCCACCCAGAAATTGTTTGGAATTCTCCTCCTTCACATCAGTACAGAATCCAGTTTCGCAACCGGGGATAGCCTGAAAGTCCTCCCAGTCATATACCTTCTTCTGTGGACAGCACGACCAAAATTTCGCCGTCTCGTGAAATACGGGCGGCGACTTGTGGAAGGTACAGGCAGGCGGCGTTTGGTCTGGTTTGAATCGATTTTTGCATCCAAAATGTACACAGGGGACTGTTGAAGCTAGTAATTCCTTTTTGCGATCTTTTTCATCTTGGATTTCTTGTTCTATCTGCGCGAGGGTTCTGGATGGTCCATGGATAATGTAGACTGCGTCACGATCATCAATGACTTCTATGAGTGTAGCGTCGGATGCTAGTGGTGTCAGGGTTCCTTCTTCTTCACCCTCGGATGCTATTTTTAGCGCAAGATGCAATTCTGATGCGACGAGTGTGTTGGACTTTCCGAGATCCGAGGCATTGTAGGATTCGACGGCAAATTCAAGGAGCTTGGAGGTTGGTCCTTCTTTCCATTTTTTAGGTAGAGTGATTTTGAGTGTTTTGTGCAGAAATTTGCTCTTGTTGTCTTCGTAGTGAAGAAATACTTTCATTGTGGAGTGTCTTTGAATTAGTTGATTATTATTATCGATCGATCGGTTTGAAGGAAGATTGTCGACAGAGTGAGCATCGGTATCAGGTAGGTATGATGGTGGTGTTAGAGGTGAGGAATGAATGAATCAATCAATCAGCGCATTTCAGCGTTCACAGATCTCTTTTCCGTTCCAAAGCGTTCTGAGCCCACCAAAGAAAGGAAAAAGACGCAAAGAGGAGAGAAGGGAGAAGAGGGCAATTCGAGCTAATATTTCAAAAAATTGACTCCCAATATTTTCAAATTTGTCACAGATCAAAGATCAAGTCATTTGTTCATGATTAATAATAATCAATCAGCTCGCTACTGTAATGTAGCTCGGGAGCATATTCAGGGACCTTATCATTATAATTCATAGCACGTGTGCTTCAATCTTCTTGTAAATCAACACTTACATTCAACAAAATATTTGATAGTTCACAAAGAGAATTCAAATCCTGTTTTACGCCAATACTCTTCCGACTTGGACCATGGTTCTTTCGATGATATTCTAGGATATCTCGATAATCATTCTTCAATTTGCATTTCTCGCATAAATCTTCGGTACACAATATGCACTCTATACCATTGCCAGTAAGATTTTTTTTTCTGTCTGCTTCTTCGTACAGTTCTTCTTCTAAACCTATCAGATTCCCTGATCTAGAGTACACGTAGTGTGACTCGTCTTCGCACTCCAATTCTTTCATACCGCAAGCCCTGCTATAAAAGTCAAATTGATTCAATATAATTTCATTGGAACTATCAGCGGCAATTGCCCTTTGGTAGGCAAGCTTGATATCATCAATGTTGTCTGTTGCCTGGATAACGACAGCAGTAACTGATGGAGGACAAGGCAGTGAGGTGTTGTTCATGAAAAAGGGAGGAGAACATTTGATTGAGATATCACGTACCCTGTTTCCCGCACGTAACGGAGGAGACTCGTGCCGTCGAATTGTCAATGCCTGGATTTCCAAAAACTTCCAACTTTTCGAACTCCAATAGATCCATCTTCTCAAGTTGGACCCTCACATACCGGCCCATGGTCTTCCTCGGAGGATGCCAGATAGAACAGTGTTTATTAGCCGTAAGTCGCTTGTGGGTCACGCTATTCTTTAGTGCTTGACACAAAGCACCTTCTACAGCTGATGGAGGAAAGGGTTTCTGGGATATCATGATCCAACAGGGAAATAAACGTGTAGTATGCTCTTCTTTACGTATCGCAGGATTCTTGGGCTCTGCCAATTTGTTCCATAACATGATTTCCTGGATTGTAGACTGTTCTTGTAGATCGATCTCATAAAATGGCTGATTACCATAAGGTGAACTTTCATGGGTTGGTTTATCTGTTCCTAAGTTGTGTGGCTTATTGTACAAACAATCGACGAACATAGGTTTTGGAATAAAGTGAAACGAAGGGTGAGGTTGGCATGAAGATCCACCTCGATTATCACCCCATGCAAATAATTCACCGTCTATTGAGACTGCTGCCTGATGAGAGAAACCTGCACTAATATGACGAATTGGCTTCGGAGGAATGGGTTCATTGTGCATTATGAATGAATCATATTTGCCAAAATTTTTGAAGGAAGATCCCAGGCAACCACCTTGTCCTGCAACAAATACTGCTCCTCCGTAGATATCGATCACTTCACTGCTATTCACAAGCGATTTCATTTCATGGATAGCACTGCAAGCAAGAGTTTGACAATTACCACAACTTACGTCCACAATTGTAACAGATGAGAGGGATTCGACAATCGTGGGATGGTGTCGGTCTTTTACATCTCCCAATCCTAATTTCCCCCCTCCGTTACAACCCCACACAAACAGGTTACCATGTCTTTTCGTGACGCATGCGGTGTGGTTTGATCCGCAACTCACAATATTTATTTCTTCTTTGAAGAAGGGAACTTTCGCTGGAGATAGCACACATGTTCGTCCAGATTCAAAATCACCCAATCCTAATTTTCCTGCTGCCGTACTGCCCCACGTGAATAAGTTACCATTGCTGACAGCTGACGTATGAGAATGACCACAGCTGATATGTGATACTTTTGCACTATCTGGTAAGACGACTGCTGTCGGTTGGTATACATCTTTTTGATTGTTTGTATCGTGGCTTGAAGCATCTCTGCTGGTATTTAATCCCAGACGGCCAGCAGTATTTAATCCGTACATAAACAATGTTCCATTATTATCTAGCAGTCCAGTATGATTTGACCCCGACGCTATCATGCTCCAACATCTTGTCGAAGGAGATGCGAGAGATGAAACCTTACTTACAGCTGCGGTCAAGGGTTTAGTTTGTAAAATGTTTGACCTGATTGGAATTGTTTCAATATTCTCATTTCTAACGGATACTTTTATATCTTCATTCATTGTCTTTTTAATAGATCGCCTTCGATCTGTAAACTCTACCTGTCGCCTTTTCGCCATCTTCAACTTTCGTTTCCTACGTAGCTCGGCGATTTCTGCTTCCAACTCACGCAAATGTAAATGTGCTACTTCCCCGAGCATTTTACATTCAGCGTCGATTTCCTCATGTAGGATATAGAACATTTTCATTTTTGTCATTTGTGTACAGGATTTTCCTCTAATCTGTAACGACAGCTGAAGGCGCTCTGGTGTCACTAGATTTTGAACGCACCATCCTGAATGTTCTTGAGGATCTATGCTGTCTTCTGGTGTCGTCCAGATACCATAGTACTGGAGCACTCTCTTCACAATATTGTATTGGTCACCATTGACTGTTGTAGACAATGAAACCGGTGTAGCACTAGTCCCTTGATATACATTACGCGTATGTTCTGGCGCCATATTTTGATCTAACAAAGATCTTCGATCTCGTTCATTAGACTCATGCCGACCCTGCATAAGGCTGCTACGAGCTGTGAGTTGAGGATTGCGAGGTTCCTCCTGCAGATAACTTTCAGCTTCGATCTCATGCCACCACTGAGAGTTTCCACCCCAGGTGTACACTTCACCTCTTCCTGTATGTGCAATGATTGAACTGTCACCGACTGCTACACCAATGACATTCTTTCCCCATAACGATACAGAGTTTTCTTGAATATTTAATCCCTCAAATGGAAACGGTTTAGAGCGAACGTAAGCTTCAGTCTGCGTTTCATTTGGATAATCTTGCTCTGTATTCTCGCCCAACGCCTTGCCTCGGACCCGACTTTTCCATAGTTTCGTCAACAGGTCGTTTACATCTTCTTCGTAGAGTTGCGGGGAAGTAGAAGTAGGCTTGTCCATCTTTCCTCGACAAAATTGATTCAGAGTCCCATTGCCAAACACATAAACTTGACCCGCAGCGTCCAGAGCGGAACAAAGCTCCATGTAGGATCTGTTTCGTGCGTTTTCTATATCCTTTTTTCTTGATTGTAACAAAATCTGCTCTTTTCTAAACCGTTTCGCCTCCTTGATTGCGATCGCCTCTTTCTTCTCTTCGTCATCCAGAACTCGATCAAGCATACGTATCATTTGAGCTTTAGTTGCTAGAGTAGGAATGTGGATGCCACGGTCCTCAAGCTCCTTTATTGGATTTGCAAGTCGTAACCAAATCTTCTTAAATTCGCCATATTCAATGAATCCACTTTTATCACGGTCATACTTGGCGAACATTTTCTCATGTGTTTGTTCATCAATTTCAATCTGTAAAAAATTCAAGGCAAAGTGAAATTCATCTTCACCCAAATTCCCCGACGAATCTTTGTCAAACATGCCAAAAGCATCCTTTGGCCTGAGCATAGAACCTGGATTGAAGCCAGATGGATTCAGCTCTTCTGAGTCACAGACGAAAAGTGCTGCCTTAAACTCCTCAAAGTCGATTTGCCCATTATCATTTTCATCGCATAAACGGAAGTACTCAATCGATTTTGGTAAAGACAAATTGATTCCAAGAGAAGGCAGAAGAGATTGGAATTCAGAGAGCGAGATGGTCCCAGACCCATCACGATCATATTGTTCAAATAGTGCCTTTGCTCGTACTTCCTTCGAGATCATCCTTTTGCATCCCAAAAAGGTGAAGAGTCTTTTCTATTTGAAAGTCCACATGATTCCATTTTAAAAGTTTTTCAAAACCGAGCTTCAAATTACCGCACTACACGTACTGTATTAGAAGAAGAAGAACATCACCATTGATAGTTTTCTATTTCCATTCTTTTATGATCTCCGCAGCGATGTGGCGACCCCATAGGTCGTAGCCATCATCATTTGGGTGCACATCGTCAAATGATATAAGCTTTGAACCTACTTGGGCTTCAGAATCATAAACTACCATGTTGCTGTGGTGAGAAGCCTCGTAATATAGTTCTGTCTCTTTGTCAACATCTTTGTACTCATGAATTTCAATATGGTTCTATATGAGATTCTCAATCTTTTAACGAACTTGAAGAGTGATATCTTTTAGGTCCAAAACAAGCTCCTCTGCATTTCGCTTTGCAATGAAAACTGATTTGCCCTTTTCAAATTCATTAATCATTTCGATGGATGGTACTTCCACATAAAGGATATCACTGGGGTTCTCCATTGCCAGGGCTCTTTTTTGTTCATCAAGAAGTTCGCAAAGTCTGTGAACTGCCCATCCCAATGGCGGGTATTGTAGCAATGGAGCAATACGCGTAGATATCGCTGGGATCACAACCAATGGGCGGGATTCAAGACGGTTTCCTTTATTTTCCTTGAAATGTTCTGTAGCTTCTACTGAGGAATCATTAGAACTCTCCACCTTTGAAATCTTCAGTATCAATTTCTCACGAAGGACTATGAAGAGCCGTCTTAACTCTTCTTTGAAACCTTGATTGTTTGTTCCCGCGTCGTCTTGCAAGAACGGGAGGAAAATGCCCTTCAAGTCATTTACACCAGTAAGAACAATGATAATGTCGTATTGATCAACACTTTCTTCCGCACGGAATGCTAGATTTCATTGAATTACACTCTTCAGATTTTCCATCAGAAATGGATTTGGTTGAGTCAAAAATTCCTACAGCATTCCCAATCCATTTAGGAACATTGTTAACAAAGTCTATAGCTACATTGAACGCCCTGGAATTTTGTATTTTTTCTTTGAAAATCTCATCCACAATTTTATGCGGCATCATTTGATATCTCGCAAAATTTGAGAGGTTGCTACTCCGGGGGTGCCTGATTTCGGACAAGCGGGGCCCGGATGATGAATAATTTTATGGGTTAGAATTTTTGGTTTAACATGTAACATCTATCAGTTCACCCTGAGCAACACCAAGCATTATTATCTCAGCACTCACCGTGACAAGTCCAAAATACTGGTCACCCTCCTAATGCTTTTGATAACGACCTAGCGATTGCTTCTGGCAACACTGGCGTTCCTGATGTAGATCCTACACCAGCAGCCAACGAATCTCAAATCACAAGAAGAGACAAAGGTGTTTTTCGTCTTCATTAGTATTTTGTCTACGACGCCATCTCCATCGTTTTCTTTCTTCGGCTGGTACTACATCTTTTACCTTTTCGTAATCCATGCTCGCATGGCCACCATAATCACGAGGGCTCACAATTACGATACCACGAGAGGACGATAATGGATAAGGAGCATCTTTGTGATTTCGCCGAAACCTTGTCAGAAAATATGCCCCTTGCGCTGAAGGAAAGAAAGGAGTGGCTACAATTATACCCATAGGGTAGCGATGGATTTTTCCACGGAATGTTGTTGAGAACATTCTGATCGCTTTCCACCCCTTAATGGAGAGATAGACTTACAGTGGTACTCGTACCAACATAAATTCTTTTTTCCTCTTTTTGTGACGAGATTTG
>Ga0115005_10000878_pt1 | contig 23435 bp, 18 predicted proteins | sample ArcOceMetagenome_FD_87163 | JGI IMG/M metagenome (GOLD analysis project Ga0115005, IMG submission 87163) | Marine eukaryotic phytoplankton communities from Arctic Ocean - Arctic Ocean - Greenland ARC118M Metagenome | ecosystem: Environmental > Aquatic > Marine > Oceanic | place: Arctic Ocean...
CAACGGTTTCGCCCGCCACTGAGCCCTCTACGTTTCCGCCCGATGTTGCAGCCATATCAACTACCACACTGCCAGGCTTCATGAGCGCTAGCGTGTCTTTCGAAATAAGTACCGGTGGTTTGCGACCAAATAGCTGTGCCGTAGTAATAACGATGTCAGAGTCGGCTATAGCGTCGCGCTGTGCTTCTTGCTGCTTCGCTTTTTGCTCGTCGGTAAGTTCTTTCGCGTAACCGTCTTTAGTTTGACCGGTTTCGCCAATATCAATTTTTAAAAATTTCCCACCCAGCGACTCTACCTGCTCGGCAACAACCGCTCGGGTGTCGTAAGCAAGCACATTTGCCCCTAAGCGCTTCGCGGTTGCAATAGCCTGTAAACCCGCTACGCCTGCGCCAATGATAAATACCTTCGCTGGTTTTATTGTTCCAGAGGGCGTCATCATCATAGGTAATATTGATGGCAGCTTGTTCGCAGCCTGCATTACCATGACATAGCCAGCAAGACTTGCTTGTGAACTTAGCGCATCCATTTTCTGAGCACGTGAAGAACGGGGGATCATTTCCACAGAAATGGCGGTTAACCCTCTCTCGGCAATAGATTCAATTAGCGGTTGCTGAAAGAAAGGGTCAAGATGGCCAACCACAACGGCCCCTTTTTTCATCAACGCCAGCTGTGCATCCGAGGGTTTATTAACCGTAACTACCATATCTGCGGTTGATAATACTTCATTCACATCATCGATGACAGTTACACCTACATCTTCATATTCTTTATCTGAATACCCTGAGTGTAAGCCCGCCCCTGCTTCAAGTAGCAAGTTCGCACCTTTCTTTACCAGTCGTTGTGCACTACTTGGTGTAGCTGCACATCGCTTCTCCACATTATCTAGCGGATCTGGCGCTTTTGACTCATTTAAAACTATGATTTCCACACGCTTCTCCTTACATTCCGGCTATTCGAGAATGACACTTTTTAAACAGTATCAAGCCATTTTATTCACTTATGCCTAGCATTCCCTAGCGAAATTCAAAATAGAGACGTCAATCTCTGTAGTGATTTCAGTTTTAGCAACACCTTTCCCCCGCTCAATTTTCAAGCAAAACTGCGGCAAAGCTACGCTATCAGGGCATACATCACTAGTATCTTTTACTTACGAGTCATAACTAATATTTATATAGAGATGGCATAGAGAAGATAAATGGAGTAGATAAATTCGCATTCATTTTATGAATGAAATGAAAAGTGTGCATTTTTTATACAGCCGTAAAGGTGCAAGATGTTTACCGTTATTCAAATAAAACCGTGCAATCTCATCACCTCGAGCCAATTAATTTAAAAAATTGTTAAATTAAATTGGGGGATTTTACAAATGGTGTCGTCTTTACAAATTGACAGCGTAATGCTGTAAGAAAAAGCCGAGTGGGGTGCACACCACAAAGCGAATTAAAATTAACGATTAGGACACACACCATCATGTACAGGAAAACAAAGCTTGCATGCTCAGTGGCAGCAGTTTTAGCATCCGCTATTTCTGCAAATAGTGCATTTGCCCAAGAGGCGCAACCCAATAAAGACGTAGAAGTGATTGAGGTAAGTGGTATCCGTTCATCGGTTGCAAAATCGATGGATGTTAAACGCAGCTCTGCTGGCGTAGTCGACGCCATTAGCGCAGAAGACATCGGTGATTTTCCCGATACCAACTTAGCTGAATCACTACAGCGTATTACCGGCGTATCTATCGACCGTTCAGGCGGTGAAGGACAGCTAATTACCGTACGTGGTTTTGGACCACAGTTTAACACCGTGTTGGTGAACGGTCGTCAAATGGCGTCTGAAAACGATTCGCGTGCGTTCAGTTTCGACACGATTGCTTCTGAGTTAGTAAGCAGCCTTGATGTGCATAAAACGTCAACGGCCACAATGCAGTCTGGTGGTGTAGGCTCTACCATTAATATTAATACCGCGCGCCCGTTCGCATTAAACGGTTTTAAAATGGCGGGCTCGGTAAAAGGCGTGTACGACGAAAATAGCGAAGAAACTACGCCGCAATTTTCTGGCCTTATTAGCAACACGTTCAACGACGACACGTTCGGTGTATTGCTTGCCGTTTCACACCAAGAGCGTGAGACTCGCCTTAACCAAGCTCAGATGGACGGTTGGCTAGAAAACGTTGGTGTGCCAAACCCTGTTACACAATCGGGCGACGCCTGGACAGGAAATGTATTTTCGCCGCGAAACTACGACCACAAAGTCACCTTTGAAGAACGCACCCGCACAAACGCTAACCTTGTATTCCAATATGCGCCTAACGACAAACTGGTTGTAACTGCTGACGCACTGTACTCAGATTTTGACGTAGAATCTGAAGCGACGTCTTACGGCCACTGGTTTACCGCACCAAATATTCAGGGTGTAGGCGATGACGGCAGCTTGTTTGATGAAAACGGCAATCGCCGCAGCCCAACGGTAGACGCAAACGGTACTATTGTCGATTTATACCAAGAGGTAGGTTTGGCGACGGATATGCACGCCAAAACATTCGACCGTTTAACCGATACCTATGCCATAGGCCTTAACTTTGATTACCAGTACTCTGATAATCTGAATTTATCGTTTGATTTAAGTCATTCAGAAGCCGAACGCGAAGCCAATAACGGCGGCGGCGATCAGCTATCACTTATTGGTTATGCCAACCGCGTACGATTCCAAGTAGATGACAACATTTTACCGGTTGCCAGCATGTTCGCCTCGCCTAATGGCAATATTTATAGCGGTCAACAAGAACTAGATGGCGCGATTGTTACAGGTCCTGACGGTTTCCCTATTTACAATCCAGCACTTACGCCTGATGGTGTGAGCAATCACCTTGATGAAGCTAACAGCCGGGCTCACGTAATGCTGCGTCGCGGATGGGCTGTAGAAGACGAAGTAAGCCAACTGCGCTTTGACGGCGAATACGTAACAGACGGCAGCGGCCTAACTGAAATTCGCTTTGGCGCACAGTACAGCACCGAAACCAAATCACTTACCCGTTGGGACAATGAAGGTGTAGGTATTCACTGTACTTACTGTGGTTACCCTGACTTACCTGAGATCCCCGCAGGCAGCCAATACGTTTTTGACGCAGGCAGCGACTTCCTTTCTGACGTAAGTGGTAGCGGTCGTATGCCCACCTCTTGGCTTGCCCATGATGGCGAAGCGAACTTTGCGTTTCTAGAATCTTATTATCAAAGCGTAAATGGCGAATCTATTAGTTTTGATGCGGTACGTCGCAACAATAGCTTTGAAGTTGAAGAAGATATTCTCTCTACTTACGTAGAATTCGATTTTGAAGGCGAAGTTGCGGACATGTTCTTAAGCGCAACCGCTGGTGTGCGCTATGAAATGACAGATGTAACGGTTAACGGAACGCAGGCGCCAATAACGGGCTTAACGATTCTGGATCAAACCGAAATGCTGGCTGGTTTTGGTGATGCGCAAAGTATTGCCACTGAGTCTGATTACGACGTGCTATTACCAAACTTCAGTGTACGTTTGGAAATTACCGACGACTTAATTGCGCGCTTTGCGGCAAGTTCAACTATTACTCGCCCCACGCTTAACAGCATGTCGCCGGTAACAGTCATTACGACCACTCGCCAAGGTGGTGACTTAACGTCCACAAGTGGTAACCCTGCACTAGAGCCATTCAAATCGGATAACTTAGACTTGTCGCTAGAGTATTACTACGACGAAGCAAGCTATGCATCGATTGGATACTTCAGAAAGCTGGTATCGAACTTTATTGTTAATAGTCAAGAAGACAAAACGTTTGAGCTTGCTGACGGCAGCCTGCTAACCGACCCCTCTACAGGAGCAAACACTAGCGCGCCAGATGCAGGTGACGAGGTGGCTGTGTTTACCAATACACTGCCAAATAACGGGGAAGACGCCACGGTAGACGGATTCGAGCTTGCAATTCAACATACGTTTGACAACGGCTTTGGGGTACTTGCCAACGGAACCATCGTTGACAGTGACGCCGAACTAGACCCGTTCGATATTAATCAAGTATTTGCGCTAACTGGGTTGAGTGATTCATACAACTTAGTGGCATTTTATGAAACTGACGACTATCAAATTCGACTTGCCTATAACTGGCGTGATGAGTTTGTTCAGTCGTTAACACAAGGGCAGGGTGACGGCCCAACCATTGTTGAGTCTTACCAACAGCTTGACATTAGCGGTAGCTACAGCGTGACAGACAATGTAGAAATCTTCTTTGAAGGTATTAACCTTACGGAAGAGTTTGTACATAAACGCGGTCGCTTCTCTAATCACTTGCTGTTAGTTGAAGACAGCGGCAGACGTTGGGCTCTCGGTGTGCGCGGAAACTTTTAGTTTCGCGTAATTGGGGCCGGCATTTGTTGGCCCTACATTCGTGGCTACCCTTTGGTAGCCACAGTTTTTATTCAGGAATACAGTATGGCAACAGCAACTCCCATAACGCACATTGTAGTAGTCGGTGGCGGCAGCGCAGGGTGGCTTACGGCTGGTCGTATTGCAGCGCAACATCAATGCGCTACCCGCAAAGACATTAAAGTTACCTTAGTAGAAAGCCCCAATGTACCTATTATTGGCGTGGGGGAAGGCACCTGGCCTACCATGCGCTCTACATTGATTGCATTAGGTATTAGCGAAACCACTTTTATCAAAGAATGTGACGCTACATTTAAACAGGGCGCAAAGTTCGCTAAGTGGACTACAGGTGAAGAGAGTGATTTTTACTACCACCCTCTCATGCTGCCCCAAGGGTTTTCGCAAACAAATTTAGGCCCTTATTGGCAGATAGTTGCACCAGAATTAAACGAATCTTTTTCCTATGCAGTATGTGTTCAGGAAGCAATATGTGAAGCAGGCTGTGCACCTAAAAGCATACGCCACGCAGAGTTTGCAGGCACCGCAAATTATGCGTATCACCTAGATGCAGGAAAATTTACCGCCTTTTTAACCAAACACTGTACTGAAAAACTAGGCGTACACCATGTATTAGCCGATGTTAACCGCGTCGAAAGCAATGACAGCGGCGATATTAAGGCTCTTCATACCGAGCAAGAGGTAACAGTAGAAGGCGATCTGTTTGTTGACTGTACCGGGTTTAAATCTATGCTGCTTGGCGAACATTACAAGGTGCCGTTTATTCCTTGCAACGATGTACTTTTTATCGACCGCGCGTTGGCAGTGCAAGTACCCTATGATACCCCACAAAGCCCTATTGCTTCCCACACGATTTCCACCGCACAAGACGCTGGTTGGATTTGGGATATCGGATTGCAGTCACGCCGAGGTGTAGGCCACGTCTATTCCAGCAGGCACCAAAGTAAAGATGACGCCTATGCTCGGTTAGATGCCTACGTTCGCCAAACTAGCTCATTGAATGGCATAGAAGGGATAAACGTAAAAGACATTACCATTCAAAGCGGACACAGGCAGCGCTTTTGGCAAAACAACTGCGTGGCTGTTGGGCTAGCAGCGGGCTTTTTAGAACCTTTAGAAGCCTCGGCCCTTGTACTGGTTGAATTATCGGCCTCAATGATTGCCGAACAATTGCCAGCAAACCGAGCCGTGATGGATATTATGGCGAAGCGCTTTAACGACACGTTTTCTTATCGTTGGCAGCGAATTATCGACTTCTTAAAGCTGCATTATATGTTGAGTAAGCGAGAAGACAGCGCATTTTGGCGGGACAATCGCGATAGTCATACTATTCCCGATTCATTAAAAGAATTACTCGCACTGTGGCAATACCACCCGCCTAGTGACAAAGACTTTACCAGCAACAACGAGGTATTCCCCGCGGCAAGCTATCAGTATGTGCTGTACGGAATGGGGTTTACTTCAGATTTAGCTACACATCAACAATGGGTAAATGCAGACTTTGCCAAGCAGCAATTGATGCAGAACAGGAAAGCACGCGACATGGCGGTGGAGAAGCTGCCTAAACATCGCGAACTTATTAATAAAATTCACCAATTCGGCCTGCAGGCCGTTTAACGTAAATCAATAAGCAGGACCTACGTATGACTCACATGGTTGCCATTAATAATAAACAGCATGCAGATTTGAAAGTAACCGAGGATGCATTGTCACTAAGCGCCAATCAGCACCTTGTTCCTGTTGTGGTCTCTGAGCTAAACAAGCTAGTGGTGCATTATCCCGTGGTGATCACTAAGTTTGACGACTCAGGACAATTTGGTTTTTCGGCCTTACTAGGTTTTGAAGAAAAGGAAAACCTATTTTGGCAGCAAGGTGAATGGGATGCGGTGTATATTCCCGCACAGTTTGAACGCCTGCCTTTCTATGTAGGAACGGAAACGCAAAGCGCTGACAGCAATAACAGGGTGCTGTGCATTGATATGGATAACGCTTCAGTAAGCGAAGAAAAGGGAACGCCGCTTTTTGATAACACAGGAGAGCCTAGCAGCTACCTGTTAGAGAAGCAGCAGATCCTTGCTCAGCTTCTTGACGGTGAAACGCAAAATCAGCGTTTTATTGCCGTGCTGCAACAGCACAACCTTATTACACCATTTACGTTAAATATTACCTTTGAAAACGAAAGCAAAACGTCTATAACAGGGTTATATACTATTGATGAGGATAAGCTAGCGGCGCTTAGCGCTGACGCGATTGCTGATTTGCATGCACAAAACATGCTGCAAAGCATTTACACGCTCATAGCGTCAAACGCACAAATCTATGCCCTTATCGACAAAAAGAACAAGGCAAATAAAAACGCAGACGCATGGTTTCAAACTACGAATTAATTAAAGTTGGCGAAAAAGCCACGCCGGTTGTTGTTATTGATGATTTCATACCAGACCCGCAGAGTTTGGTAGAAACAATTGCTCAACACCACCGATTTACAAAACAAGATGGCGACTTTTACCCCGGTGTTAGAAGTCACGCGCCTAAAGGGTATGAAGCACACCTACATACCTCGCTACATAAACTATTTTGCATACTTGCTTTGCACGAAGGTATGCAAAACTTTGGCGTGGGAAAACCACTTCAAATACCACTTGTGCAGCTTTCCATCGCCAATCAAGCACCTAAAAGCTTGTCGCCCATTCAATGTATTCCACACATTGATACACAAAGTGATAATGAATGGGCATTCGTGCACTACCTGTTTAGTGAACCTTTGGGCGGCACGGCTTTTTATCGACATATTGAAACCGAATTAGAGCGCGTAGACTCAGCCCAGTATGAAAACTATTTCAGAACGCTAAAACGGCAGGCCACCAGCGTAGGGCTTCCGCCCAAAGCTTACATCAATGGTGATACCGACATGTTTACTCAAATCGCTCGAGTAGAACCAAAATTCAACCGCGCTTTGTTGTACCCTGCCAACCTATTGCACAGTGGCTGTCTACCCAACAATATTTCGAATTCAGCGGATGCAAAGAACGGCAGACTCACTGCAAACGCCAGTATTGTTTTTTGACGCGCTCTTTACCGATCATAACTTTACATCAGTAAAGAAGCTAAAAACGTACTCAGACCACAGTGGGTACTTTGTGCAAAACATTCATGAAGGTTTATTCACACAAAAAAGGTGATCGAAAGTTTGTTTTCAAACGTTTTCTCGCTATATCACCGTATAGGATATTTATTATGTTTGGACTTTTCAAAAGTAACCCAACGAAAAAGATGCGAAAGCAGTATGACGCTTTGCTTGAAAAAGCCATGCATGCTCAAAGAAACGGCGACATAAAAACCTACTCATTGCTCACCGCACAATCTGAGCAGCTTTGGAAAGAAATAGAAGCATTAGAGCAAGGTAAGCCAAAGTCGTAGAGTGCTATGCGCCAAAATAACCAGAACGATTAGTAAATGATGTTAACCCCTAATGCATAGCGGGCGCCTGCATCTTGTACAAGTAATAAATGATTACTGAAACGGCCGCGTTTATGCACAGTTTCATTAGTAATATTGATACCCTCAAAGGATATGGCGACGCGAGGGCTAATTTGATATGAAAGACTCATATCCCACTGTTGATATGGGCTGACAAAGGTTGGCTCAGTACTTTGAGTTTGGTTGAGCGATTGCAGAAAGCCTTCTCGCTGGTTCCAAGCCACGCGCCATTGTAAGGCGTCTTTTTCATAAAACAGCACCACATTCTTTGCGCCAGATAGCCCGGTAAGCGCAAAGGTTGAGCGAACATTGGCCGCATCCAGCTCTGCGTTGCTGTCTACGAAACTTGCATTGGCCTGTAATCCCCACCCTGACTCACCGAAAAAGTGTTGCATCGCTATCTCTACACCTTCGACGGTTGCAGATTCACCGTTGTTAGGCGAAATTACTGTAAACAAGGCTAAAGCGTCGGCATCATCAACTGCGTTTGGATCATCGCCGGTACTAGGGTCAGTTACGTTATTGAATGCTTGCGTATTGCTCTCATTCACGATGAAGTTATCCACTGTTTTTCTGAAATAGCCTGCTGATACATAGCTGCTTTCTTGGTAATAGTGCTCAATGGCAAAATCAGTATTAATTGCCTCAAAGGGCAGTAGCTGTGAATTTCCAATACGTGCCCTTAAATCGCCTCCTTGCCGCGTGGTGGTATAAGTCACGCCTGGGGCCATCTGCTCCAAAGTTGGGCGAGTAATACTGTGGTTGTAAGCCACGCGTAGCACCCAATTATCAAGCCAGCTGGCTTTCAAACTCAAACTTGGAAGTAAGTTGGTATAATTTGTGGACTCATTGATATTTACCGACGCACCAAATTCCTGCCCGAGTTCGGTTTGATCTAAAATGACAAGCGCTGATAGCTGCTCGTCGACGCCACTTACCTGCACATCTGTATATTCAGCCCGAAGCCCTACATGAATATCGATAAACCAAGGCGCGTAATCCTTTTCAATGGCGGCCTGAATATACCCCGCATACACTGTTTCTTTAACGGCAAAAGAACTTCCTCTTGTTTCAGCGGCGAGACTAACACCCCCTGTGTTTTCCAAGTAAGTGAACAATCTACTGCCGTCGTGCCTCAACCATTGATGAGGAATATTTTCATGCCCACTTATCGAACCAAGAAAATCATCGCCCGCATCAAATATGGTTTGAAAGCTATCTGGAATATCCGGCGTATCGAAATAGCCACAAAAACTACAGTGTCTTGCATCTGCTTCGTTGTCTCTTCTTTGGTTGGCTTTTTCTCGCTGAGTTAAGGCTGCACCAACGTCAATTTTGCTAAACCAGTTATCGTCGCCCAATACGCTGATATTCACCTTCGCCTGCCCTATATCGTCATCAATACTCCACCCTCTACGTAACATAACGTGAGCGCGACCGTTTGAAGGGTCTAAGTAATGCGATACGCCTACTGGCTCACCAAACGCATTTACTTGGCCTGGGTTGGCTTGCTCAAAACCCGATATCGCGGGTAGGACATTTTGCTGGGTGTGATCGAAGGAAGAGCGGTTAAGATAACCGATAAGTGAAAGTGCGTTACCTTCTCCATTATTGTCGTCGACATTGGCTTTCGAATAAGACAAGTCAGCATCGACTATAATACTATCGCTTGCAAGATAACTTGCTGAAACGCCAAAGCTCTGTGAGGTGGATGAACGATTAAATGTGCGAGCGTGAAAGTCGGTGGCATGGCCACTGATTTGTGAGAAAGCCACCGCCGTGCCGTTTTCATCCACCGTGACATCTTCAAGATTACTTGAGGTGAACCAATGTCCCATTGAGGTTGCAGAGGTCTCGACGTCGAATGTCGACCCCAAATAGTCGGCAGTAAGCTCCAGCTTGTTGTTAGGTCGATACTGTAAAACGAGCGCAGACCCTGTACGGGTTCTATCGTCAAAACGCACTCTCTGATCGTAATTTCTGGGAACGTATAACGTATCAGTGTCTTTAGAAAGCTCACTTTCAGGTACGTTCGTATTTACCAACCAGCCATCGATTTGCGCTTCTTCTAGTCTGGCTTGACGTTGGTGTTGAGTAAAGGAGGCTAAAACACCCAACGAGTTATTTAAATAGGTGTTGCTGAACATAGCAGACGTTGAAGGCGCGTATTGCTGCGAGTTGGTATCGTATTGCATTTTGACGCTGCCAGCCGCTCGCATTCCCTTGAAGGACAAAGGTTTAGCTGTTTGAACATCTATCGTTGCGCCAATTCCGCCCGATTGCATACTTGCTTGGCTTTGCTTATGTACGACCACACTACTGACAATCTCAGAGGCTAGAGTATCGAAGCTAAATTCGCGCCCAAGCTTATCAGTTGCCATTGGTCTACCGTTGAGCAAAACGCTATTAAATTCAGGTCCAAAACCTCGCACTGTGACAAGCTGCCCTTCTCCCTCGGCGCGGTCGATAGATACTCCAGACACCCGCTGTAATGCCTCTGCAAGGTTTTGATCAGGAAACTTACCCATGTCCACCGACTGAATTGTGTCCATAATAACGCTGGCATTGCGTTTAATAGCAACTGATTGAGCGATACGCGCCCTTAAGCCTCTTACTTCAATATATTCAATATTATAGTTGCCTTGCTCGTCTGGCACGGTTACTAGGCTCTCACCTTGTGCGGTAACGGTGTCAAACAAGCGCCCAAGTAAATAATTACTCTTATCTCTCTCACCAATAGGCACTATTTTTATGCGCGTGTTGTCCACAATGTGAGCACTCAGCCCTGTTCCTTCTAAAAGCTTTTTAATTGCGAGCTGAGGTGTATAGTTACCACTTACTTCATTCGCTGAGATATGCCTTACTTTGTTATATGGAAAAACAACAGTTAGCTCGGCTTGATTAGCAAAAGTAATAATCGCCTCGTCTGCTCTCTGTGCAGGAATAGCAAAATCTATAGCAGGAAGGGGCAACGCATTTTGCACGAGCACCTCTGCTTGCTGATCAGGCTCTACCGACTCAGCATAAGCAACGTGGTTCACCCCTAACGACACCATGCAAAGCGCCACCGTTAAAGCGCTAGGCTTGAAAGGTAACAAGGTGATTGAATCGTGCAGAGTGGTTGCCGCAGGCATAGTTGTGTTTACGCTGTTGTTATTATGTTTTATCGGGAGTTGTGATGCGTGAGCCTCACTCTCAACTCAATTGGATGGTGTTGTTTTAAACCAGCAACGCATTTAATACAACCTATTAACAAATTTAATTTTTTAGTGATAATGCTGAAAATAGCTGGGGGAAAATCACGTGGCTTTCGTCTTAGTAAGTAACAACGATAATAAATAATAATATGCCCATGGAAACAGCTATACATAATGCCTATATGTCGGCGCGCGGTTCGATGGCCAAAATGCTATCTCGTCTTGTGCCGCCTAAAGAAGTGGATGACATACTACAAGACACCTATGTGCGCTTGTGTCAGGCGAAATCTACTGAGCATATTAAAGAGCCCAAGTCGTTTTTGTTCAGGACGGCAAAAAATTTGGCTTACGACCATCTTAAACGCGCTGAAACGCGCATGGTAGATGATAGCGTAGAGGTTAAAGCCGCCCTTGAAAGTGCCATAAATGGCGCTGAAGACGAGACGTTTAACAGCAACGCGACACAACAAGAATTTAAATTGTTTTGTGATGCAGTACGCGGCCTTCCTAAGCAATGCAGGCGCGCATTTGTGTTAAAGAAAGTGTATGGCTACTCTCTAAAAGAGATCGCCCAAGAATTAGAGATAAGTGAAAAAACCGTGGAAAAGCACATTGCTGAAGGTATAAAACGATGCACGTTATTTATGCGAAGACAATCAGCATCGCATACACGGCCTACTACTTATCAACGTAGCGGGCAACAAAGCACGGCGGAAGTAAAGAGAGACGCCCATGAATAGCTCGAAGAGCGAGACCAATACCGACACCTCTAGCAACGTTGTTCAATTCAACAGTGATGAGCGCGTGCTTGATACTGCCAGTGAGTGGCTTGTGAAACTCGACGAGGGGCTTGATGACGATGAAAAACAAGCACTAAAAGCATGGCTTGCAACACCTGTGCATCGAGACACTTTCCTAGAGATGGTAGCATTATGGGACAAGATGTCGGTGCTTAGCGAACTGGCTGAGATCGTACCTCATACACCTGAGCCTAGCGTCAAACACAAAGCAAACAACACCGTGACTTGGAAGCGCCCGCTGGCCATTGCTGCCTCGTTTTTAATGGTTGGGCTGTTAAGTTATCAGGGGCTAGATTTATTCTCGCCGTCTAATCAAACCGAACCTGTTGCTCAAATGGCAAGCTACTCGTTACAAGCCTCGACCAAACCGGGCGAGCACAAGAGTATTAGCTTAGAGGACGGCAGTACACTATGGCTTAATACCAACTCTCAAGTGAACATTGCTTTTACTGAAACCTCACGGATTATTCAGCTTGTCAAAGGTGAGCTTCATATCGAAGTGGCGAAAGACAAATCCCGCCCGCTCAATGTACTTGCAGCAGGTAAAGCTATACAGGCGGTTGGTACTGCTTTTAATGTGCAATATCACCGCGGCGACCTTGAACTGGTAGTTACCGAAGGCGTGGTAGAAGTCGCCAGCTATACACTTAACAAAGCGAATGGCGAAAGCATTACTGATCCAATTATTAAACCGCAGGCTCAGCCACTGACGTTAGTTCAAGGTGAAAAATCGCTTTTATCTTTGCCTAACAGCACCGTTGAGACAGTGTCAGATGAAGATATCGCGAATGATTTAAGCTGGCGGGAAGGCAAGATTGTATTTCGCGGCGAGCCATTAATTGACGTAATTGAAGAAGTAAGCCGATATACGGACAAAACCGTCGTTTTAGGTGATGCTGCGCTTGCCAATATGCAAGTTGCAGGGCTATTCAACACCAATGATGTAGACGCGCTTATTGCCGCCCTTGCCGACAATTTACAGATATCTACAGACTACTCTAGCGACACCATTGTCCTTCGCCCCCGTTAACGGGGTACTTGAGTCTTAAGGGCATACTTAGTTTTATTGGGCTACAAACTAAATCCAAAGCGCGTTTCAAAGCTTAACTCGCGCTTTGACCCACTACCCCTTACAATGACGCCTTATATCAGTTCGCATGCGTTGGTATTATATATTAATGCATCAAACAATAAGGCTTCTTTGATATGCAAATTGGCAGTGCTGTCACGGCATTTAAACAGTTCACTTCTAGACTACTATTTCTGACCATCTGCACGGTGCTATCTAACACAGCTTTCGCCATTGAAGCGGGCCAATATTACTATTTTATTTCTGACAAGTGCGTAGCCAAAGGGCCTCAAACGCCAGAAGAGCGAGGCGCTATAACTCCCGATGTTATGCTATTTGAAGTAGTGCCTGCTGGAATTAGCGATTACTACGTGAACGTGAACACCAAAGCGCTACTCCACTATGGGGAAGAGGGACAAGCATACCTTTCATCACTGGAGTCTGAACAAGCGTACACCGCGGGTAAAATGTCTTCAGAAGAAAGCTTAAGAAAAGATGGCAATGCTATTCATCACGACTTTATGCTACAGCGCGAAGCCATCGACGTAAAAGCGTTAATAAATACCTTAAACGGCTTTTCACAGCTTCAAACTGATAAAGGTTACTTTTTTAAGAAAATAGTAGGCCTTTCTAACCCCGGCGCTAAATTTAAAGCCATAACCCGGGTTCGCTTAAGCGATATGGGTTACGACAATCGCATGATGCTAACAAGCTACTCCAGCGACTATTTTATGCTAAATGAACAAGGTAAGGCCTCTGACACACCTTTTATTACGGTAGATCACGGCGCAGCGCTACGCAATTCACTACACGACACCAACAGCCCGTACGCCATATTTACCAAAAATTCAGTATGCGGTGAAAAGTGGGAGCCCGGCAATTAACAAGGTAATTAGCTAGGACATACTTTAACGCTTGTTAAATGTACCGGGCTTGCTTCGGCTATTGCGGCTTTGGTTTTAAAGGGCTCTGGTTTTAATTACTACGATAAAGCGTTTTAATAAGGTGGTAGCCGAAACGGGTCTTCACCGGCCCGTGTACTTTGAGCACGTCTTTTTTAAATACCACATCGTCGAAGGCTTTTACCATTTGGCCTCTACGAAATTCACCAAGATCGCCACCACGCTTGCCCGACGGGCATTTAGAATGACGCTTTGCTAACGTCGCGAAATCCTTACCCTTTTTAAGCTGCTCTAAAATAGAAAGCGCTTCTTTCTCTGTTTTAACCAAAATGTGAAGTGCGGATGCCGTTGCCATGGAAAGGACCTAATTTGTCTCGGGGGTTTAAGAATAATATCGTGTACGCTAAGTATACCCTAGTGAACAACTCGCCTGCCATTAGTCAATGTGATGTGTTGGGCTAAAAAGCGATGTAAAGGCTACTCTGCTGTTTAAAAACTGCGTATCGTTAACCTTTATCAATGATTGACGGGCCTTCCCTTTTGTTACCAGAATTTGACTTGGCCCAAGCGATAGGCATGCTGAGTTTTGCGCTTGGCATTTTGTGCTTTTATCAGCGTGATGATCAGCACCTGCGAATAATGATGGTGGTGATGAATTTAAATCACGCCCTGCATTTTGCGCTACTTGGTGCCGTAACCGCATGCTTAAGTGCCTTGCTTTCAGTGGTAAGAACAGGCATTTTCAATTAAAACCCGCTCCCGCAGTGTCGCCTACCTGTTTATATTAATATCGCAGCAGCCGGGCTGTATTTGGCCGAAGTTTGGTACGATTTATTACCTGTTTTGGGCACGTGCATAGGCACTTATGCCTTATTTTGTTTGTCAGGAATACGCATGCGTTTAGCGTTTTTGTGCGGCGCTATATGTTGGCTAACCAACAATATTATTGTCGGTTCTATTGGCGGCACCCTGCTTGAAGCTACGCTACTGGCAGTTAATAGTTTCACCATTATTCGCTTGTACAGAGGGCAAAAAGCACTCGGTCAGGCCTGATTGCCCAAAGTGAATGCGTTGCTATACGCACACTGCATTGGAAGCTTTCAAGCCAACCACGTCGAGTGAGTCGAAACACGTCAATTAGAACGAGAGCGCAAACAGACTCGTTACTGACGTATGATAGTCCAGTGACATAGCGACGGATAACAGCGTTATATTCACAATGGAGAAACCAAAAACACGTTTTGCCCAGCCTTCTACGTTGATGTCGGGTCTATATCCGCGAAGTGCCATTAACAGCCACCAAAGGCTGGTTGCAAAGGCCACGGTTAAAAACCCAATGCCCGTATAACCGCTAAGTGGAAGCAGCATTACAACTAAAGCAAATAACGCAATATGAAGGACGATATGGCGTTTCGCTTTCGCAATACCCTGCGATACGGGCAACACAGGAATTCCAGCCGCCTTATAGTCGTTATATCTGAAGATAGCGATGGCATAAGAATGGGGCATTTGCCAAATGCTGAACATACCCAACAAAATAGCCGCAGCCATATCAAACTGACCGCTCGCGGCGCAATAACCGACTACGGGCGGAACGGCCCCCGACAAACTGCCAACGAAGGTGCCATACACCGAATTTCTCTTCATATACAGGCTGTAAACACCCACATAAATAACGTAGCCAAAAACAGCAAAAAATACCGCGGTAAGGTTGGTGTAAGCTGCTAACAAGCCGAACCCCGAAATGCCTAGCACAGCACCGTGCAACATCGCAGTAAGTAATGGCAACTCGCCTGTTACCGTAACCCGGTTGGCCGTGCGCTGCATTTTGCCGTCGATATCTCGGTCAATGCAGTTATTAATGACACAACCTGAAGCCACCACCAGCGATAAACCGATGAGCGCAGCGAGCAGCAGCCAGTAATCTATATCGCCACGGGACGCGAGCAAGAAACCGCCCGTTACCGAAATAGCATTGCCCATAATAATGCCGGGCTTGGTGACTGACAGGTAACGTTTATAAGTAGAGGTCATGGGTAAAATCCAAATTTAAAACGCGCCCATTTAGACGCGTATCAAGGTGTACTGAGAAGCCCCAATGTTGCCCCCCAAATAGGTTGCCCCAATAGAAGGGCAAAACATGAGGGCTTATCGTACTGACCGCGATGAAGTAAACACATTGAAAAGCCTGCCGTAATCGTCAAGCTAGACCACGCATATACAGAGATTTGCTAATACATCATCATGGCGTTTGATTCGTAGATGATCCAAACGGATAAACCAACCACCATGAAAATAATAAGAGCACTGAATAAGAATGAAAACGTATTGGCTCTGCCTTCTTCAGTAACAAAGTTAAGGTGCAAAAAGTACTTAAGGTGCACCCAAATTTGAACCAAGCCAAGGGTTACCACGCTCCAAATCGTGGTAACTTTAGATAGGTCGCCATTCATCACTAGAGTGAACGGAATAGCGGTGAGTACCACAGATAGAATGAAGCCAATAACATAAGACTTCACATCGCCATGTGCGTCATCACTATTGTGAGTTGATGAAGCGCGACCGTCCGTATTTGAAGCTAATTTTGCATCGTGTAACGCCATTACATTGCCCCCATTAAGTACACTACGGTAAATACACATATCCATACGATATCGAGGAAGTGCCAAAACAAGCTTAAGCAGCTAAGTCGGGTAACAGTTTGCTCACCTAGACCTCGGCGGGTTACTTCAATAAACATGATTGTCATCCAAATAAGGCCCGCTGTAACGTGTAGTCCGTGCAGTCCCACTAATGAGAAAAACGCCGTTAGAAACGCACTTTGCTGCGGCCCGTTGCCATGCTCAATAAGGTGATGAAATTCGTACACCTCCATACCAATAAAACACGCACCCAGTGCCCATGTCACCGCCAGCCAAGCAAGGGCGCCTGACTTGTTTTGTCGGTGCGCGCAAATCATGGCAAAGCCAAAGGTAATGCTGCTTAAAAGCAGAGCGGCGGTTTCAACTGCAACAAAGTTGAGCTCGAAAATATCTTTGCCAGACACACCGCCTGCCGTATTCATAAACAGCACGGCATAGGTGGCAAAGAAAGAAGCAAACAACAAACAGTCGGTCATTAAATACAACCAGAAACCAAACATGGTGTTGTTTTCATGATGTTCTTCGTGTGCGTGTTCATGCGGCATTGATGCGGCGCTTGATGTTGCAATAGTACTCATGAGCGACCTCCCACTGTATTGGCACTTAAGTGCGTAGCTTCAACTCGTTCAACCTCATCTACCTGCACGTAATAATCAACATCCGAGGTATAGCAACGCTTAATAAATACTCCTATTCCTGCCACTAAACCGACAACTGCAAGCCACCAAATATGCCAGATAAGCGCAAAGCCCATTAGGGTAAAGCTCATGCTCATGAAAACTCCGGCTGAAGTATTTTTTGGCATATGAATAGGTGTGTATTTTTCAGGGCGTTGATACGACTCGCCGCGTTCTTTCATATCCGTCCATGCATCAATGTCTTTGATGTGAGGAATCTTGGCAAAATTGTAAAATTGAGGCGGTGACGCCGTTGACCACTCTAACGTGTGACCATTCCACGGATCGCCCGTTGTATCGTTAAGCTTCTCTTTGTTTTTGAAGCTTACAAACAGCTGAAGTAGCTGGAAGAAAATACCAATTGCTATAACAAACGCACCAAATGCAGCAATGTATAACCAGATATTCCAGTCAGGGTTGTCGGTGTGATTTAAGCGGCGTGTCATACCCAAAAAGCCAAGCACATATAGGGGCATGAACGCCAAAAGGAAACCAATTTGCCAGCACCAAAAGGCTGCTTTTCCGGTTTTTTCGTCAAGCTTAAAGCCCATGGCTTTCGGGAACCAAAAGGCAAAGCCCGCCAGGTAGCCAAAAACCGCACCACCAATAATGGTGTTATGAAAGTGAGCAATAAGGAACAAGCTATTGTGGAGTACGTAATCTGCGCCAGGTATAGCTAACAGTACGCCCGTCATACCGCCGATGGTGAAAGTCACCATAAAACCTAACGTCCATAGCACAGGCACACTCAGTACAAGACGACCTCGATACATGGTGAACAGCCAGTTAAATAGTTTTACCCCCGTGGGTATAGCAATAACCATGGTCATAATGCCGAAGAAAGCATTCACATTGGCGCTCGACCCCATGGTAAAGAAGTGATGCAGCCATACAATAAAGCCTAGAATGGCAATAGCGCCCGATGCATAAACCATCGACTTGTAGCCAAACAAACGCTTAGCGGTAAACGTAGATATAACCTCTGAGAAAATACCAAATGCAGGCAATACTAAAATATAAACTTCAGGGTGTCCCCATGCCCAAAACAGGTTGATATACATCATGGAGTTACCACCTGCTTCGTTAGTGAAGAAGTGAAAATCCATATAGCGGTCTAGCGTTAGCATGGCTAACACAGCGGTAAGAATAGGGAACGATGCGGCGATAAGAATATTCGCCCATGTGCAGGTCCAGGTGAAAATAGGCATTTGCATTAGCTTCATGCCTGGTGCACGCATTTTAAACACAGTAACCAAGAAGTTTACGGCAGTTAACAGGGTACCGAGCCCGGATATCTGCAGGGCCCATATGTAATAGTCGACGCCAACCCCGGGACTAAACTCCAACCCGGCTAGCGGCGGATAAGCAACCCACCCTGTTTTTGCGAATTCACCTAACCCCAAAGACACATTTACTAGAATTGCGCCACCTGCGGTTAACCAAAAACTCAAATTATTTAAAAAAGGAAATGCCACATCACGGGCACCAATTTGCAGTGGCAGAATGATGTTCATTAGGCCAATCATAAACGGCATCGCCATGAAGATAATCATGATAACGCCATGAGCTGTGAAAATTTGGTCGTAGTGCTCTGGCGGGAGATACCCGGGCGCACCATTGGTTGCCATTGCAAGCTGAGTACGCATCATAATAGCGTCGGCAAAGCCGCGCAGCAGCATGATCATAGCCAGCACAATGTACATAATACCAAGACGTTTGTGGTCGACAGACGTGATCCAGTCAAACCACAGGGTACCCCACTGTTTGTGTTTGGTGATGAGCATGGCTATAACCACACCAACCAGTGCCACTACGGCAAGTGTCACCATAATAATAGGCTCGTGATAGGGCACGGCCTCTATAGATAATTTACCTAAAAAAGACATGATTATTGTGCATCCTCTTGATGATGACGGTGTTGCATTTGAGGCATTGTGTGATGCTCGCCAGTTGCGGCATTTTCTGGCTTGCTATAAAAGTCCATAGAGCCGTGATCTTTCATGTACTTCATCACGATGTCGTGAAAGAGACCTTCACTCACTTCGCTGTAGTAAGTTACCGGGTTGTTTTCACTTGGCTTGGCAAGCTGCTCATAAGAAGCGGAAGTTAACGGTGTTTGGGCTTGTTTTACGCTTGCAACCCAATCGTTAAAGTCGCCTTCAGTAGGTGTGGCAATAGCGTTGAATTTCATTCCCGTAAAGCCTGCGCCACTGTAGTTTGACGAAATACCCTTGTAGGTACCTGGCTCGTTGGCAATAAGGTGAAGCTTAGTTTCCATTCCCGCCATAGAATAAATCTGGCTTCCCAACTGAGGAATGAAAAACGAATTCATAGTGCTTTCGGAAGTGATTTTAAATGCCACAGGCTTATTAGCCGGAAACACTAATTCATTGACGGTAGCAATGCCTTGCTCAGGGTAAATAAACAGCCACTTCCAGTTGAGCGATACCACTTCAACAGTAAGGTGTTCTCCTTTGCCTTCTAGTGGTGAATAAGGGTCGAGTGCGTGAGTAGAACGCCATGTGATCACGCTTAACGAAATGACAATTAAGATAGGAATTGACCATACAACGGCTTCTATCTTTGTAGAGTGCGCCCACTTCGGGGTGTAAATTTCAAAGTCGCGACTAGCACGATACTTCCATGCGAAGTAAAGCGTTAGAACAATTACGGGAACAACAACAATCAGCATTAGGATGGTACAAAGAATAATAAGATTCTTTTCATCCATGCCCACTTGCCCTTTGGGGTCAAGCACGCCACCGCTGCAACCGGCTAACGTAAGCCCAGCACCAGCAACAATCAAAGTAAAAAGGTTACGAATAGACAAAACAAGTTCCTATAACCTACAAGTTAAACGGCGATGACTGAGCAGTTCCTAACGGAACTACGGGTTTACAGCATCGAAAAAACCACCAAAAGTGGCGTTATCACGCTTAAAGCGCAGCACTCATGGTGTCTAAAAAAATTGGAGACGTTTAACTAAAAAGCGGGGGCGCTCGGCTGCCAACCGTTTGAACAAAAGGTTGAGGAAATGTAGGGCAAAGGTAAGGGATAGGCTGGCGCTGTTTTGTTATTTGCGCCTTTGCTATAGCCGTGGCTTTAACCAATAAACCGACTAATACCAACGCGATAGTGGGAACGATAAATTGTGAAAGCGTGTGATTAGCAAGTGCAATAACGAAAGGCTCAAAAACCAAGCTTTCATTAAATGCACTAACAAACTCTGTAGCGTCGGCCATGGTGCCACTAATAACTAGCGCAACATTCAGCAACAGCACCATATTAGCCAACCACAGCATAGCGCCTACACCATTGGTGTAGTTTACTGCGGGTCTAATTAATGAATTCAATTCGCTTAAAAAAGCGAAAGAACGTGGTGCCATAGTAGGTAGTATGCCTTATAAAAAATGCACTAGTTTCCTACTTCAAAGATGAAGCAGGCGTGGCAGGTTAAAGGCAATTTTTATCGAGCACAAGTCACTCGTTGATTACTCTCAAACTATTCTCTTTGCATTTAAATGAAAAATTTTCCATTTATTTAACATGTGAGGATTACTCTTCCAAATTATGCAGTCTGCTTTACTTACGCTGTACCCTTTGTTTTTAGTCATTTCATGATCATTTAACGTGAAACTTGCTTCTTCTTGAAAGAAAGTATTGTAAATTTTTCGTTTATAAAAACTAAGCAAAACATAGAACGCAGGAAAGTTTATGATGCGTTAAGCTTCCGATAAATAAGATGAAACACACAAGGCTTTTTTTAGTTGGCTATCGGGATGCTCCCAATACGCTAGAGCACGTGCAACACTTTATGGCATATGCCTTTGCTATATACCAACTAAGGGGTGTAAAAATGAAGACAGCTAAAATTTTTATGAGCACCGCTCTCAAGCAGTTAGGATGCCAGCAGAAGCACGATTTGAAGAATCTGTTAAAGCAGTTAATGTTCGAGTTGTAGGTAAGGATAGAGTATTAAGCCCTATAGAAAATACTTGGGATAGCTTTTTTGATTCAAGCAATTCAGTAACAGATGATTCTATGAACGAAAGGGCGAGCCAAGAACAAACTGCTCGAGAAAGTTTTGATGTTTAAGTACCACTAGACATAAATATTTTTATTTATGTCATCAAGAATCTCACTAAGTTTAGGACAACTAAACGTAATTTCAGATAGCAATCACACCAGTGCGGTACCTGATACATTTTCGCTAGAAATTAGGTGGTTAGGGGCAAAGTTAACCGAGAAGCAGTAGATACAAAAAAGGCGCTAACTCTGAAGTGAAGTGACCTCGTGAAGTAGCGCCTTTTTAAGCGTTGAGCTTGGGGGGATGATTACATCATGCCGCCCATTCCGCCCATGTCAGGCATTCCTGGAGCGTCATCTTTAGGTAGTTCAGCTACCATTGCTTCAGTCGTGATCATTAGTGAAGCAATCGATGATGCGAACTGTAGTGCAGAGCGCGTTACTTTAGTTGGGTCAAGGATACCCATCTCTAGCATGTCGCCGTAAGTATCGTTACCTGCGTTGTAACCGTAGTTACCTTCGCCGTTCTTCACTTCGTTAACTACTACAGATGCTTCTGCACCTGAGTTGATAGAGATTTGACGTAGAGGCGCTTCCATTGCACGTAGTGCAAGCTTGATACCTACTGTTTGGTCTTCGTTGTCACCAGTTAGATCAGCAAGTTTAGCTGCTGCGCGAACTAGTGCCACACCACCACCAGGTACCACACCTTCTTCAACCGCTGCGCGTGTTGCGTGTAGTGCATCTTCTACGCGGTCTTTCTTCTCTTTCATTTCAACTTCAGTTGCTGCACCAACTTTAATTACTGCAACACCGCCTGAAAGCTTAGCTAGACGCTCTTGAAGCTTTTCTTTGTCGTAGTCAGACGAAGACTCTTCAATTTGACCTTTGATTTGAGCACAACGGCCTTCAATCGCTTCTTGGTCGCCGTTTCCGTCAACAACAGTTGTGTTGTCTTTGTTGATAACTACGCGCTTAGCAGTACCTAGGTCTTCAAGCTGAACTTTTTCAAGGTCTAAGCCAATCTCTTCAGAGATTACTGTACCGCCGGTTAGGATAGCGATGTCTTGAAGCATTGCTTTACGACGGTCACCAAAACCAGGTGCTTTAACCGCTGCAACTTTAACAATACCGCGCATGTTGTTTACTACTAGTGTAGCTAGCGCTTCGCCTTCAACATCTTCAGCGATGATCATTAGCGGCTTACCAGCTTTCGCTACGCCTTCAAGGGTAGGAAGTAGTTCGCGGATGTTAGAAATCTTCTTGTCAACCAATAGGATGAACGGGTTGTCTAGTTCAACAGTACCGTTTTCTTGATTGTTGATGAAGTATGGAGATAGGTAACCGCGGTCGAACTGCATACCTTCAACAACGTCTAGTTCGTTTTGAAGTGCCTGACCTTCTTCTACAGTGATAACACCTTCTTTACCTACCTTTTCCATTGCTTGTGCAATGATGTCGCCAACTTCTGCATCAGAGTTTGCAGAGATAGTACCTACTTGAGCGATAGACTTGCTGTCTGCACAGTCAGTAGAAAGGGCTTTTAACTCTTCAACTGCGGCAATAACTGCTTTGTCGATACCGCGCTTAAGGTCCATTGGGTTCATACCCGCTGCAACGCTCTTAAGGCCTTCAGTTACGATTGCTTGCGCTAGTACAGTTGCAGTAGTAGTACCGTCACCCGCTTCGTCGTTCGCTTTAGACGCTACTTCTTTAACCATCTGCGCGCCCATATTCTCGAACTTGTCTTCAAGTTCGATTTCTTTCGCTACAGATACACCATCTTTAGTGATAGTTGGAGCACCAAATGACTTGTCTAGAACAACGTTACGGCCTTTAGGACCAAGTGTTACTTTTACTGCGTTCGCTAGAATGTTTACGCCTTTAAGCATTTTACTGCGAGCGTCATCACCAAAACGTACTTCTTTAGCTGCCATGATTAAATTCCTCTAAAATTCGTTTTAACGTTAGTTGTAATTACTCAACAATCGCTAGAATGTCGCTTTCGCTTAGGATAAGTACTTCTTCACCATCCAGCTTTTCTGTTTTTACGCCGTAACCGTCGTTGAAAATAACGGTGTCGCCAACTTTAACGTCTAGCGCTTTTACTTCACCGTTCTCAAGGATGCGACCGTTACCTACTGCGATTACTTCACCACGTGTAGATTTTTCTGCTGCAGAACCAGTCAGAACGATACCGCCTGCAGATTTGCTTTCTTGCTCTGCGCG
>Ga0115005_10000879_pt1 | contig 23434 bp, 20 predicted proteins | sample ArcOceMetagenome_FD_87163 | JGI IMG/M metagenome (GOLD analysis project Ga0115005, IMG submission 87163) | Marine eukaryotic phytoplankton communities from Arctic Ocean - Arctic Ocean - Greenland ARC118M Metagenome | ecosystem: Environmental > Aquatic > Marine > Oceanic | place: Arctic Ocean...
ATACCCTGAAAAAAAATGTCACTACCGTTATTGACCGGGGCATAAGGGTATCTAAATACCCTGAAAAAAAATGTCACTACCGTTATTGACCGGGGCATAAATAAGGGTATCTAAATACCCTGAAAAAAAATGTCACTACCGTTATTGACCGGGGCATAAGGGTATCTAAATACCCTGAAAATGTCACTACCGTTACTGACACGGGCTTTATTAAGGGTATTTTGTTACAGCTAAATTAGACTAACATAAGTTGGGTTGGGAGTTGAAACGCTCGCTTGCTTGTCGCTACACAACCCAACAAACAGAAACAAACATACGAGCAGTATGTGTCATAAAACACTTCAACCTTCCTTCTCTAAATAAAAACTAAATCAATCAACCAACTGCTAGACTAATAAATCAATTGGACGAATCCATCGCAAGAATGAAACTCCTAAAAAAGAACATATCAGCCAAAGACGCCACCGGCACCATATTACTGCGACCCGACGTACCCGAAGACCTATGGCACGCCTACAACCTCCTTCACCAAAATGATCTCGTGCGCTGCACCACCCTCCGGAAAGTCATCAACACGTCCAATACGGGCTCCACGACCTCTTCCAAAGTCAGAACCAACCTCACCATCCGAGTTACCAAAGTTGATTTCGATCCCATATCCCTTCAAGTCAGAATATCAGGTCCCAACGTGGAAGAAAGCAAATTCGTCAAATTGGGAGCGCACCACACCCTCACGCTGGAACTGGGGCGCAATTTCAGAATTGAGAAGGACTGCTGGGATCAAATCTTCCTCGATCGAATTGAAGAAGCGTGCAATCCCGAACGAGGCGCCGAGATCGCTGCGGTGGTGATGCAGCCTGGTCTCGCCCACCTGTGCATCGTCACGGGATCCATCACGGTCACCAAGGCGAGGATTGAAATCTCCATACCGAAAAAGAGGACGGGGTCGAGCAATCATGCCAAGGCCTTTAAGAGATTTTACGAAGCGGTCTATCAGGCTGTGCTGAGGCATGTTGATTTTAAACAGATTAAATGCGTGCTCTGTGCGAGTCCGGGATATACCAAGGATGAGTTTTTCAAATATGCGATGGAGGAATGCGTGAGGAGGGACGATCGGCCGCTGATGGAGAATAAGGGGAAATTTGTTCTATGCAAGGCGAGTTCGGGCCACAAACATGCCCTGGAGGAAGTATTTAGTGATGCAAATATTATGGCGAGGATGACTGAAACCAAGATTGCCAAGGAAGTGGAAGCACTGAATCGTTTCATGAGGATGATTGATACGCATCCTGATAAGGCATATTATGGGTACAGCCATGTTGCAAAAGCAAATGAAGAATTGGCGATTGACGTTTTACTAGTTACGGATGAACTCTTTCGTTCGTCCGACTTGGTCACTCGAAAAAAGTATGTACAACTGGTCGAATCAGTGCGGGAGAATGGGGGCAAGGTTTACATTTTTAGTGCACTCCATGTTACTGGAGTACAATTGAACCAATTGAGTGGTATAGCTGCTATATTGCGGTATCCTCTGCCTGATTTAAATCAGCTTGAGCTAGATGCTGCCATGTATGATGTCGAGGAAAGTGAAAGTTCGGATTCAGATGAGAGTGATGAGGAGACGGAAGATCCGGAAAAAAGACTTCACGAAGACATTAAGGATATGGGTTTATTTTGAACCCTTTTGCAATGTTTCAAGTTGACATCTTGTTGACATCATCGTCATCATCATCACTGAGGGAAACGGGTCATTCTTGTTCTTCGTACTGGGACTCATGAGTTAATTCGGTATTGATATTCCCGAAGCCTAAGAATGCCGTATTTAGAATAGAGGTTTTCGATAAATTTAATACAGAAAATGATGCCACAATTTGAAATTGGGATCAGTCGTTGTTCAAACACACAGTTTGAAAGTAACAAGTCCAAAACTGAAAAAAAACGTGGAAGCAAAAAAAATCATCATGGCAACAGAATCGACGCGTCTCTCCTCGCGTGCAATGAATTTGAAAGAACAACCGTACCAGCCAATTGCCGTCCGTTTCACAAAACAAGATGGAACTAAAATTAGTTACAATATTGGTTGTGGCCTGTCTTTGAAGGACCTTGCACTAGTTCTTGGTTGTTACGTGGCATTTTACTCCTTTTTATTTGTGTTCTGTGTAATTCTGATGAAAGGTGTAATGGACACGTCGGATAACAGCACTATGCTTTGGACTTTCAATTTTATCGGCACGATGTTTGGTGCTGCGGTGGGCATCGCCGTCAAGATAGGCACAAAAGCGCAGGAGGAGAAGAAGGTCGCAGAGCAACAGGCTGAGATGAAGAAGATGCAACAAGCGGACCATGCCGTTAAGCAAGAGATGCTACCATGACTTAAATTACTGTAAAAGTAAAAAGTAATAAGCGTACTGGTACAACCTTTTTGTTTATTTTGAAGCTTGTTTTGGCTTATCCATAAAGTGGGTGAGGTTTATAGTTGTCAATAACCATAAAAATGCAGCAACAGTGGATCCAACGACAAGGATGTGATATAACTCACTCTCATCCTTGTCAAAATATGTCGCTAATAAGAAAAGAGATATGGCTGTTACAGACTTTCCCAAACGATTTGCCAGTAGACCTATTTTTTGCTTTCCAACGAACCTGCTTTCATAATCTAATGACGCAAATACCATTTCACTGACTTGCCCTCTGAGTGAGTATTCTATTATTTTCATTGATAAAAACGTACAAGCGACCAAACTCAATGGAGTACTTTGAGAATTTCCAAAAAGCTGCAGAGTCGTCAAGAACAGCATGATTCCCGGCATTGATATCCAGAGCCAAGCAGGATTGATGTTCTTAGTCACCAGAGGAAGAATGAAAAATTGCATTGCTCCACTAATTCCATTGATCCATGCGTAACACTGACCTGTCCAACCAGCCCTCTCCTCATCGTCTATTATGGTATCCTTTACTTTCAACATGAAATGAAAATTCAGCAGGGAGGAGAGAAATTGGGACAATATCACTTCGAAGAACATTGCACGTAATATTGGAACTCTCTTGAATAAACGCCGTGTACTTGTAATGACATTTTCATCTTGTACACCTTTGTCATTACCCTTTCCCCCCTTCTTGATGTTTTTGTCATTTATTGGTTCAAATCCGTTCTATTGAAAAAGACAGGCTTCATTGAGTATCTTTCTACAATTGTTTTGATACAAAGTACACGTACTCCGGTGCACCAATCTCAATTCTCACCTCTTTTGCAACCTTGTAAGCAGCATCTGCAAATATAGCACTCGATCCAATTATCAAACCCGCTGCACATAATAATCCTATCAATCCTATTTTCTCAACCATGATTGAAACGTGGGAAGCTGCAAGCGTCGACGTGATACTTCCTATGCCCGCAATGGGAGCAAACCATACTTTGCCCTCTTCAGGAGTCAATATGCTTCCGAGAAATGACCAATGTTGCGTATACAGAAATTGCACGTTGGCACTCTGAAACATAAATAGGGCAAACAGCAGAGCTTTTACTATAATTTTCGAGTCTATGCCGAAAAGGGATCTAACTCTACCCTCTTGACTCGTCAGATATTTCAAACAAATTCCAATAATGATGAGAAAAGAAGCCCCATATAACGTCGATTGCACTAAAGCATACCTGGGACCAAATTTGTTGAGCATTTTGGAAAATATCTGCAGGTGTGCAGAGTACAGTACACGCAGAGGCTCGGAATAAGAAAAAGTGGAAAAGAGTAAAATACATAATAGTACAGGTAATGCAGAACTCAAAACTCACCCACAAAACAAAAATCGTAAAAGGACTCACGAGCCCTAGACCAAGAGGCAACGCAGCTGCGCTTTGAAAGCCAATTTCTTTGGATGTGAACATGGAAGTGGTAGGCCCACGAGCAAGTTCATGTCCTGAGAAATGAACTGCCATGCATAATGACATGTGCAGTACAGCCTTTGCTTTTGGGGTAAATCTGGTTCTCAGGGTATCTCTGAATGACTTTCGTTCGGACTTTGATGATTGTGTTTCATTTCCGCTGGACTTCTGAGGCGATTTGCCGTTCATCTGTGGCAAGTGCACTTTGTTTTTTTCTGTCCAGTGCATTTTAAATTAGAGCTGTGACTTGGCTGTGAATGAATGTACGCCCATCAGTTGAATGTGAATGTTCTTCGCTTTTATTTTCATTTGTGTTTCGCCTTGAAACAGCCTTTTCGTCACGCGTCACGCGCGTTTTTTTCGTGTGAAAAAGCTGAGAAAGTTCAACCAACAATGAACTGCAACAAATGCAGATACCGTAGGTGCTAGTTAACACCACGCCCTTAAGCTATGCTGTTATTAATAAATACGTACATACATCATTTAGTTCCGACATTTGCCCTGTTGTGAGGTGCATTACAGTCGATAAGAATAATGCGGCAACATTGTAAGGAATTTAGGTACTTGCTTGTAACTAGTATGTGTACACGTAGCGCGTAAGTTCAAACACAATCATAACATAATGTTTCTATAGCACAACAACTTTATTGTTGCAGGCTTACGCCTAAAATACAAGGTCATGTTCCAAGTTAAAACCAGGAACGAGCCATGCGTATGATACAAATAGCGCCCAACTTTAAAAAAGAAAGGCACAAACCATCAGGCGCAGGGTCTCAATGAGCCTCCAATACCCCGCGATTCAAAATCATAAGTCCATCGCCCCGGGCATGAACACATTCACTACCATCATCCATCTTCTCATCAGGATCCACCAATTCAGCCGAGGCAAAAACCTTCCTTCGCTCAACTTTATCAATCTGTATCCGTAACAGCAACACTTGTCCAACCCTGACAGGCTTCATCAAACTAGTATTAATTTGTACAGTAAAACCAGTCCAAGGTTTGCATTTACCAGTGACACAAAATCCAATCCACCCGATTGCATCATCCATAATGCTGCACATGCTCCCTCCATGACAGAATCCCTGATGGCTTTCTGCTTGTGGTGTAAAATGCACGACTCCAATTAGTTTTGTACCCTCTCCCCCTGATTTATTTGGGTATTGTACTCTATATTCTAGTATGCGTACTGGTGAAGTGATGGAGTGCACCAAATCATTCCCCTAAAGTTTGATCCAAAGTGCATGGCAATGGAAGATAGGACGAAAGAAAACATTTCGAATGAATCAGAATTGCTGTGGTTTGTTTATGAAACATACATGACAGGTACGCGTGTATGGTAGAATCAATTAAGCTTGATTCAAATTATATTTCTGCTTACCTTCCATCCATTGTCACGGCGATATTGATCAATGTCAGCAGAATCATCTCCAGCTGCGCACCCACCCCCAGGACTTCTTCCGTAACCTTCCCACTCGTTGATTTTCAACCTCTCACCCCACCCTCGCCGGTGTTCGATTTCTGCCCAAGATGGTAACTCTGGCCATGTCTTATGATGTTGTGCTTCTTGATGTTTCTCCACAGTTGTTGTTTGCGAGTCTGTAATTCCTTGGGTCATCTTTTCGCGGTGCTTTCTTTGTTGCGTCGTGATTCTGTTGGTCATTTTGTGTTTCGTTTCTTTCTTTCATTTCCTCGTCGCGTCGCTCGGTCGGTCGGTCGGTTTTTGGGTTTGCATTGCGATGCCATGCTTTTTTGCTTCTTTCTTTCCCCTCTTTTGTTTCGTGTCGGATTTTCGAAAATTTGGAGTGTCCGTCATTCAACCAATGATGGATTGCGCCAAGCAACACCTTGTAAGAACATCAATCATTGTTCTTCTCTTTTTTGACACATCATCACACATCAAGCAAGCGAGATTTCAAGATTGATGTCAGATTTTTTAATAAGATTCGAACAGTACAGCGTGTAATACGGTATGTTCCAAGTGTTCCAAGTGTCCGATGGAATCGAATCAAGGACATCCTGACACATATTAAAGGAAAGAACACAAATAGTATCTGGTACATACTCTTACCTGCACTCTTGAGCAACTAATAAATACAGCTTCATTCTCAACAGATCCAAGATGAGTGCAACATATGACTCAGATTCAGACATTAGCTCCTCATCCTCAAGTAGTTCTGGTAGCAATTCCTCCTCTGTCTTTGAAGGAGACATCAGCTCACTAGCGGCGAGCTCGAGTCATCTCCTCTCTCCACCACCTCTATCCACTCCCACAGCTACAGGAGAGAGGGACACTCCTCTTCGCCAACCCCGATCCAGATCTTCCTCTTTTGCCTCACCCATTTTGAGGCCAAGTTCGAATACCAGGTCAAGGGCAGGATCCCTTTCTTTGCTAGATTCACACTCTGATGCATCTCTTCACATCAATGCAAATCAAAATGTCATTACGCCTACACCATCGTATCTAGATCTAGCCAACAGGCCAAGATCGACTCCACGTAACCGAACGCCGAGGCGAAACTCCACACCGGTGCTAGGACCAGTCAACCGGTCGAGTATTGCCAATGAAGAAAGAAATAGTAGCAACGAAAGGTCATCCAGATCCACAACGCCCAACACCTCGGCGGCGTACATTAGACCTCAACGCATCGTTGGCCTAGGTGCCAATCTAGCCGTGGGAACTGTACTCCGCACCGGATCCCTTTCTGCCCTCCACGAAAGACCGGGTAGGACCGCATCATCCATGGCACAGCAGCCTCGATCTGCAAAGCAGGGACCGGGTCATCGAAAAGTTCGGCGTTGGAACAATGATAAATTCATCGGGATTGCATCGGATATTTCGAATTCTCTATCCAGCAAGAATCCACAGAAGGGGATGCGAATTGCTAATATTTATGCAGAGGCTGAGATGGAGAAAAGTAAATATACAATGCCAAATGCGCCGAGAGGTAATAGAACTATTTTTGGAACCTTGGTGTCTGCAAATCGGAAATTTGGAGGGGACGATTTTAGCGATGAAAGCGATGATGGTGGATATGCTAGTGACTGTATCAAGGTCAAATTGGATCCTGCACGTGTGGCACAGATTCGCGAACGTTTCGTGGATGGTGAAGTCGGAGAGGACAATACCTTTGTGATGTCGAACTCAGCTAAAGAAAGAATGAGAAAGCGAGAAGAGGAATTATACAAGGACGGCCATAGGATGACGAAGAAGGTAAATCAGAGGTTATTGAAAGTCGTCATTCGGGCCTGCAAGGGTTCAGGGTTTACCAGAAATGTGGTGGATGCTTTTGAAAAGCTGTTATTGTCCTTGCCAAACAATGGCAGCAGTGCAAGTACTTCCACTTCCTCCAAACCCGAGACAGATATTTGGAACAAGGTTCTGGTACAGAAACCGTTAATTACAAGAAAGTCTAATCCTGGAACAAGTGGAAGCAGTGTGACTATTCGCATGCTCTTTAGTGAGAATGAAAGCAAAGGTGCTTTCAACCGACTTTTATTGCACGCAGTGTGCCAGTTTCATGGTTTAGATACATCATCAAGTACAACGTCTAAAGGTCACAGAATGATGACGGTGACGGGGATTTGCAAGGGTGGAGACTTCCGATTCCTGGAATATGTTCCGTTTGATGGGATTGTTTCCTCTGATACAGGGACAAAAGAATCTGTTTCAATTGATGATATTTTAAGTTCAGGGACAGACAAACAACATTCTTCTTCTCTCCTCACAACTACAATGGCGCTTGATAAAATGTCAGCCTTGAAAGTATCTTAAGCTTTTTATAATCTTCACAAGTTATTCTTAGTTCGAAAGAAGATGACTGGATGGACTTTGAGATTGACGGTTTCGCAGAAATCAATCTCCACGACGCGTTTTGAAACTTCTTTGTTCAATTTTGTAGACTGTCTGGAATACGAACGAACGTACAGTACCTGCAGCCAGTTGTCAAGGTCATTTCGATGGAAACTTTGCACTTTCGGTTGCTCTCTTAGCTGCGTTTTGCGCAGATCTTAGCGGAAAGGCAATCGGTACTCTCACTGAAACATGCATTACATTCGGAAAGGAATGTGCCGGTCCTGGTAAAAAACAGGACTTATGCAACATTCTTAAATTTATCTCCTGCGAAGTAGATGCGCATAAGCTGGTGTATGCAAATACTCACGGCCTTACTTTTTCCTGCGAAGTTGGGTGTGCAGTACGTGTAGGCGAACCCACTATTTTCTCTTCCAACGTGTTATTAATTGTGGCATCAGCACCACCAGGAGAGAAAGAAGATCTCATTGCAAAGATGAAATTAATTTTGAATTCGTTGCTTAGATGAAAAAGTTGCTTACTCTGCTCTCCCAAAAGTGCCCCCTCATTCCACGTACACCAAGACCTAAATATGTATAAACATTATTACTCGAAACAATTTGTTTATTCTTTACACACTGTGGATGTGTGGTTCAAATGTGTGTCGGTAAATCTCTCTTCAAAATGGTGAATGCGTTGTAGGTATCGAAGAATCTCTAGCTACGTCCACAGACCGACCAATATCATGTTGAGAGATGGGATTGCAGGTCATATTCTTTTCCAAATTAGATGTTTTGCAATTAAAGTTGCGCACACGTACACGTACATGTAAACATTTTACATTTTCTAAGCAGCTTCCTTTCGCATTCGAGATCAAGATCATAGATGTTTTGCGAGTAAAAGTCATTCCATGCGGTGTACCGGTAGATGCGCTGATTATGCTGGAGTGAGCTATCTACCAGTACTGTATTCTTGACTTATCTTCTCAACGCTTCTTTGCTATTTGCTTTTTCTGATACGTAACTTGCATTATCCTCGTCAGGTGACTGACGGTCCCCATGATATGAGAGGAAATCTGGTATCATACTGGTGATGCCTACACTACACCGTATTGCCTATTGCCATGCTTATGAATTATTTTTCACTAATTCGACAGGATGGTTGGTTTTACTGAAGATCATGGAAGAACGCAAGGAGCCATTCTAAAACAGACTGTCCAAGAAAAAATAATGCTTGAGCTTCAACATCCCATAAACAAATCTTTCACATTTACAACGATCTTGTACCTCTTGTACCTCTACGCACATCTGCAGTATACATCGATCGTTGAGTCGAACTCGAACTTTTAAAAAAACAAATAGTAAAGAACTTTTGTTTCATGTTTGTTTCACCACGATTTTGAAACGAATTCATCTAGCCATTCCGTCCTTTGGAGACCCTCCTCATTTTCTCCTATTGAACTGTAAATAATCGGAAAGAAAGTTTCATCCACTTCAATACTTTTAAATCTCTTGTACCTTCCATAAATGTAACTTGTTTTACCAAAAGGCGGACGAAAGTTCCCATTGTCACCCCCTTCACTATTATCATCTATAAATTTTACATCCCCCCTCAAATAATGTGCCACTAGAGCCCGTCGGTGCCGAGTATTTGATGTATTTGGGCCAGAACCATGCCAAACATCCTGATGATGCAGTACTGCGTATCCCATTTTCGCCGGTACACTCTCAATGATGGAATATGGATTTTTAGCATCGATTTCAATATCAGCCATTCTTGCAGCATTCAGGAGTCCATTTCGATACGATGATTCATCCGAGTCGTGAAAAGATGCAACAGTCGAGTTTGTACAATTTGCATCCCGATCAGGATTGTCATCTGCATTCTGGCGCCTACGTGTAGACCTAGACCTAGACCTATGCAGATGTGAAATTGGTCTCCAGAGATGCGAGCCGACGGCATATTCAAGACAACCATTTTTTTCATCGGCATCATCCAACGCTATCCAAACCGTCACAGAATTATTTTCATATGGTTGAAATTGTGTCGAGATGTAAGCTGAATCTTGGTGGAAGCCTACCGTATCTATTCGTCGAAGATCGTGCCGAGATGGTGAAGAATTTAACAGGCTTTGTTTTTGTTTTTGTTGAGGCGGTTTCCAAACTAAATCATCTTGCGCGATGCGGACACTGTCCCATCCCATCACCCGTGCCACGAATTGTCCAATTCGTTCATGGAGGACGACGGAAGCAATCTTTTGAGAGGATTTCCAAGTGTTGCACATTTCTCGTGCTGCGTCATCACGAGAAATCCCTTCTCGCCAGTGCCATTCATCAGGGTACACGTTTGTATCGAAATTGCCTCGAAAGAGATTCGGGATGGTTGTGTTGTTCAAAAAATTGCAAGTTGCTGGTGAAAGGAATGGATGTGGTGACGCTATTGCAAATCCTTTTGAATGGAGCTGAGATGTGACTAAATCTGACGCTGATGTGTCATCGAGAATGTTTGCAAACAGTTCTGAGCCATCGTTGCCAGCAATAGAATCACAGCTGCTTGTGTGTTCCTCATTTCTTTTGCATGTTTGTGAGAATAAGCGAAGCGATAACACGTCTCCAATTCTTCTCGGGATTAAGTTCAATGTTGTAGTAAAACAAATCCTCGTGATCATTGATATAGCTTTCAAGCAATCTGTGCGATTTTCTTTCGTACATGTACAGTAGTTCTAATAGTTAATAGTTGTATGTTGTATTTCTCTCATTCTCTCGCATCCATTTCGAATTAATTTGCTTCAATACTCTAGTATCAATAGTGGTGTCAAAATGTGGTGATTATCCTTGACAATGAAGGGAGTTGAAGGCGTTGACCGTTAGATTTTAGATCAAGTAAAGTTCAAGTCTGTCGAGTTCTTTACTCACATCAATTACAATACCGTACTGTACCGGGCACGCTCCTCGCACGAATAGTATTAGTATCATACATCATACGGTAGTGCGAAGTACATACAGCTCTTTCCATTTCATCGAAATGATCATTAACAGATCATTGTCATTATAACAGTATTGCAGCCATGACAGAACAAACAGAGAAAACCTCGACAAATGACGCCCAAATACAAACTAATGATGATCTCCTGCGCGGTTTCAGTAACGATGAAATAGAATTGGAACCCGCTACTGACACTGGTGCAGAAAGGATTACACTCATTGAACATGAAGAAAACAACGCCCCTCGATTACAACCTGGTGACCATGTTATAAGATGGAAAATGATCAAAGTTATGCTATGGCCGATCCAGATTCACGGCATTGTTATGGGCTCAGAAGTGAACGAGGATGGGTCATGTTCAGTAGTCATAGCGGACTTTGGATACTCATCAACGGAGGATGACAAGAAGAAGAAAGGTTTGCGCAACATTGGAAACATCAACGGGATGATGCGAAACTTTTATGAAGGCACCGGCAAAAAGAATAGTAATGATGTGCCAGAACCTGCCAATACGCGTGATGCTGAAGGAGAGGAAGATGACGACGAAATAGACAAGGAAGATGGTAAGCGTTTTCACCTTCGCACAATAACGGACCCGCAAATCCTAAAGAAATGGAGTAAAGTCAACTATGGCCAAAGCCTCTTTTCTCCAAATGGAAAGTTTGACAAGTTTAAGAAGCTATTCAAGCTTCCGAACAAACAAAAACCTGATGATAAGGCAGATAATGAATCTTCCATGTTTGATGAAAATGACGAGTTCTTCAAATCACCGGAGAAATCGAAAGACACAAAATCTATGGCTTCTGCAACGTCTGCACCGTCTCCCAATTATTCAGATGATGCCATGTATAACACACTTGCAGCCGATAGTGGCGAGTTCGACAAAAGAACCCAACAAGGCGGGGCAATGAAAGATATAAAAGAAATGAATCCACTAGAACAACTAGTTTCTCAGGCTAATGAGGTTGAGCGGCGCAGCAGACCCAGATCGAGAGGTTTCCTACGTGGGGGTAGATCGTCGAACATTTCTGACGATTCCAGTGTCACTTCTAAAAGATCTTTGAACTTTAAGCCGCCATCTTTCAAGCCCCCATCCATGAAGGGGGTCAACAACATTATGAAAAAACTCTCATTCCAAAAAAATACACCCGAAGAATATGATACTGTGCCAGCCAGCGCGTCCAAGGAAGAAAACGAGAAACGGGGAGAAGGGCCAAAGCTCCCCAAGTCTGATCCACGCGTTATTGTGGTTGCTAGAGTGAAGTTCATCTTGGCAGAACAAGAAAAATCTGAAAGCGAAACTAGCCTTCCAAAGTATCACATTCTCTATTCCAATTCGGAGTGCCTTGCAGTTTGGTGCAAAACAGGGCGCTTCAGTACATTACAAGCTGCCGTATTTCTGCATTCGACAGCGGTGGGAAATGCTAAATCGAGCATCATGCTTGGGGCAGGAATTGCCGCAACACAACCATGGTTGATCCCTGTTGTTGGCGTGTATGCTGTTGCAGCTGTAGGCATGCCATATTACATACTGAATAAGTGCAAAAACAAGTGGAAGGAAGGAGAAATGCGGCTGACGCATGGTTTTTGGGAGACTGCTGATGTAGACGTATTTATTGCTGCGATACAGAATTGGAGCGGGCTGTGTCCAGAAGAGGAGGAGGATTCAGATGAAGTCGAAGTGAAAGAAACAAAACCCACCCCAGCAAAGACACAGATAGTGCAAGTTTAATAAAACCTTTTTGACAGAACAACACTACACGTACCAGTACGTGTATTAAAATAATTGATAAGTTGGAAAGTTTCAAGTGAGAAGAAATGTAGCTGTAGCAGTTATTGTACTTTTTTGTTTTGATAATAAATAACGCTAAGATTAATAGTTACAAGCCTCTATAAAAATGGCTCTAGCATTGTTGCCACTTAATAAACTATCCTCTCAGCGAGTTTTGATGCTCCCACAGTCGCTTTTCATACCACGGCCGCCGTAACTTTCGAAGAGCGCGGCATTCCTGTGATCGTACCCAAGACTTTGTTTGCCCTAATTGTGCCGCGACTGTGGTGACAGTTCTTGTAATTCCATCATTGATTCCATACCGAGCGCATATTACTCTTCTTTCGTCAGTTCCGAGTATCTGTAATAGCGATACAAATTATTAGCAACTATTGAAGTGATGCATGCAAAAAGCGTAAAGATGAAAAATGTAAATCATCTTACCTTGAGCATTTCTTTCAGATCATCGCGAAAAAGACTTCTGTCTACATTTTGTTGCGGTGAATTTTCATCTTTGATTACGTCGGCTGAATCTATTGTGTCACCAAGGGATGTATCACTTTCTTGTCCAATATCCTTTGGGTTATTCTGGTACTTTGCCATATCAAGGGAGATTGAATTTCGTGTCAATCGCAGCATTTTCACAAACTTTTCAACAGGCAAGTCCAATTCAGCTGCCATTTCTTCATTCGTAGGTGCACGCCCATATAACCGTTTGAGCTCTGCTCGAATCCTGCGCACTCGATTGAGTAAGTTATGAACATGAACTGGTAAACGGATTGTTCTAGAATGATATGCAATTGATCGAAAGACTGCTTGTTGAATCCACCTACGATGAAAACGTTTTAATGTGAGCACGAGCATGATATTGTGAATCATACCTCGAATGTGATTTATATCTTCCTTACCATGAAGCATACGTTGAAAATTTGAATCCTTTCTTTGGATCAAACTTTTCGGCGGCTCTTGTCAGACCTATACTTCCTTCCTGCACCAAGTCAGCAATATTCACTCCAACATGTTTATATCGTTTCGATATGCTCACAACCAATCTCATGTTGCATTGAACCATCTTTTGTTTCGCTTCCTTTGCAGTTAACATTAGATCAATAAAATCATCGGCAGATCCTCTATTTATGGGTTTGGATTCCGTCTTTGGCTTCTCGTCAAGGAACTTCGTATCACTGTCATCATAGTAGTCCTTTAACGAGGTTGGAGGGGCTTTCTTTGCGCGCCCTCTACCACGCCCAGGACCAGTCTCATTCGCGAGTCCATTGCCTACAAACATATTCGGGTCCTGGTGTTCTTCCCAAGCTTCACTTTTGATTGGACGGATTTGTCTTTCTAGCTGAGTTTCCTCATAATTGGCCACACTTCTGATTGGATCGATCTCATCGAAGCCACAGGAGTGTGCCCACTCCACCATAGAAGGAGCACGACCAAGTTGTTGAAAAAGCCCTTCGTGAATCTGTTCACATTTTATGAGAAATTGAATTTTCATGCCAAGAGTATATTCTTCTTGCTGTGTCAATAATTGAGTGCGGTAATACCGCTGCAGATTTGGAGGATCTTCTTTCCCCTTTCTTCCCCTCTTTCTAGCTGGTTGCATCATCCCAGTTGTATGTTCCTCCCTATCACTTTCTTTCATTTTGCGAGCTTTAGGGAGAATTTTTACTCTCGATTTTCGTGTTTTCTGGCCTTTAGATACATCTTCGTCTTCCGAACCAGAGGGCTTGTGATCTCCATTGTTATTCAAGGCCTCAGTGTCATCTAAATTTTGGTTCTCCATTGCAGAAGTTGCAGCTATCGAAGTAATTTCATCCACAGATGCATCATCTGTTGGCCCTTGATTCTTTCTAGGCCTGCCCCTACCCCTCTTCTTCGGAGTAGGCAAATTCGGTGAAACTGATTTTTTAGTAGCATCAAGGTACTGAAATGATCTAGCTTCAATTTCATTCAAATTCAATAAAGTAGTTCGAGACATTGCACCAGCGACGCTCTGTGGTCTACCTTTCGGTCTGGTATGTTCCTTTTTATCTCTGGGAATCTTTTTGACAGATGCGATCCCTGCGTCTGTGAATAAATCCAAAAAAGGTGTCGCCGATGGAGATTCATCTTGATCTTCTTCGTCCAAAACTAGCACTTGAGCCTGTTCCCAAGCCTTTTGAACTGACATCCTTTTTTCTTTCGTTGATGATTTCAGTGGTTGGACTGGTTTGATTGCTTCTAAGACAGTTGAGGACGATCGTGCATTCAGTGTGTGTTTTCCTTGGCGATGATTCCTAGCATAGTTTGGGGAAACAATCTGAAATCCTGCGCTTGTATCAATTATGCTAGCCAGCACGACCAGTAATACTATAATTCTAAATTGATTTTGATGTCGATGCATTCGCTGACTCATTCTGTTTGAGGTAGACCTATTTTTTGAATCAAAGGGTGCGCACCGTCTGTTAGATATGTATTGATTCAATGCCCCGTTTGGTCTGCTTGGTGTAAGATTTGAAGCGGAAAAATAGCTTGATTGGTCGTCTTCGTCATGGAACATATTATCCTGTGCAGTCATTCTGTCTTTCAAGTTGTGTAGATTGATGGGATTGATGAGATGGTTGGGCTTATTATTCATCAAAGGGTTGCTACTACTGTTGATTTTTAATAGCAGTTGCTACTTCAATCTTTTCTTCTCTTGATCTGCTTGATACTGTGGTAAAAGATACGTTTTGAGTGGAGTTCAAGGCATAAGGATATAACATATTCTATCTCTCGCCTGCTTGTCTGTCCCACCTGGCTTTTCCGTGGAAAGACCACCCTGAAACGTCAGAAAGCAATGATTCCCAACTTCAACTGGGAGTTGAAATGTAGGCTTTGAATGGCTCAGAAGAAGATTTCAGTTTGGTTGGTTGAATGAAAAGCTCGAAAATGAAAAGAAAGGATGGAGAAAGGGAGGAAAAGAAACCGCTGTGATTTCGAGATTATAATTGGTCTTCAGAAAAAAGAGCATCGCCATTGTTTGAGATTGATGAAGTGGTAATGATGCCAAAAGATACCGAAGAGTTATCTACCGCACTTGAAGAGCTGAAGATTAATACGAATGTAGGCCCATGTATTATTTGTGATGCTTGGTATGGTTTCCCGAAAGAGGGGAGACCAAGGAAGGAGCGTATTTTGGCTGTAAGCAAACAAATACATAACTTTACTTCCTGGAGATCAAACTATATGAAAGAAAAAACACAGAATAGAGGATCTCAAGTGTTTGTGATCGGTGAAGCTAGTGATGTGGAATGCATCAATGAGCGCGTGATCGAATTGGAAGGTAAAGAGGCGGAGAACAACAATAACAAGGATGTCGACGAGGAAAATTACACCAGAAAAGTTTCTTTTCTGCCAGGCAAGAAACTGGAGGACCTAGCTAAAGAGCTGTTGACAGGAACTACTATCGATGCCAAAGCCGAATCAAAACAAAGTATCATGTATCTATCTCCTGATGCGAAAGAAAAGTTAAATGCATCAAAGCTACCGCCAAGAATAGTTGTGGTGGGAATGCTAGTTGACAGAAAGGTGCAACCAAATCGATCAAAGCTTAGAGCAGAATCTCTCGGTTGTCGAAATAATGACGATGAAAATGCAAGCACTTTGGACAGTGATGATATGGTCATACCAGTTCAATTGCCATTGGATGCATTGCACGTAAAAGATTTGTGCAAGGATGAACCTCTGAATATAGATACAGTCATGGAAATGATGGAGAGGTGGTGGATTAACTCGCATAAAAGAGGCGAAGCTCAAGGCAACAAATACTTTATAGATGCTGCTGCTAGAGCATTATTGACACATCGTCAAAGACACCCAAAAAGGGTTTTACATGGTGGAGCATCTGAGCTTCTAAAGTAGTTCTCGTTACACTGAGCATTAAAGCAAATCACCGATGATGATTCACTTGAAGTCACCAGAATATACAATACAATATGTTCACTATGATGAACACTAAAAACATTCGCAACTGTTGTCATGTAGAATTTGAAACGGGGCAAAGCAAAACAGGACAGTCGCACATGAGATGAACAGATTAAGGCATGATAGGATGCCTCGATCAAGAAGTAACCAATTGGTTTTCGACACGAAAATAGTCTGCTGGGGCGGCAAAGGGGATCAGAACTAACCAACCCTGTGAAGGCTAAGACGTGACCAACAAACAGCAAATCTAGTTAAAAAAACTGTCCACAGAAACACAACCCCAAAGCTTGACCTACGCCGTTTCCCAATGGGGTGCGATTCGCATCATCACGTTTCCGTGAGACACTGGTTTTATTAAACAAAAGATGACGCACACATCTTTGTATTTCTTTTCTTAATTTATTTCTTACGAAACAAGGACACAAGCTCCGCCAGCAGCCTTGATCTTCTGCTCAGCAAGCTTGGAGAAGAACTTAGCCTTGACGATAACGGGAACAGTGATCTGTCCGTTTCCGAGAAGCTTGAAGTATCCCTTTGATACGAGATCAATCACGGGGGCCTTTCCTTCTCCGTTCTTGGCAGCCTCGTAAACTCCTTCTCCTGCAACATTGAAGATCTTATCAAGGTTGAGGGTGGGGCAGAACTTACGGTTCTTCAATACGTGGAACTGACGCATACCAACCTTTCCGAAGTAACCGGGATGGTACTTATCGAAAAGGGTACGGTGATGGTGCTGTCCTCCTGCATTACCGCGTCCACCAGGGTGACAACGATGCTTTCCGACACGTCCGTGACCTGCGGAGACGTGACCTCTCTTCTTTCTGTTCTTGCTAAGGCGGGTGGGCATATTGGAAACTACTGTACTATTGACTGTAACGAATAAATAGAAATAGATGTAAGTCAATGTTCAGATGGTTGGGATAGGTTGTTCAAGTAAGCGAGTCTAAGGGATTCCACCGTTGAACGCATCATGCTCATGGTCCTTACCTTTAAAAGTGAGTGTGGTGGTGTGTTGTTATAGACACAAACATTACCACAAGTTTAGGTAGAAATCCTCGTAGCAATTTTCTCCCAAGTAGTAAAAAGTAAGTAGAGCGCACAAAACGCGCGGTTCAACCGTTTCCCGCCAAAAGGAAGAAATCAGAAAATGAACTCCATCGCTTTGCTTCCATCCATCGCTCCATCTTTTGTTCATTCAATCCGTCCACCTTATTTCCAACCGAGTTGATGGAACTACAGTACGTGTACTCTGAAAATATAAAAAACAGTCCCTGTCCCTGACCCCAATTCATCTGCTGACAATGGCCAAGAAACAGAAAATATCAAAGAAGAAGTCAAAATCAACTGCACGTAGCGTTGCAGTACCCATCACTTCGTTATGTAATGTCTCTGGCCTTCAAGATGAATCAGATCCTTTCGCAAATGACACTGCAACTAATGAACTGGATGATTGCCTTGCCATGATGGGCCAATCATTCGAACCCTCTGGAGCATCTGATTCCTCTCAACGTGCATCTGACACTAAAGAACAGCCGATCAGTAATAAATTGTGGAAAGGCCCAGGTAAAAGCAACCACGCATCAAAACCAGCACCAGTTGATTTTGTCCTTCCCAACATTCAAGTAGAACTCGCTCGTCACAAACACATGGGAGACTTATCAACATTCCTACTGTCAAAATGCAAGCACCTACGAATGCCAGCATTCGAACGTTGGTTGATTGATTCAAAAATGGAAGAAAGATCGAAACGTCAAGCCATCAAGGAAAACGCGGAAATACTAGCATCTCAGGATCAGCATGCTTCAAACAAGAAGGCTGGAAGAAATGCCAAATGGGAGAGCCGTCTCAAGAGAAAAAGAAGGGAGTTGAGAACGCCGTTGGAGAATCACATGACCTCATCAGGGCTTAGGGCTTCGAATGATCATGATCCTTGTATTCCGTCGATGGCAGATGTGGAGGACGAAGCTTCTCAACAATTGATCAAAGAGATGGAACAGGGTGACAATGGTGATGGGTTCAATGCAACTGATTTGTGTAAGCAACTGTGTCAGCTATCTTGTACTTCAGCGAGGCATTTGCAAAATTTGGGCAACCAATTGAGCAGTGTCTCATCAAGCCAATATTTTGGTAAGACATGTGGTAGAATTGTCTTGGAGACAAACACCGAAGCAACTACAAGTACTGCTGGGAATTCTTCCTATTCTCTCGTGTACTCCCGTAAACCAAATGGTGAAAACAAAGCAAAGCCATTCGTCGTGAAAATCAATACAAACCATTATGAAAAGCTGCGAGAAATGTTTCATTCCGTACACGACACAACCGCTGCTGCAAAACCAATGAATGTCGCTCCGCCATATTCGCTAGGAAAGAATCCAAACAAGTATTCCCCAGCAACCAATATTTTCCATCACTTGATATTCTGCATCACTATCCGATATTCATCCTTGTCTGGTGCGCAGCTTTTCTTCGATTTAAGAGGAGGAGGGATGCAAGGGGCAATCCATTCTGAAGTGTTTGAATGCCTTGCTAAACATGGTCATAGTGAGGACATTCTAGAATGTTTTGCATCACCCCTGAATGCGTACAATAGCAGATATTTCTCCATCTTCCATCAGGATTTAGATTGGCACTTTGGTTCTGTTGGCGATTTCTTCTCCACCCCATCGAGATTCTTTCGGCACGGAGGCGTTCATGAAGCCAACCCGCCATTTTCACCTGGTATGATGCAGTATATGGTGGAGCGTATGGAAGAGCATTTGAGATTTGCCGATTCAATGAGTGCTGCAGGTAAAAGGTGCCCCCTATCTTTTGTGATTATAGTACCGTCGTGTTCATCAAAAGGATCTGGCAATAACTTGATTCAGGAATTCGCAGCAAAGAGTTTTAGACGCATGCTGAGGAGCAAACACTTTTCGAAGCATATTGTATTGAATGCACGCGAACATGGGTACATTGAGGGCTCTCAACACTTGCGCCCTACACGTTTTAAGGAAAGTCAATATGATACCAGCGCAATCGTTCTCCAAAGCAAAGATGCCAAGGAGCAAGAAGGAAACAAAGTTGTAGGTATAGAATTTGAGGCAGATCTTCGAAAAGCATTTGCAAGTCGGCATCAAATGGAGTTAGAAGAGCGGCGCAACGATTCGATAATTGGCAATACTGTTGATGAGGATACGAAGGTAACTGAACAAGAACCTGAAATCGAGAAAAAGAAATCTAAAAAGAAGAGAATGAAAAAATAAATCTTTATCATACATTCAACATAAATACACACGTACGAGTAGTAGTGATTTAAAAATTTAAGCACCAATTTATCTTAACGTGTGACACGGTACATTTGTTTGTTTATTTGAAAAGAGCAGAGATACTCTTCTTAGCATGGATATTGAAAATAGTCTGTGCGAGTAGGGGAGCAACGCTGAGCACAACAAGCTTTTCGTTCATTTCCCGTTGAGGATTACTTGGGATAGTATTCAAGATAACACACTCTTCCATTGCTGACTTGGCGATTCTGTCGTTTCCAGGTCCACTGAGAAGACCGTGAGATGCAAATGCGAAAACTCGTCTGGCTCCCTTTTCTTTCAAAACAGCGGCAGCCTTACAGATAGTACCAGCGGTATCGATCATATCGTCAACAATAATACAATCACAGTCCTCCACATCACCGACAAGATCCATTTTGTCCACAGTTCCAGCACGAGCGCGCTGCTTGATAATCATGGCAAGTCCAATATCATTCATCTCATACTTGTGCGCTAGCCCTTCCTTAAATTTCTTTGCACGGTATACACCACCGGCGTCGGGGCTAACAATGACAGGATTGTGCAAATCCTTTGCTCCAAAATGATCAAGTCCGACAATACCTCCATCAAGGTTGTCAACAGGAACACGGGGTCCAAAGAAACCCTGGATCTGACCACAGTGCAAATCAACAGCAATTACACGGTCAATTCCCATTGCTTCAAGTAGACGAGCAACATCAGCAGCTGAAATAGGTACACGAGCCTGGGATAATCCAAGAAATATGAGTCCAACGAAAAGTGTCAAATAATTTGTTGACGTCTACTGTACCTTTTCTACCCGCTTACCTGCATTTTACGATCTTGTCTAGCATATCCATAATATGGAATAACAACAGAGATCCTTCTAGCACTAGCCCTATTCAAAGTGCTCACCATCAGGAGCAATTCCATGAGATTGTTGTTCACAGGAGGACAGGTAGGCTGAATGACATAAACATCCTTTCCTCTCACATTCTCATGAATCTGAACATTAACCTCTCCATCTGCGAAACTTCCAACAGTGGCCTTTCCAAGATTGATTCCCATAGTTTTTGCGACTTCAAGAGACAATGCCAAATTACCGTTTCCAGAGAAAAGCTTCAGTCCTCCTCCGTGCTTCTTCGCCTTCAGTGCAGCTTCTTCAAGACGCTTTTCCTCCTCAGACAAGTCCGAGAAATTATCTTTGAGCAGCTGCTCGGGGGAAGTGGCTTGAACATAAGTATTTGGGTTGTTCTTTTTTGGTGCATCGCAAAGTGCTACGGCAGCGGCGGAACCGAGACCAAGGGAAGTAGCAGCAAAGGCTGCAAATGTACTATTTTTGTTCCATCCCTTGTTATTCTGGCTTCCAAAGGCAGAAGTGGAGACAAATGCCTTGGATGCGGTGACCCTCACACTAGAGACAAGTGGCTATATTGTTTCAGAGGAATTCGTGGTTTAGGAAACATTTCCATTTTGGTCATTGACAGTTCGAGGAGATGACGCTTGACACCTCCCAAACTCTATTGTTTATGAGAGGCATGACAGTTGCATGACTGATGCACTATGCATTTTTTCTTTGCAAAAACGTTTTACATACCTTCTGAAGCACGAGCCTACTACGAGAAAGAATTGATGCACTCATCGTATTATACAAAACTTGATAATGGATTCAATGTCGTTGTGTGAATGCAATAGTAAATCGGAGTGGCTTTGGATTGCAGGAATCTTTGAACATTTCTGTCCATCCACCCCACCCAACGTCAATTGATGGCCCGTGTTAGTTGGACCCTCCATTTCTTGTGATTTGGCGCGCAGGCGTCGGCGGTCATTCTTCATTCAATTCATTCATGATCCGATCAGGACCCCCCCCCTTGAAAAGGGATCTACTTCATCTTTTATTTAACCTGTAAGAGGCAACTGCAGAACGTTGCGTTTTTATTTTTATAACACAACGACACAATCATTCGTGCTCCTTTCCTCCATTGTGTTGAATAACAGATTTCCACCCACACCTCCTTCAGTACTAATTGACTTTTAGAACCTTAAAGTCTCCTTGAAGCCGACATGGAAAACGAAGCAGATACAACTCCCCCTGCCCCAATGCGCCCCGAGGATAAGAGAGCCGCTGAACTAGAACATCTCCGAACACGCAACCTAGCCAAAACAATGCATGGTCAGCTTGATGGAAAAGGCCAACCAATCAACAAGGAATCCTGGTACCAACAACAAAAAGAACAATCGGAACAAATCAGAAAACAGAAAATTGACGCTGCTTCAAACCTGCATAACTTTCGTAATGAAAACGTTGTATCGGGCGATGGTGTGAAGCAAGAATTGAAAAAGAAGGAAATGGAGGCAGCTGCCATGTTGCGGAATTATCGCGGAACTTCGGATGCAGTCTCGTCTCATCAGGTGAAGAAGATTTCCACAGTGGGAATAAAAGATAATACATATCACGTGCATGGTTTTAGTCCTTTGTCCTCTCCTCATGCTTCAGGAGCCGACTTTGAAGGAACGCGATCACAGTTTGATAATAGTGCACATGATGCTGTTGTTCCACTGGCGACAAATGCTGTTAGAGAACAGGTCCCAGAGCTGAAAAGTGAAGATGCCGGTGTTGAGGATTTCTTGGAAAGTTTGGATGATATGTTTCAATCTACCGCAGAGGAAAAGAGTCTAGAAGTGGTTGAACCTGAAGTATCACAAAATAATTCAACTGACGTGGGTGCGTTGGGCCAAAGTGATACAATTGAACTCAACGAAGAAAACGAAAGATTTGGTCAGATTGAGAAAAAATCAAGTGAAAGCAGCAACGAAAACAGCAATGATTCGTCGGAATGGGTTGTATTGACAGAGGATCAAAAGGGTGCCAGAACAATGTCCGACGACTTTACAAAAATTGATTACGACGCAAATGATCCGAATGAAAAGCCAGCATTACAAGATCCCACGGAATCCAAAGCACCGCAGCCGCAGCCAGCCACGCCTCAATGGACAAATGAGCTTGTTTCGATATCTTTTGGGCTTCTCACAGGTGAAAGTGACGCGCCACCTGAGGGATCGGGTGCAGACAACCAATTACTTCATGAAATGGTTTGCAAAATGAGAAGTATGGTTTCATCTTCTCTCCAAGCATACACTCAGAATGGCGATGTCAAATTATTGGATCAAGCTTTTGATATATCTGTTACGAAAGATGGTAAGATACCGGTGCATGCACATTTAAATTGTTTATCGCAGGTCATTTTTATGTTAACTAATTTTTTCTTCGCCTTAGCGTCCTACATTGCGCCACAAGATCGACCATTTATAATCAAAAGTATTGTTAGAATGAATATTCCTTTGGACGTCCGAAATAGTTGTAAATTTTCAAGGGTTGAAATGGTAGTCCGCAATGCTCTGAAGAACGCCTTATTTTCTATTTATCCTTAGTACACGTAGTTTAGTGGTCTCTCATCATTTTCAAAATTTTAAATGAAGATGTTTGAATGTGTCCGTGCTATCGCTTGGTCCGTGTGTAAATATTTACAGTATTATAATATAATGAGCGCGCACCCCTTTTAGATTGTTTTAGCTATTGTTTGGGCAATTTCAATAAAAATTGCGGGGGGGAAGATTCAAATTTTAGTAGAACCAACTTTTACACGCCCTAGGCACACGTCGTGAAAGATTCTTCTACCAGTCTTCTACCGTAAAAGAAGAAGAAGTTGGGGGTCTCATTACAAATGCATAAGCAGGGCACGCGTTTTACCTGCAGTGCGCATCTGCTTTGAAATTTTAAACGAAGTGTTTCC
>Ga0115005_10000880_pt1 | contig 23422 bp, 18 predicted proteins | sample ArcOceMetagenome_FD_87163 | JGI IMG/M metagenome (GOLD analysis project Ga0115005, IMG submission 87163) | Marine eukaryotic phytoplankton communities from Arctic Ocean - Arctic Ocean - Greenland ARC118M Metagenome | ecosystem: Environmental > Aquatic > Marine > Oceanic | place: Arctic Ocean...
GTAATAATTCTATTCTTGTCACTCCCTGTGGTAGCTGAAATATAATGCCTATAACCTAAAGTAATGGAAGCTTCGATGTTCCCATCCATGGCACTTAAATGCCAAAGCATTATAGCCCTGGCAAGTTGCTCCGAGCCTTCTGCAAAATCTGCTTGTACATCCAATGTCCCATTCGAGTTCCCACTTCTGCGAAACTCTGGGTGGTCATCAAAGGGTAGAATGCCTGAAGACAGAATGTTGGCAAGAATATTTTGCGCTTGAGAGTTTCCCAGTTCTGCAGCTTCTTCGAGGTGATACAATGCTTTCCTTTGCATTTGGATCCGTTGGGTAGATACCGTGGCATTGACAATATCAGTCTTGGTATTTTCAGCGTCCTTTGGAGAATGTATGTAGGATTGGATCAATTTCCATATTGATTTATATTCTCCCCTGGACTTTTTCTGTTTCTTCCTCGATGTATTATCGTCCTTGTGTTCTTGCGACTTCGATTCAAACTGATCCTTGTTGTGAATATCATTTCGATCCTCCGCACCTCCTTGCGCAGATGAATATTGCACAAAATCCCTCCCTCGAAGACCTTCACCTGCCTCCGCATGCAACAATGTCGTGGGGATCGCAGTATCTTTCAGTTCAAATGGCATTGCCCTAAGTGCCATGGCAAGATGGGCATCCGCAGACAGGGTCTGATCGTTAGTAGATTGGTGCCGCATGTGAGTGTTGAGATCGGACTGTTTCATGGCATCTGACTTTTTTACGGTTAGTGTAGATTTCTTTTTCAATTCTTTTCGCAAGTTGGCCTCATTTTTTTTCTTGAGAAGCACTTTCAGTGTCCTGTTCAAGTTCAAACGGTGATGTTTAGGATTGATTCAGTGCATTGGTGAGTTTCACGCAAGTGTCGCTGATAGTTGTACAGAAATCACTGCATGCAAGAGGATAGGGACGGCATGAATCACATTTTTACTCACTGTTTCCGACGTTGGAGCATGAATTCCAACGCAAATATTGTTGTCGAAAGTATCAACGATGACCCGACAAGAGTAATCAAAAGTATGACTTTGTGCTTGTTCGCCATGATGTGCAACAGTAGTCTCGGCTTCTGGTTCCGTGTTTTGAATTTGAGAAGTACAATCAAGCAACGCCACAGGTGAGGGGAGGACCGTGTACTACGATATGATTAAGTCCACCGGTGGTGTGAGGTGTGAGGTAGTATGTTCGCATCTACGAGTAAGATACTGGTTTGTGTTTTTGTTGATTGTTTCGATTTCGATGTTGTTATTTCACTTTATTATAATTAGCGAAAACAATCCATGTTGATTTGGTGCGTCGCGTGAGCTTTCGTGTTTTCAAGAAATTATTATCACACGTCGTGTACGTCGTGTAGAGGAGTAGTTAGTAGTAACTAGTGTACTGCATAGTTATCTTTCATGAATAAATTGCAATTTGCAATGCTCTGAGATTGATACCGTTATACCCAAAGTACATACTCGTATGGCAATGTGCATCTGATTAAAATGGTAGATGGATTATTCATTTATTTTTAATTAAAACTATGGCAACATTTGATATCCTATTAATAATCCATCACCTTCATCATGTCATGCGTTTTTCTTTTCGCCAATGCCATGTCCAGTGTAATTAAATGCTTCGCAGAAATGACACAAGCTCAACGCCTGCATACTCCAAGCAACGGTCAGATTTGAGTGCAAGATTGTATTCACGACGCCCAAAGACAATGAAGTGTATTGTATATAAAGAGGATAGGTGGGAAGGAGGGGAGCATTCAAAAAGAATCCCACACAAAAAATGTATAGAACCTTTTGACGAATGCGATCAACAACTCCATCACTGGAGGAATGGTGTTGACCTTCCGAAATAAGTTTGGCCTCATTCCACTTCACGCTCAGTACTGCCAATACGCAGTAAACCGTGGGAATAAATTGAGTTGTACCCGCAGCAAATATATCACAGGCAGGTCTCTTATAGCTAATACCACCCTCCACACAAACCCAAGTCATATACCCTCCGTAGATAACCCACATGATATCATGCACATATAAAAATCGAAACCTCACTCTTGAGGGATTCCCGTTCAGATTCAAGCGTTTGTATATCTCACTCCCACAAGCACCCATGAACCCACCGGCAGCGGTGACAGTTCCGACGCAGACAGTCCACCAGATTCGAAAGCGGATGGTGTTAAGTTCATCAATTCCTCCAGTGAAAGTTTGGTGTGCATATCCACCTGCAAAGACTGATATTGCATAGCTGAAAAATAAGCAGGCTGATTTTATTCTCAGAGATTTGCTCAGTGTTGCATTGTTTAGTTGCTGTGTTGCATGTGTACCATGTGTTGTATGTGTAACAGTCGAGTTACACGAGGTTGCGTTGAGACATTGGTATGCTCCGTAGAGCATTATTACACAGAGTGCGTAGTCTGTACCATAAGTAAGAATTGAATTGTCAAAGTGCGTGTTTTCATCATCGTACTTGTAAGATGCAGGAATAAAGGTGTTCGCTCCTGCCTTTGATTGGAACGCGGGGAGAAAGATGCCGAATTCTTTGGATAGATATGTGAATAGGCACCAAAGAAGAAGACGCATTATGCCTGGAGATGATTGATTTGCCGGCGGAGTTGGATCAGTTGCAGTTGCAGTTGTTTTTGACTTTCCATCGTATTCTCCGTTACCTAGGGCGGCATTCTCCAATGCAACACTCTTTTCAGAAGAAGAAAGACACATGAAGTTCGGATTGGTATGGGCAATGAGAAAGGGTAGAAAAACGAAGGCTTCGAATGCAGGTTCCTACTATGATCCGATGCGAGTACTCGTACCAGTAGATAAAGAATAAAGGAGGAATGTTCGTTGTTCGTTGGAAAGCGGAAAGATCTTTTTGTCATCTGGCATCTGGCGCGTCGCGTGGCGATTTTGTCTTGCCCCCGCGCAGCGCAGGGTAATGATGACGATTTTCGCTTTCAAAAAGGTCGAAAGCAACTTTCTTTTCGGATGAACTCCCCCCCGCCCGCCCCTTCAAAATGTTTCCAAGGGGGAGGGCGTACAACAATGAAATACGTGGAGGAAGAACGAATGATCACGACGCGACGGGACAAACACAAATGTACGGTACCGTACCACCAATACTTGTATCAACTCCCACTTCTGCAACTAACAGCCACATCGCTCACACTTACCAGTAATTTCAATATAAATACCTACATCAATCATGAGCGAGAAAGAGTTTACAATGGACGAGGTCAGAGAGCACAACAAGCAGGATGATTGCTGGATGGTTATCGGAAACGACAAGACCGGTGAGGACATAATTGCTGTTTATTTTGTGTGAGATTCCTACAGATCTGTTGTTTGACCTTGTGTTTCAGGACCAATGTTAAATTATCTGTGGAGGAGGCCAAAGAATGCTGAAGCTGTCGACCGTGGCGTGCCTTTTTCGGTGCAGATGTGAAAATTGTCCCTCATTCCATTTGAAATCTAACCTATTGTATCTGTTGCGGAAACAAATGACTATATGTATACCTCCCTTAGGTGGCCCCAAGGTATACAATGTAACCAGTTATCTCGATGATCATCCCGGTGGAGCAGAGGTACTTCTTGATGTAGGTGGACAGGATGCTGATGAATTCTTCGAAGATATTGGTCACTCGAAAGACGCAAGAGATGAGCTTGCAACTCATGTGGTTGGAGTTTTGAAGCTTGATGAGGCTGAGATCAAGAGGAGGGAAGAAGCTGCAAAAGCTGATGCTGAAAAAGGTGCTGGTGGTATGAATATGATGGTTGTGATTATTGCTATTTTGGCTATTGTCGCTGCTTACTACAAGACACAGATGTAAAGGCACTTTTTAAGTGGGACGAATTTATTTATCATTTCATCTATTATTCATGATGAATGCAAGAGAGCCGAGTTAGATTAGGTCACGGATCTCTGATAGAGAGATTTGTCGGGTTAATAACAAAATTAAAGCAGTCAAAATTCAAGTTGTTGTATGGCAGAAGGGTGAACGATCCATGTAGTCAAATGTTTATCCTGCCATGCCATATTTGTCATTGGAGGAGACTACCAGAGAGCAGAATGTACTTCAAAAATTCTTGTTTATCGTAATGAGTAAAAATCAAAGGTTGTAAACCTACAAGTACCGATACAAGTACCGTACCGCGCATCTCCATGGAAGCTTTCAAATAAAAGGAGACATTCAAAAAACTAGAGTAAATTTCGTTCAGAGGTGGGTGTTATGAAATAATGTAAATTTTGCATAGATTCGACGGAGTCGCGAGCATGCAGCACAGCTTCAGCAAAGAAGAAACAAAAGAAAGAATGTTGTGGTGGCAGAGGAAAAGATTATCGTTGCCCTCGATAGAAAGAAAGGAAGAGAGAATGGGACGCATTCAAAAGAAAAGACAGCGGAAAACTGACATGATTCAATACCGCATATGAACGTTTCTTCACTTTTGGGCGCACTTATTAGCTAACGTTCGTACTCGTAGAATCGGTGTACATAGTGCAAACAAATATGTTCAACATTTTGTTCCATTTAGGTGCATTTGCAGAGCATTTTGAATTTCATCTAGTACCAAAATACGTTGAAAACCCCCAGTTTTGAACAATTGTGTAAACTCCATTCACGAGTCAGTCCTGTCCTTGTTCAAAATTAACGATTTATTTTTGTATCAACCTGAGGTACTACGTATCGTGTAGCAGATGATTAATAAGTACTTTCTTCGTCGCTTTCCATTTTGATTCCTCCGCCTCCAAACAAGACATCACCTTCATGTTCTTCAGTGACCTTCCCTGGGGCAAATTCGTCCTCAGTGTCAAAGTATTGTGGATTCATTGCATTGGTTGAGCTCTTCTTCTCGCTTTGAACATCATCCAAAATCTCCAAGAGAAAGTCACTTGCCATCATGGCAGCACTTGTCTCTGCACCTGACAGTTGCTGGACACCCCCGTCTTCTCCACCAGTAAGCCGCTTCTCTAATGCCTGGAGTACAACATTCAAAATGTTGCCGCCCTCAACCTGCTCACGATCCACCTTGCTCGCCGCGGGAGTACTATCATACATTACGCTCGTATCCACGTCAGCTACTACACCTGTCGTTTGGAGATCCTGTGCTACACGCAGTGCCTCCATATCTCTCCTGTCAACCTTTAGATCTTCGATTTCTGACCAATCTCTCATCCGCAACATCTTCTCAAGTGAATTAGCGCCGACTTTGGATAGAGTCTTTTCGTTTTGCTGATAAACCAAGCCAGTTGGAATTCCCTTTTGTGCAGCGCGTACCTGTGTCGTGCGGAGAATGTTGATCATTGGCCATGGACTTCTTCTAGCATAGTTTGCCGCGGATCCCATACCACTACGTTCTCCGCCGTCTCTAAAAGTCCAATCAGGATGAAAGAAGACCAATTGGAGTAGATCCTGCAGAAGTTATTGTGTTAGTTGGTTCATAATAGTCAATGCTGTCTCCAGTGACCACTTATAAAAAATATCATTTTATGCATTCAAGCGTTCTAATACTCACCTCCACATTCAAAGTTTCCAAAGGTTGGGTCAAAGTGCTACTAAAGTTCTCAAACATCTCCACGTTATCAATCAAAAATTCTGGTGCGATCAAAAGAGTGGTACTCAATTCTGTTTCAGAACTCTGCTCGACCCTAACAACTTCCTCCCAGTACCTTGCGTACATTTCTTCAATTGCTGTTGATCTATCGACCGTATAAAATACTTTACCCATTGGCAAACCCGCCAAGTCTGCTCCTTTTGTAAAAGGACAAATTCCCATGTCGCTCATAACCTTGTTCACCCATTTCTTCGTAACATCCAAAAGTATCTCATCGTCATCAGGGATCTTGTTCTCGATCTCTGGCAGCGATTCGAGATCCAAGTCATCATCGTCCTCCTCTGCCTCTTCTTTCGCAGTTGCTCGGATCTTATCGTCCAAAAGATCCCAATCATCATTATCAAAATAAGGATCTGGGGCAAACTCAAAATTTCCATCGTTCGCAAAGGTTCCGATCTTGTTCGGATCTTTGTAACTCTTGACGGTAAAGCCCGTCACTTTGTTCTTTTCCTGGATGGGCGTTAAAATTGTATTCACACCGAAATCGTCACACACATCTTTACAGACGTCCAGGTGTCCCATGAGACTCTCAAGGTATGAGGGTGTGAATTGTTCTTCCATATTTGGATAGAGAACAGAATCGGTCTCTCCTTTGGACAATTTGCATCCTCTAGAAATTTGGAGCCATAAACTTGCAAGAAGTTGGGGGGTTGTGGACGCTAAATCACTGGAGCTTTCTGAGATTTGCTCGGATGTGGATTGGAGGAAAGTTTGTACTCCATGGCTAGTAGGAGTTTGAATTCGTCTTTCAACTGTATGTTTTCGTTGAGATATTTCATTTATTACATTCGTTTTGATATTGGTTCGAACCACGAATGCTTCAGAGAATGCACATAGTGCAAAGCACGCTACAGTGATTGAAAGCTTCATGTTGCTTATAGTTTGAAGATAGTGTAAGGTAGAGCGAGGCGGGGTGCACTCGTAGAGGCTTGCAGATTTTGAGTTTATGAATTCAATTACATTACAGTATGATAGTACCCCCCGGTACTGTGACGCACGAAGGATTTTGCCCCCGCACGCCGCGGCCGCGCACAAAAGGTTGAAGCTTGATTGATTGACTGACCGTTTTGACCTACAGTACTCTTGTGACACTAAAAAAAAAGATATCAATGCGTGTACTCTACGTACATACTCAATACGGTACGAAAACATCTTACAGGGGAATAGGTATTGTTTTAATTAGTAAGATTTAAACGATGCCCAATCAATCTCACAACAAAGAAGAAGCACCCTCTCTCAAGAAACGAAAGCTTGACATTTCAAAGATGAAAAACGAGATTCTTCCTGTTTACGGCGGTGATGATGCAGCATTTGCAACCTATAAGGTACGTACGTGCACAGTATGCAGTATGCATCTTAAAAAAACGACGAATGATAGTTGTTGGAAGATACGTTTCCTCCCAACTGAACTATATACGTGTACCCTATCTGCAGGATAAGCATGCTGAGTCAATCGCCGATACTTCCAAGTGGTGGGGCGATCTGGCCAAGAAAAATCTTGATTGGTTCTCGCCCTTCACCCATGTACAGAATGGATCCTTCGATGATGGGTCTGTCACCTGGTTCCTGAATGGAAAGTTGAATACATGCTATAACGCTGTCGACCGCTGGTGCCTCGCCCCCCACAACCGCGGCGATGACGTTGCCATCATCTGGGAGGGAGACGAACCTGACGATGTGAGGCGTATCACCTTTAATGAGCTCCTTAAGAAGGTTTCCAAGATTGCCAATGCTCTCAAAAGTCAGGGAGTAAAGAAGGGCGATGTAGTGACCCTTTACATGCCTATGATTCCAGAGCTTGTAATGACTATGCTGGCCTGCGCTAGGATTGGAGCTGTGCATTCCGTAATTTTCGCGGGTTTTAGTGCCGATGCCATTGCTGAGCGTGTTAAGTGCTCCGAAAGTAAGTGGTTCGTTACGGCCGAAGCTGGAAAAAGAGGTGGAAAAAATTTGCCTTTGAAGAAGATCTGTGATACGGCATTGGCAAAGGATGTTTGCAAGGGATGTGTCGAAAAGATGTTTGTGTTTTCCCACCATGGTGAAGCTGTCGGTGGAGTCCATATGGTGGAAGGAAGAGATGTCGCCTTTGATGACCTTATCGAAGCACAAAGACCTTATTGTCCTTGCGAGTGGATGGATTCTGAGGATAATTTGTTTATCCTCTACACTTCTGGTTCTACCGGTCGTCCAAAAGGTGTCTTGCATACCACGGGAGGATACTCCCTTTTTGCTCAGCATACCACTGCAACAACCTTCGATATTCAGACAAGTGATGTGTACGCATGTGTTGCAGATGCAGGATGGATCACTGGCCATACCTATATTGTTTACGGTCCGCTCTTAAATGGGTGCAGTACATTTATGTTTGAGAGTACTCCAATGTATCCTGACAATGGAAGATACTGGGATATGGTTCAAAGGCACAAAATTTCTATTTTTTACACTGCCCCCACTGCCATTCGGTCCTTGATGAGATTTGGAGATGAAATCCCAAAGAAATATGATCTCTCTAGTCTCAGGATCCTTGGAACTGTGGGAGAGCCAATTAATCCCGAGGCTTGGCGTTGGTATTATGAAGTCATTGGAAACAAAAATTGCGCGCTTGTAGATACTTACTGGCAGACCGAGACTGGAGGACATGTGATCACCAATCTTCCTGGTATCACTCCCATGAAACCTGGAAGTTGTACCCTTCCTTTTTATGGTATTGATACTGTCGTCCTTGATCCTCAGACAGGGAAGGAGTTGGAGGGAAATGGAGTAGATGGAGTCCTAGCTATTAAACAGCCATGGCCAGGAATGACAAGGACCTGTTTGGGAGATCACAGTAGATACCTCAATGTGTACATGAAGGCATACCCTGGATACTATTTCCCAGGAGATGGATGTAGGCGTGATGAAGATGGTTTCATTTGGATCACTGGCCGTGTAGATGATGTTCTCAATGTATCAGGACACCGCATTGGAACTGCTGAGGTCGAAAGTGCCCTTGTTGCCCATCCAGCTGTCTCTCAGGCTGCCGTTGTAGGATTCCCCCATGACATAAAGGGTGAAGCCATTTGCTGTTACACCACCTTGACTGTCGGTTACGAACATAGCGACGAGTTGGTCAAGGAGTTGAGAATGGCTGTCAGGACTGCCATTGGACCTTTTGCCACACCTGATATCATTTGTGCAACTCCTGGACTTCCTCTGACAAGGAGTGGAAAAATCATGAGGCGCATTCTAAGGAAAATTGCAAGTTCTGATATCGATGCTCTTGGTGATACTTCTACTTTGGCTGACCCTAGTGTCGTTGATGTTCTTATTAAAAAGATGTCTGATTTGAAATAGATGAATTTGTTCGATCGTGATTTCACTAAATCTGGTCAATCACTTCATGTGGAATGGGGAGAAGAGAGTCTTAAATATTATAAAACAACAAGAGTACATATAGTAAAAGGCGGTCAATATTTTGAGTGAGACGTACGTGTAGTGTAATTCATTCTTACTTCGACTTCTGGTATGGCAGAATATTATGTTTACTCATGTTATACACGCATAGTAAATCCGAACTACAGTGTACTGTACACTACACGTACACCACGTACTGTACATGCAGGAAAAAAAATCATTACAGAGGAAACAACCGGAAACGATGAGATTTCAAATACAAGTATTCATATGTTGGACTTCTTCAATTCCACTATTACAGTATGTACTACTAGACCTAATGCCACATTTAGGAATTTCTTTGGAAAGATCCTTGCGACTTGCGATTTTTTTTTGAGATTTCGAGATGTTGCGGGAAAATCGTTTAAAAACAAGAGGGGTCGTATCTATCCCCACCAATGAGAAAGATTACTTCTTACTAAACGAGGAAAATGGATTTGAAAACGAGATGGCAACCGTCTCGATGCTCGGTGAACCCAGCAGCGGTACTTTCACCTAGTCAAGAAGTTAGGTAAGCGGCGTAGCTGTCTAATCGCTGCAGTTTGAAAATCCAATCACCACCGAAACTATTCTATACAGCTTTACTGATATGATGGGTGTCAACAAGAAGGGGCCATTCACGGAGAGATGGGGTTTCTCTAACTGGCAACACCGCTCTATTGTGTCAACTTGATCTCCTCAAACACTACCGAACACAAACAATTCACAATTTTCACGGAGAAAGTCTCACCTATCCTTTATCACATCTCTCTCTTAAACCTCATAGTCATTTTAATATTTCAATATGGTTAATGTACCAAAGGAACGTAAAACTTACTGTAAGGGAAAGAAGTGCCGCAAGCACCGTATTCACAAGGTCACCCAGTACAAGGCCGGAAAAGCTTCCAACTTCGCTCAAGGAAAGCGTCGTTATGACTCTAAGCAGATGGGATTCGGAGGACAGACCAAGCCCGTCTTCCACAAGAAAGCAAAGACCACCCGTAAGGTTGTCATCCGTCTTGAATGTAAGAAGTGTAAGACCAAGAAGCAATTGACTTTGAAGAGAACCAAGCATTTCGAGCTTGGAGCTAAGAAGGCTGAGACTGGTCATCAGTATTAGATCTAAAAATAAAATGTTCAATTCGAGAGACAAGGCTTCAATGAAAAAAGCTCGGTGGACCTCCTTGTTCGGGTTTATCATGAATATGACTGACTTCAAAGAACGCATACTCGAACTACTACGTGTAGTTTCTCATAAAGACTGACAATGGTTTTCCTAAAAGAAACTTGGGTGTCATTTTGTTGCGTTTGTAGACATGCTCGATTTCAAGAAGGAAAATTTATTTTTTAAATTACAGCTTTCACACTTGATTGACAGCATCACTTGGTGTTAGGTTTCATTTCTTCTAGCTACAGTGTAGTAGTGATCCTTCATAGATTCTTCAAACAGAGAGGAAGAAGGTTCTGGCAATACTTCCACTGAAACATGCTTAGCTCAATTGATAACAAGCCCTCACTGACAACAAATTACAAATCTATCTATCCAACACAGTCATTCAGTCTTCGTCTTCTGTTCGCTAAAAGTAGCGAAAGCAGCGAGTAGTAGCTTCATTATGTCCGATTTCCTTGGGGACAGTGGCTTGGAACGAATCAAATTCGTGAGAGGAATATTGTTCTCTCCGTCTAACGCATAAATTGAACCTGGCCATAGATCTATAAGAAGTGAGACTACTTCTGGTTCTGCCCCGGCTTCACAAGCAATGTGTATTGGATATTTTGAATTCCCCGCTCTGCTTCTTATCGCACCTGGATAGATAATTATGAGCTCTTTCACGAACTCGGCAGGAGAATGGCAGAGGCAAGCAGCGTGCAAGGGAAGGAATTGTACAGTCACTGGTTTCAATATACCACCCTCATTCGAAATCGTATCGCAGCAAGCTACCCATGTTCTTGCTTCTTCGGGGTGCTCTCTCAACCGTCTCACTGCTTCCTCAGTATTCCGACTGTGAATTTCACTGTAAAGATGAGTAATTGTTCGATTTTTAGCCAATTGTGATTCTTTTGATAGATCGCAGGGTTGCTCATGAGGAACAGGAGCTGTTACTTTTCTTTCGCAGAGTGAAAACATGAAGGTTGAGTCTACCAAGTGAAATATTGACTCTGTGATTTCAGTTGCGAAAGAGTTATCTTTCGGCTTTGGGGATTTAAACTCTTGGGAACGACGTTTCGGCTTTGGGGCTTTAAACTCTTGGGAACGACGTGCTTGCTGTTGAAATTGGGCAATGGCATTATCTTGAGTTGGGACTTGAGGCGGCTCCGATGGAAGTTCTACTGTCACCAAAGAATCATCGCCATTATATGGCAGTGTGGGTGGTGGCTCAGTGATGGAAGGAGGAACATCGCCTGGTCCTGTCGCCTTTTCTTTTTGCATCTCTGGAAAATTTTCCAATTCCAGGGTAGGATTCTTGTGTAAATCTTCGCTGCGAGTACTAACTGTGCTAAAAGAAGAATCCGATCCTTCTCCATCGAAAAGTAACTCTTTCGTGGACGTATTTCGCGACACAGAAGATGGGAAAGAAGAGTAATTCGAAACGACCTGTATTGTTCGTGTGGCATGTGTATCTTTCCCTTCACTCGTGCTCTCATTATTTGAAGATGCAGTGTGTGTCATATGATCGCATTCATCTTGAAACATCCAATTGAGTTCAGCAATTGTCTCGGCGCAATTCCTAGGTTCCCAATCAATATGAGTGTCCTGTCCTTTGATGCTATCTTCCGTTTCCTTCGTCTTAGTCAGCTGCTCGTCAAATGTGATTTGATCAGCATAACTCTCGGCTGAGGAGGCGCTATACTGCAATGAAGCATATCTGTAGTGTTCAGGGTTTGCAGCCTGTGGTGTTGTATCATTGGATAAGGAGCCAAGTGTACTTTGGTTCGTATGAGTTTCCAGATCAGATAAGGAGCCAAGTGTACTTTGGTTCGTATGAGTTTCCAGGCTGTAATCAGCCGATGAGCTGGAAACAGATGACAATCTGCCTGAGCTAGAAACTTCTATGCTGGCGCCATCTGACGCGAAAGATGATTCATACGTGAGTGCATCAGATTCACTTGATCTTGATGAATACCTACACGTTCTTGTATTATAGGATGATGAGCTTATTGATGAGAATTTTTCATGGATAGCATATTTGTCGGTAGATCCATATCCTTGATATTTTTCACCAGCATCTGAGATGTATCCTTTGCTTCCTGATTCGCTATCACTAAGCCGCCACCCGTCAATGCTGTATCTATCCGAGTTCCGAATGGGTGAATCGGTATCAGTTCCTAGCTTCGTAGGACTGGAAGTTCGAATCATGTCGGTAGATTGATCAACTTTATTGTCTCTCCAACACACTGACCACTTACACGTAACAATGAAAGCAGTGATTGATTTCAGATTTTCAGTGATGGGATCTCTTGATTGGCGATGTGTGCCGTAATGTTGAGGTATTTTCGAGTCAAAACTTTTAAGACAGTAATTATTCTGAACTGTATATACGTATCTGTAGTAATGATTGATTCTGAACGGGCATATGACACCGCGTAAGCCTAGAGCCGGTGTAAATTTTAGTACCGGCCTGTTCTTTCTCTGTTATCATCTTCAATCCATTCATTCCCGACAGGATTGGGAAAATCGTAAAACTTTGCATTGGCAAAACGTGTGATTGTTTCGCTAGAATTCACTCCCGTGTTGAAAAGTTGTACCGTGTATGTTTATTGCTTCAGATGTTTATTTAAAAGTGTTGGCCCCGTCCGATCCGGACGAAGTGACCTGTACAAACAATGCGGATGAAGTCTTTTGCCCAAGCACCAAGCATCCTTTTACAAATTATATTGGACAGTAAATAAGTGTTTTTCACTCGCGCGCGAGCCAAAAGGGCTTCAGGATTCAACTGTCGTACATACTGTAACTACGCCATACGCGTCTAGCAGCAACGCTGAAAAAAACTTCCGACAGTTTCAAGACAGATTGCTGTACATAGCTTCAAGTTAGTTGTGTACAAGTAGCTCCTCAACTCAAGATTTTCTCCCATCCACATTTTTCAACATGCCTAATAAATCACATATTCAAATTGCTGGTGACGACATCTTGAAAAAATACGGCGCATCCTCCATTATAAGAGCTGGAACAGAAGAACCTATGGGCATAAATATAGCAGGATGGACAATCACAACTTCCTCATCCACCATCGGAGACGAGGGTCAAATGGATGCCCTGAATGACTCGCTTCAAGAGCTCATCCATGATACTAGGAGAATATTACTCCCTGAAATAGTCTTCTCACGTGCGTTTGTATCCTTGAAATATACCGGGACAGGTGCGAAGGAACAATCACAATCACCGCCTTCAGAAGGGGAAGGAAATGAAGATCTCGACGAACAGGTACAAGTCGACCAGCACGTTGAAATAAAGTATACCGCTCAAGATGCATTAGAGGAGTGGGCGAAATGCCATGCTCACTTGTCATCGTCATCTTCATCTTCATACAAGGGTGTTTCGGTGATTAAAACGGTGGATGCGAAGCTATGGGAAGAACGACAAAGTCGTGAACGGCAACAAGCATCTTCGGACAGTGGCACCCTTTTTGGAAAGGGAGCCGCTGCTGTTGCATTGCAAAACTGCTCGACGGAATTTAATTACGATTGGACATACTCAACGCCATATGCCGGGTCTATCGTTGGAAGTTTTTGTGAGGCGGGGAAATGCAGCCATTCTGGTGTTGATAGAAATATGCACCTCCTCACAGATCAAACCCAGCCCATACTCTACTTTGATGATGTCCATCTGTATGAGGATGATATGCACGACAATGGATATGTAAGTTTGAGCTGTAAAATCCGTGTCATGCCCACCTGCTTCTTCGTACTGCTGTCTCTATTTGTGAGAGTAGACCATGTATTGATTAGAGTGAAAGAATCCAGGCTTGTTTGCAAATTTGATGATGATAATGATCAAGTACAAGTATATCGAGACATTACTTGGAAAGAATGTGCTTGGGAGAAGCTTGTGCATATGAATTTGCCCGCACACATTGGATCTTGGAGAATTGAAGAAGAAGAATCACTGCAACAAAGGAGAATACAGGGAATGCTACTTGCACTGCCGATAGTTCCATTGCCAGAGAGTATGCATAAGCATTCTTGTTTCAGCTTTCTAAAAATATAAGTAAACATTTTCCCCAATCCATTCTAAATGTATCAAACGAGCAATTATAGATATTTATTCTATTGCCTTTTACTATATATAGTATGCTGAAGTGCGTTTCGATCAATGTTTTCACTTATACACCCCTCACTCCAAGTCCGCCTGGCTGGCTCCTGATCACAATCTCCCTGATATTTTCAGGAACTCTTTTTAAACCCTCTTCTATCACCAATGGACTGTAACGACGCAGCCAGCCTAGAGAAGCACTAGGAATTACGTCTGTAAAGGGCAATGTTTCCTCGATAAAGGAAATATATTTCAACGACGGCATGTGCTTATCGTACATTGCCATCAACAAAATAGTTTGTATTGGAGCCCATGCCACGTCAGTGAATTCGCCCGCAAACGGCACGAGATACGAAGAGCTTCCAATAAAGTCAATTACAAGGGAAACAATAAGCTGGCCTATCATATCCCTTGGAAGAAAAGTTTCTGCTAGTGCCACGGGAGAAGGACGCGAACCAGTTTCATAGAGAAGCTGTTGTCCAGAACTAGTCACAACGAAGGTTGAGACAACAGGTCCTAGAGTTTTTGCAGCAGATTCTCTCCCTGCAGATGAAAGGTACAATCCAGTCCCAAGAAGAAAGGTGACTCCACCTACCGCGAGGACAGCAACTAGAATTGGTAGAAAGAGAGGGAGGCCGGCAACCAACACACCCAACAACACTGGGAGGAAAACTACAGATATTGCTGCCAAAGGTACAGTTGGAAGCAAAAATATTTTTCCTGGCGGGAATCTGTGAGGTAACATGGAAGTGACAGAGCTCACAGTTGAGGATGTTACTGATGAAACGCTGTCCATTGCCTGAAACCAGGAATTCGAGAGAGAAATTATTGCATCGATTTCTGGTCTATAGGGCCCAGACAAACAAAGCTTGAGACGTAGTGTTGGTGAATGTTGATCTTTTCCTTCTTTTCTATTCTCTGAAGATTCGGGTTCAAGGTGTAGAATCAACCATTTCGTTTCATTGATGTGGAGGTTTGTGCTGAGACAGACAGTTGCCGAGAGTGTTTCAGTGTCATTAATTACAACTTTGAACACAACTGATTCAGGGTAGAGGATTTCCAATGGTGCAGAGACACTAATTTCGTTGTTTGTTGCTGCTGACGTTTTCAAAGAGTCTGTGAGATTCCAGATAGATGAGAAAAGATGAAAGCAAGCGATGAAAGGACGTGTTGCCATCAAAGTGCATGGCATTGATTTCCATCAGAGAGTGCAGTCACAATTGTTTCAACAGATCATTTGAAGCAGAATATAAACTGTGCTTTTACAGTAAACATATATCAAAACTTACGTGGACTCCCATTTTGCGAATTTTCAGAAACAAACTTGAAACTATTCCTATCACGGTGTCTCGCACTTGGAGGGCCAGTTCTGACCTCTTTTTTCAGAAGGGTCATTGACACATGGATTGGCTGGCCCGCTCCACCAATATAGCAAGAATCAGGAAGGTCGTAAGCGGATAGGATACTAGCTGTTAGCTTGCCTTTGACAGCTTCATTCGTTCCATTGGAAAGGGTTTTGATGGGTTCTGTAGACATACTTTCGGGATGATTCTCTTTGTGCGCTTTTATTAAAAACAGCATTGTGTAATACTGGCACGAAGAAATCTTCGATCTTTGATGGTTGCGCTGTTTTGGAACAGGGGCGTTTGAATTCTGGGAAGCCGATTTTTTACTAATTTATTTAGTAACATGACGTCATCGTGTCGACGTCATCAGGCAGGATTGCTATCGTTTTTTTTACATACAGGTACCCCCCCCTCAAAATGATCCGTTGTGGGATGAACTTTGAACTTGTCTCCACAGCTAGCACACACACATCACACCGACCCTACCCCGCGGGCAAAGCAAAAAAAAAGACTAAAATAACGTTTATTTTGGCCAATAAACGGTCAAGTAAGCAGCAACCGCAACATTTGCCAGTCCGAATTTCAGGGAGTTCACATTCATAAAGTACATCATGAATGAATTCAATCTTTCCTTTGTTGTGTGATTTGTGATTTGTTTTGTATGTGTTACACATTCAAACAGAACTCGACGCATACGAGCATGCAAGCATGTTGACGAATGAGGCAGCTCGATTCGATTCATTCATATTCATTCGCCCTTGCCTTATCAAATGATAGAATTGGCAGGTAGAGATGCGAAGCCGAAGTCGACGGACAAAGTGCTATCAGAAACAGTTGTTGAACTACGTGTACGTGTAGCGTTTTGATTCATTCGCACTACTTCGGTGTGATCAATAGTTTGAGAATGGATATCGAGGAGTATGTCATTTCGTAGAGATCATGTTGGGTCAAACACAAGCACAGCTTTGACTTGCTGATGTGAAAACCGTTCTAAGATATGTTGCACGAGAACCACTCCTTTATCGTATTTCAAACATGTTTATGCAAGTAAATTGTTTTTCATGAGGACCATGAAGACATTGGAGACTCAAAGTAGCATACGGTTATTCCCTTCGAAACTATCCTGACCTACTGAAATTGATTTTCATCCGGCGAAGTGAGCCATCTTCTACATCGTAAAGGTTCTGAAGACCAGTAAAATACATTGCCCTATACTTCTCAGCAAGAATTCGCTTTTGATTGATTGATCCTCTCGTGACAGGAGAGTTGACTGCAGACATGAGAATTTCAGCCTCGTAAAAGTAATTTGTCATGTGTCAAATTACGGAACTTTTTGTTGCCTTGTTGCAACAAAGTGATATGCAATATGCTCGTTTGGTGCTTTAGAAAAACAAGTGCTGTTGCTATTCACGTGAATCTCGCAGCTTGGAGAATGTAGAATTAGACATTGGTATTATAAGCATGCACCGATGTCGTGAAGACATCCATTCATCTTATAGGCAGCCTTGTCTCGCTGTCCTATCGGTCTCTCTGTCTATTCTCTTGTGCGTAGACATTAAAGTTGCTTGGGTTTGATCTTTGGATTAGAATAGTAGGGTTCAAGACATTCATGAATACGATGACAACGTCTGATTATCTTTTTAAAAGTAATACGTACAATTAATATTTTAGATTACACATAAGATAAAGCACTTTGAACTTGAACTCATTTACATATTTTGTGCAAATTTGAACGATGAAGGAAAGTATGTTTCTTCCACATAATGTTTCCGTTGAATATAATACTATGTACTCGTACCACCGGTAATACGTGTACTTGCTTTCCGGGCACAATCTAACAAGGAGTTCATTTTATTTTGCCTACACCGCCTGTCTCAATGTACAATAGGGCGAGAATTTTTCGTAATGCTTGAGATGCCATGGTCCAACAAGCTTAAGATCTCGTCTCTAGCTATACCATGCGAAGAAAGAGAGAGGTTAATAGGGTGTGCACTCAAACTGTCTGGAGCGTGTAATGTATATGGTGAGGCCTTCAAGAGTACTCGAACAACATCTGCCGAATGGCAAGAATAGCAAGCGAGATGTAATGGAAGTTTACCACTAAAATCAGCGATATTTACACTTTCAGGGAATGCATGGATCAAGGCAGAGATCACACGGGATGTCGATCCAAAGATACACGCAGCATGAAGAGGTAGAATTTTCCAAGCAACACTTCTGGTCATATTCCCGGCGTTTTCACAGCTATTACGAGCAGCTCCCCCAAAAACCCATATCGAAGCTTCATGCGGGTGAGTTTTCAAGCGGCTAATGACACTATCCCATGCTTTATCTTCAATGGACTGGTACAGAAATGGAGCTTCAAGGTATTCTACCTCAGAACCGTCTAGAAAGTTATCTTCAATACTCGTTGGCGCATCAAAGGAAAAAGAATCGAATGTACCGCACAATGAATAAAGATCACGAGGGCGATGTCTCTCTGAATCCGCTTTCATATTCATGAATGAGATCTTGTTTGTACTGTTCAAATCTGTACCAGTTAAATGGGGTTTATTTGCTGGACCAGTCTTATCCTGTGTAAAGGAGTTTGAACCATCTGTGCTCGTAGAGGTACAGAAAATGTCTTCGGGACGAGTGAATGACGTAGTACTGAAACATAATACCGATGAAATTTGACAGCAACCTGACGACGAATTTTGCGACAGGTCAGTTTCATCATCCTGCGCAATCCCGGTCGAAGACGTTGATGAAATCGAGAGCGATGCAAAGAATGGCAATTTTTCTAATTCTATGCTTCCGCGTTGTTCTTGAGGGAGGGACGATAACATAAATGCTATCGCTTTTATCTTCTGAATATGAATATGACTGCCCATGCTGTCGAAGCTGAAGCTTTCACCGAAGCTCTTGCTTGCCAAAAGCATATCACTGCTAAAACCAACAGGTAGCTGTTCTGGATCTACTGCATTAACAAGATCGGCGTAGGAAGTTTGTTGCACAGCACTAGGTTTGAAGATTTCCATTGCTCTGGACACATCTCGTCAATTGTGCAAACATCTGTGAAGCACTTTTTGGATCAAGATTTCTCCATGCATCGGTGTTTTCAGTTTAGAGAGTATTTTTGGTGTAAAATCTTTGGTCGTTTCAGCTTGGTTTCAGAATTAATTCTTTCTCATTCTGTTGGAAAGGATAAATTACACGTGCACTGTAAAACCAAAGTTCAACTGCAACTTTTATGTTTTGTGATCGTACACTACTCGTACTTCGCTTCGATGCAATGCACATGAGTTTCAATAAAAGTACACCAACCAGGTGATATTTCACGTGCTGTAGTGTGTATAATTGAATTTAAAAATTAGGTTTATCGCTTTCAATACTTCCAGAGCCTTGAGCACCTGACTGGTTTGAAGAATCTTCACTTTGCCGCGCATTAGGCTGACCACAAGTTTCACTTATTCTGGGCTGTGTTCGTAGTTTTGTTTTCTTATAAATCCTCTTTTTCCAATTATGTTTGGTAGTACGAGGAGTACATGGACGGGCACTTATTTTGGCCAAAGATATTTGCTTTCTATTGATTACAAGACTAGACACTTTATGATTTGGGCTGTACAGCGAATAGCTGCTTTCCATAGGGTAGGGCAGGGTAGGCAGGGTAGACTTTGGATCGGAAACCATAGATGTTTGCTTTCTATTCATTACAAGACCAGAAACGTTATGATAGCTGCTTTCCATTGCTCTTGTTGGATTATCGTTGGAAACCATATACTTTTCCTCAGTCTCATCCTCTGGTACAAGTAGTGCCCCCGCATTTCTAAGCCCTATCACAGGAGAAATTGATTCATCCTCAATTATTAAATGGGAGTCACAATTATTTTGCTCAGACGACGGAGGCGGAGAAAGATAACTTTCTCTCGCTACAACAGGATATGGCACATCCTCAGCACCTTCCTCAAGACTACAATACTTCTCAGATGATAATACACTATCACCTTCATAGCTTGCATCAAACCTCCCTGTTCTGCAACATTGAGGAAGTATGGCGAAGAATATGTTATCAGCCAAACAATTATGCAGGTCGTTTGAATCTCCTCGTCTAATTGTTGAATCTCGGTCTTCTAATTCGGATCTGCCTATTTCAAGACCATCAGTTTTCTGGTCAATTCTATCTGTATATCTACCATCGACGACTTCCACAGATTCCTGACTTGTACCTTTCACTTGTTCACGACGTAGATTCATGAGATTTTGGGAAGTTTTGGACGGCTCAAATTTGCTGGGATCTGGCTCTTGCCTCGAACTGTAGTCGTGATGATAATGACGAGAGCCATCTTTCATTGAAGTTGGTTCATAGTAATCAACAACCTTTTTCTCAATTTGATTTATTCCATCAATCATGGCTATGACCCTGGCCCTGGATAAGTTACAACAATCTATCCCATCATGTACACAATTTCGGGTAGTTTTAGACGACAAAGAGCTGTTTAGATCTAGATCTAGATCTTGACTAGAACTATACGTGTAGTTGCGATGATAATGGCGAGGACCATCTTTCAATTTGGATGACTCACAATACTCACCAACCTCTTCCCCAACTTGATATATTTCATCAATCATGGCTTTGGTCCTGGATGAGTTGCAACAATCTACCCCATCATGCACACAATGCGTAAGGTCAGCAGCGAAGCGGGTGAGAAGCTGTTTCTCAAAATCCCACAGGTCTTTAAGTGCAGTGCCGCTGTGTTCAAACGCCTTTCTTTGGGGACGCTTTGTATATTTCGCATTCCCAATGTCAGCAGTCTCATGCAAGGTTAACTTTTCGCGCACCCGCTTAGATTGTTCGTTTGGAATGTGGTGTGGCCTCCCAGAAACTTTCTCGCTTTTGTATTCCATGCGTTGAACACTACGTGAGCCTACCTCAGGTAAAGCGATGTTTTTGAACTGGTCTCGACCGTTTTTGCCTTCGCCATTGACCACGAAACGAGGTGTTCGGCTTGTTTCATTCCGTGCTTCATCACTGGTATTATTCTCATCCACTTTTTGTTCGCGATCCCTAGCTACCTTGTTTGAATGTTCAAGATCACTTTCTATCGCAAAATCTCCTTCATGTGAAAATTCAGTTTTCAATTCCTCCTCTTCGGTTCGAGTCAAATCAAATAGAAGCCTCGTATCTTCGGTTGTACTACATGTACTAATTGAATACGCGAAATCATTAGTAGAGAAATTTTTGAAGAAGGTTGAATCAAACGAAGATGAATTGGTTGAGTCTGAAGACCCCTTCGAGAGACAAGGTAGAAGGTGCATTTGGAAAATTGTGAGGAAAGAAGGCTGTACACCACGTACTGTGTTTCAAAATCAGCGATGCTCTTTCTGCCTGGCCAAATTTACTGGACTGTTGAGACGTGTAAAAAAACAAATCAATTGATTCATTCAATCGATTGATTCACACAGTATCTCAGAACAGAAGAATGAATCTGCAGAGTAGAGTAGGCCGTTCTACCAAGGTTCTTACAGCCCTGTTGAAATGGCAGTAAATTCACCAACAGTGCATTGCCTACACCATACCACGTACTTACTGTACTTCGCACATTATTCCTCTCGGATTTGAGATTGTAAACCATGTTACCATCCTCGACGCTGCCTGCTGTGATGCGATGTGGGATGGATGGGTGGGTTAGTTACGGGGGTACTGTAGCTTGAAACTGTAACTAATGTTTAAAACAAAATTAAAGGCAGAAATCTCATGAAGTGTGTTAATAACAGGGATAGAGTGTTCTTATAAAGTAACTTCTCAACGCTACGTATACACGTTCCATCATTTGACAATTGGAATGAATGGATTCATTCAGTGCATCTTCTAATATTGAATACGTCGGGGGAACTAAACTATCCAATCATAAAAGGCACGAGAGAAATTGTTGCTCACTATTATTTCAACAGCAACCCGTTCATCAATAATTATGATCGCTGAGTACTTGTTCACATTCTGGAGCCATAAGCAAGCTAGTACGCAACAAAAAGTCTCAGGCACCCTCAATCTTCATATAAATAAGAAGCTGGAGGCAAACTGCTTCTTCTAATGTTGTACTTGAAGAAATTATTAAAAACATGATATCCAACTAGCACCAAGGACATGAGGAACCTGAGATGAACAAGATGAGTATCCAAAGCTTTGCAGTGATTTATGCCACTCTACCCCGTGAATGGTCTGGTGCACGTGCACAGGAAAGAAGGTGGAGGATTTTCCTCAAGAAAATTGCTTTTGTTTAGATTCTATAATTCTTCAAGTCCTCCAATCATCACTTGCATCCTCACGTTCGTCTTCCCACCAAGTAGAAGTTTTGTAGCCAGTTCTCAGAAAGTTCAACACGTTTCCTTCTTCCTCAATAACTCCATCCGTTTGCAATGCCTTTGTTAGCTTTTCCTTAAATACTCCCAACGGTGGTTTGAATTCATTTCCTTCGACACGTCTGTAACTTCCAGAACCAGTATCCAAAAGTGTTTGGAATTGTCCCGGGTAAGACCTGAACAAACATCCCTGGAAATTCACCAAGTAGGGAGGGCTGGCAGTCGACCTACTGTATTGCCTTGTTCTCAAGTAATACACAGGTTTTACCCTGCTCAAGAATCTATCCTGAAATTCTTTGGGAGGGAACGCTGGTGCTCCGAGATCTCCTCTCAAAATATCCAACTTCAAGTTGTAAAGACAAATTACTGCATCTGGTACAAGTTCTGCCAACTCCTCCACATCCGGCAATTCTTGTGCACTTGCAATAATTACAACGTACATATCAACCCCTTCAATAGGCTGAATGATTCCACCAGATTTTCCTCCAAACAAGGCCATGAACGTCTGCTCTGGCTTAAAAAAACGCGTATCACGAGGATCAGAGCAACGAAGAGAGCTAACAGTCACACCAGGGTAAGGGTCCTTGGTCAAATTAGTCCTCTCAAGACCAATTGCCATTTCAGATTCATCAGGGAATAAAATTGCAACGTTTCTGGGCATCTTGTTAACTTTGTCAGCTGATTCCGATTCCTCATCAGTTTTTTTTGCTGCGAATGATTTGGCAAAGTCGAGAGCTAGGTTGAAGTTTGCGTCAGCGACATCGTATGCTGATACATCGTCCATTTCAAGAATATTAGCTGGTAATGGTGGAAACTGCATAACAATAGCATGATTCAAGAAAAAAGGGTCCACTGGGGTGAGTCATACTTGTTGATAACCAGTGAGTATTTTCAACATCGCGATGAGACAGTTCAAATTCCAAACATACCTCGACTTCGATCAATTTATATCCATCTCTAATGGCAAGCTCTGCAGACCTTGCACAGTTGGCCTGGAGCTGATAGAAGCTCTGAGGAGGCGATTCTCTATCCGATGCATCCTTGAGCGTGGCTGCATCAGCATCAATACCTGGCGGTGGAACATTGTACACTCTACTAGATTTGCTTGGTTGGGATTGGATAGTGGCAATTCTATTGTTGGAAGCGAGGGGTGCGAATGCTACCGTGGAGGAGGTGAGCATCAGAAATGATGCTATGCGATGTAACTTCATATTGAGGTACAGTGAGTGGGCAAGGAGAACAAGTGTAGAAATTTGTACTGTTGTGTGTGTGTGATGAAGAGAGGTGCAGTAGTGTACCGGTATGTGCAGTGAGTGTGTGCATATGCCTTTTTATTCATCTTTCATCGTCAGCAGCGCTGTGATCTGTTTTGTTCTTGTCAGTTCAAAACCGTAGGCTATGAATGAAAAAGTTGGATCCGACATTGATTGAACATCAAGTAA
>Ga0115005_10000881_pt1 | contig 23399 bp, 24 predicted proteins | sample ArcOceMetagenome_FD_87163 | JGI IMG/M metagenome (GOLD analysis project Ga0115005, IMG submission 87163) | Marine eukaryotic phytoplankton communities from Arctic Ocean - Arctic Ocean - Greenland ARC118M Metagenome | ecosystem: Environmental > Aquatic > Marine > Oceanic | place: Arctic Ocean...
AACAAAAGTTGAATCCTCTGAAATGGATCCGGGCAATACTTGCTGCGACGCTGAATAAAACCACCTATCCTCTGCTCAACGACTTTAAAGCTGCCTGTCAATAGGGCCCTGGTGAACGGTTACAAATATAGCGCCGTAGCCGAACGCCCACTTTTCCCAGCCGTTAGACATTTTAAGTAGCATGGTAGCGGTAACTTCCGTAACGATAGCAATGGCTAAAAATAAGTAAGTCATGATGAATTCCTTTTGGTTGTTTTGTTGTAGAGCGTATTCTATTGCGGTAAATCGTGCTTAAATTGGTATCTGAGCGTTTGCTCTTTTCTTCACATTGCAGGTTTGAAGGCGACGTTCGAGTGCAATTAAAGAGACGATATAAACTGAAACTATGACCGCAGATATGGCTTCGACACGAGCATCCGGGAACAGATACCAAGCGCCAACAATGCCAAAGGTTCTTGCGATAGTGTGGAAATAACCTACCCAGTGTTCAATAGCCCAAGATAATGGCATCCACATGAGTCCAGCTAAAATTCCTATGCTAAGAGAAACCGTTGTATGGTCTATCGCCGCAACAGGAAGTGCGATGGCGAACACCAAAAGGCTCATTAGCATGCCAACGAAAAAAAGGCGATCGAAGCTATTTGATGTGGCCTTTTTAGCAAAAAATCGCTCGCCGGTGAGGTATGACAGTCCAGCACCTAAGTAAAAAATAGCGCCAGTACCGATATACAGCATCCACGTGATTGTTAATTCTGACACAAAGGGAGCGCTCGCGCCTAATATTGCCCAAACAATAGTACCGGCCAGTGGCATTGCGATGAACCGGTTCTGTTTAAAGCTTTCGCGTTGCTGTTCAAGCGTTGGCTGAGTTCTTTTTAAGCTGATAGCTGTGCGAGATGACGATACCTGTTCCATTTCTTTCTTACCTTTCTTGGTTATTTCGATAGGTCAAGTATGCGTGAGTGTTGTGCTTTGGGTTAGTCACAAAAATCATCAATAGTATGTGACATTTGTCACCAAATGCTTAGAACAGGCTAATTGAAAAAGGTCGACTGGCGAGAGTAATTAAATGCTTAGTTTAAGTTACTACGAGTACTTTAAAGATTATTGCGTTTGCTGCTTTTTCTTTGTTTTGCGTTTATTTAATACTGATACACCGTCCTCTTTTGAAAGTAGGAGGCTGTCGTAAATACTGACAAGCGCTATCGCTCCCATAAACAGCATAGCGATAGAAAATGTTTGCAAGTTAGGTGTATCAGGGCTTTGTTCTAATATAAGCGCTGCAACAGCGATGGCAAGGGCTGAAAGCGTGATGCCTAAGCCTCGATTCATTTGCATTAGAATCGCGCCCAGCGTGTTCGCGTCTCGCATTTTATTGGGCGGTACGTCTGCAAAGGCAATGGTGTTTAACAGCGTTAAGTGCATTGAGCGAGTCACACCGTTTACAAAAAGTATTGTTGCTATCATTAATGAAGAAGTGCTGTGGTTAATGAAAGCAAAAGCGAAAAAGCCAAGCGCGATAAGCACGCCATTCACTACTAGAACACGTTTAAACCCAAATGTGTTCATTATCCACGTTGTCGCAGGCTTAATCGCCAAATTCCCTGCAAAAAGCCACAGTAATAAAGAGCCAGCCTCTACGGGTGTGTAACCCAATCCAAGCTGCAGCATTAGCGGCACAAGAAACGGGGCGCTGCCTAGTGCTACACGCACAACAGACCCGCCATAAACAGAAAGCCTGAACGTTTTGTGCTGCATCGCATCGAATGAAAATAGCGGGCTTTTGGCTGTTTTTATGTGCCTTATGGCAAACATCATAAGCACTATACCCATGGTAATAATGGCAAGTGACTGGACTAGTTTGTCGCTGGTACTGGCTAGGAATTCAATGCCTGCCATAAACAAGGCGAATCCGACCCCAGTAAGAAGAAAACCCTTCACGTCGAATTTGCCCACATCGCCTTTGGTATTCCTAAGCAAATACAGAGACGCCACAATGGCAATAGCGCCCAGTGGGATATTCATGAAGAAAATCCACTGCCAGCTAAAGTGTGTTGCTATATAACCACCAAGTACGGGGCCGAGCAGTGGGGCACTCAGCGCAGGCCATGTAATTATAGCCACGGTTTTTACCAGTTTTTCTTTTGGCAGATCACGCAGCACAACAAGGCGACCAACAGGGACCATCATGGCGCCGCCCAATCCCTGAAGAATTCGCGATAGCGTAAACTCTAATAAGGTTGTGCTTAGCCCACAAAGTACAGAAGCCAATGTGAAAATAGCAATAGCCGCGATAAAGATAGTACGAGCGCCGAATTTATCTGCAACATAACCACTCAGCGGAATGAAAAGAGTGACGGCGACCAGGTAGGCTGACACGCCAATAGAAAGGTGGGCTGCCGGTACATTAAAGTCGGCAGCAATTACGGGGAGCGCCGTAGTAATAACGGTAGCATCTAAAATTTCCATAAAGAGCGCCCCTGCAACCAAAAGGGCAGTGGCTAACTCTCTATTGAACAATTTCAAAGGCTCTAACGACGCGAGCAACACCTGTAATATTACGCGCAATATCAACTGCTGCGGTAGCTTCCAGATTATTCAAGCGGCCCATGAGAAAGACCTCGGAATCTTGAACAACTACTTTAACCTGTAATGCAGGGACACGCTCATCGGCAACGATTTTAGTCCGCACTTTTGAGGCCAGCCAGATATCGTTAGCCTGCGTTCCTGCACCAATAGGTTCGCCAATACGAATTTGGTTGTGTATCTTTTTAATGTAGCTGACTTCTTGTGCTCGTTGAACGGCCTCGTCTACCAGGCCCTGATTGGGCGCTTGACCCGTCAGCAACGCCACGCCGTTGTAAACATCAACTTGAAGGTTGGCTTGGTCTTTTAGAGCGTCGCTTTTTGACCATTGGTACGACACAGCCGCGTCGGCATTTTGATCGTCTAGCTGTGTACCCACAGTTCGTCTGTCATTAGCCACTTTTGCCGCCATCGCGCCCGCGGCACCCACCGCTACGACACAGCCTTGCAGGCTCAGAACCAAAGCAAAAACAGTTCCCAGTAATCCTAAATATTTAGCGCTTTTAATCATAGTGCTGTGTTTACTCATCACCATGGTCAGCAGGGAATAAGCTATCATCAATACATTCACATAAATTGTGAATGACTAATAAATGCACCTCTTGAATGCGCGCAGTGCGGTTCGACGGTACGCGAATTTCTACGTCGTGCTCACTTAAAAAGCCCGCCATTTCGCCACCGTCTTTACCTGTTAACGCAACAATGGTCATATCACGAGAAAGTGCGGCTTCCATTGCTGCAATAACGTTGCGTGAATTGCCGCTTGTAGATATTGCTAAAAGAATGTCACCCGGCTGACCGAGTGCGCGAACTTGCTTCGCAAAAATTTCATCGTAGCTGTAGTCGTTTGCAATCGAGGTAAGTGTAGAAGTATCTGTACTCAACGCTATGGCCGGAAGGCTCGGACGGTCGCGCTCGTAGCGGTTCAGCATTTCAGAAGAGAAGTGCTGTGCGTCTCCAGCAGAACCGCCGTTTCCGCAACTCAGTACTTTATTTCCACGAATAAGCGCTTCAACCATCATATTGGCCGCTTTTTCGATAGACTCAGGCAGTATTTCTGAAGCTGCAATTTTGGTTTGAATGCTTTCTGTAAAGTTCGCTTTAATTTGTTCAATCATACTTCTAATCTCTTTTTAAAAAGACGGGGAGTTACGGATATGAAAAAAATTCGGTAATTTGAGTAACAACGTACACCTAAATACACCGATATCGTATGCTTTGCTCTTTTAACAATGCGTAGAGAAATATCTCTAGCCTACGTTTTTCAACCATTGAAGGTTATGCCCGTCTATGGCGATAACGTCAATCCGTAGGGGAGTAGACGCTGAGTTAAGACCATTATCTAACAAATAGAACTCAAACGCAGCCTGAATTCTCTGTAGTTTTTTAGCAGTAACAAATTCCAGCGCACTGCCGAACTGGTTTCTTTTTCGGTATTTAACCTCAACACATACAATGGTGTTTCCATCTTGCATCACAAGGTCAAGCTCCCCCCGTCTGGTGTAATAATTTCGACACCTAAGCTCAAGGCCTTGTTCTATCAAATATTTACAAGCCTTATCCTCTCCTGCATTCCCTTGCAGTTTTGACATAGTATTTACTCCGAAAGCATTCTTACTCTTTCGTTGCGTATAATGGCTTGCGGCTGTTTGCGTACAACTTCACCTCGTTGGTTTAACGATAAATTGCCCGTCAGTCCGTCGTGAGAAAGGTATTTCAGCGTATTAAGCATGCCTAATTGAGGTAAAAGCTGATAGGCATCAAAGCCAAACGCGAATAACCGCTTCTGCATGGTGTTTTGGTTTTCCCATGCTTGCTGCACTTCTTGTTCTAAAGGTTGCCATTTATGTGACGGCATCAACCATGGCATGTCTATAAAGTGAACATTTTGCAAATCACGCCATTGGTTTTTACCACTGTCGTAATCCATCGAGCGAGAGGTGGCATAGACGGGCACCTGCTTGCCATCGAAAGGATTTAGGCTCGCTTCAATAATAGGATTAAGCAATTCCGTGTCTTGTGGTGAAGAGAACGCAACGATTGCATCAATGTCCCGTCTACTGCGGGGCATGTTGTACACTTCATCGTTGGTCATATACTCGATTTGGTTGATACGTTCGTTACTTTGCGCAACATCCAACGCTTGAGTGATACCTTCGCGAAGCGAGTTGCTGTCGTTGAACGTGACCGACGTAATATTTGCGCGCTGTTTGTTTTCTGCGCTGTTAAGTGCTTTCCAGTGGGTTTTGAACGTGTCGTCCATTCGTTGATAAAGACTGTTTTGTGCCGCAATTACAATAGGCGCTCTATAGCCTTTCTTAAAAATGAGTTCGGCAAGCTGCTTCGCTTCATCTTCTGGGGCAAGACCATAATAATTCAGGGAAACAGGTAAATCTAACGCTCCGATTTCATCTTGTGTCTTTGGCTCTGCCAAGTCCACATTACTCGCTTTATTTTCAACGTCTGCTCGTTGAGTGGCAATGGAATAGGGCGTAGATTGACCAAGAGAACTGTCTGGCAACTCTTCGGGACGGTTAAGAGCCAATACATTTATCCCAATGGGTAAATTAGGTATTAGGCTTTCGATGGTTTCCTTTAACAAAGGGCCTATAATAAATTTAGTGTCGCCAATCTCGGTAATCAATTCCTGGCTGTCTACGCCGTTGGTATCAATAAATCGCAAACGCGGTAAAAGGTGTTCATCTTGGCGCTTTTCCACATCAGTATAGTACGCCGCCATAATGCCGTCTTTTACTACTTGCCCGGAACGCGCCAACCTTCCAGAAAGTGGCAGCAGCACTGCAATATCATTAGCTCCCGCGTCGGTGAGCTTAGAGGCTTTAACAACGTCTCCCGGCAACGCGTTTTCAAGTACGTGACCGCGATACACCTGCGTGAACTGCTTTAAATTATTGGCAAGTTTAATGGGTGATGACGCGTATTGTTCGGTGAGTTCTCGCAATGTAAGAAATGGAGCTAGTGCTGGATACTCGTCTCCAATAGCATTTAGCGATTCTTTCGGCAAAGAAGTAATCCATTTCCATACTTGTTCTACTTTTTGCTCGTCTGACAAACGCGTTTTTAATACGCTATTTGCCGCTGCCGCAAGGTTACCTTGCTGAGAGTAAAGCTTTGTTTGTAGTTCCGCTTTTTGGTAGGCCGTTTCGTCAGTTTCGATTACGTTGTCAAGCATGGCCAGCAATTCTTCTGGGGCTGCACCGGGCAAATCTGTATAAGCTTTAGTTATTAGCAACGAATAATAAGACTGGTTTGCACTTGAAATGCCGTCTTCTTTAACTTCAAAGAGAACTTGTTGTGCGTGCACCGGCTGTTGGTTTTGGATGTATAAGTCAGCAGCTTGGAGCAACAAGGTATCGCGCTGATTTTTGTCACGTGTACGGGCCCACACTCTTTTAGCTTCAAGTAGCTTATGTTCTGGCGTTACATTATCGTCAACTTGTGTGGTTTCAATAGGTGAAGGCTTCACTTCCACAGGTTTAGATTGAGATTTAGGCGTGCTTCCACAGCCTGCTAGCAACAGAACAGAAGCAACGGCTGACAGCGTAAACATTTTTCCAGCTTGTCCGATATGACGCACAGTTTCATTCCTTTTACATCGTGATAGGTCAAGTTTATCTTAACCACTGTGAAAATCTACGCTTGCCAGCATAATCTGGACTAATGGCGTGTTACACTTATCCCTTTATCTTTATATCTAACGAAAGACTACACCACTGCTATGACAGACACCGCAACCCTATATATTGTTCCAACGCCTATCGGTAATTTAGATGACATAAGCGCCAGAGCCATTCGCATTCTTAGTGAGGTTAACTGGATTGCGGCTGAAGACACCCGCCATAGTGCCCGTCTTTTACAGCACTTTAGCATTGGTACTAAAACACTTTCGCTACATGAGCACAATGAAGATAAGCGAACGGCAATGCTTTGTGAGCGGTTGAAAGGCGGAGAGTCGGTAGCGCTAATTAGTGATGCCGGTACGCCGCTTATCAGTGATCCCGGCTTTGTGTTAGTACGCAAATGCCGAGAGCAGGGCATTCCTGTTAGTGCGTTACCTGGCCCATGTGCTGCCATAACGGCGTTAAGCGCTTCGGGGCTTCCTACCGACAAATTCATGTTCGAAGGTTTCTTACCAGTTAAGACACAAGCGAGAGAAGGTGTGCTGTCTTCTCTTTTAGACAGAACTTTCACCACTGTTTACTACGAGGCTCCACGCCGAATTTTAGACACGGTTACCGATATCCAGCGCGTACTGGGAGAGCGTCAAATAGTTGTAGCAAAGGAGCTTACTAAAGCCTTTGAAACTTACGTGAGTGGTAGCGCACAGAATGTGCTTGATTATTTAAATGCTGAGCCCGCCCATCAAAAAGGTGAGTTTGTCGTCATGATCGGCCCCGCTCAAATAAGTGAGCAGGCCATTCCAAGTGAAGCGATGTCGCTGTTAAACACGCTTTGTGAGCATATGCCGCTGAAAAAGGCCGCGGCGGTGGTCGCCACTCACTATGACTTGAAAAAGAATGCGCTTTATCAAGCCGGACTTGATGCAAAAGCGTAATTATCTATGCTGACTGGTATTAGTCTCCAGCAAGATTGATCTTAAGCGTCTCTGTTTAATACAAAGTAATAGATTCAATATTTGCCCTAAGTGCTCGAAGGGCAAAATGCTAAAGGAGGCGCAGATGACTAAGACACTAAAGATCACCATGTCGGAAGGCAAATGGTTGGTAGATATATTCTCTCAAACGAATGACTCTGGCGTTTACGATTTAATCCATCCAAATGATGTGACAGAAGTCTCATTGAACGAAGGTGAGATGTACGGCTTTCGCTACAGTTTGCAGGGGAAGCCTGACACAACCTTTAAAATAGAATTAGGTGATGACGTCCTAGCTGAAGGAGACATTGACAAATCTGAAGCTGCTTCGGGTAGTGGTGTGGTATAGCTATAACGTGTTACTACTCTCAAAAGTATTGAGAGCCGAAGCCGCAATTTGAGGCTTCGGGTTCAATGTTCTAATAGCTAAATACCCTCTGGGAACAAGCTTTCTTTTGTTACTACCTGTATGCTTTCAATAACTTGACGCACTTCGTCGTCAAGTTTTTCATTTCGAAGCGCTAATGTTCGGTTTCGCTCAAACAGTTCAGTGTGGCTTTCCAACCTTTTTCCCATCTTTCTCCATGCTTGAACTCTGGCTTCATAAGGCCATGCTTCAAGTTCAATGCGATGAGAGTCTAGCTGAGTTAGAAGCATGGTAGCGGCTGCCGCCATAGACATTCCGCCTGGCCAGTTAGGGTTATTATTCTCGGGGTCGAAAGAGACGAACGCAGTCATTAATGGGCCATAGTTTTTCAGCCAGTCATAGTACCTATTAAAGGCTTTTTCATCGTATTCATCGACGTCAAAATTGTAAGACCTGCGGTCTGAAACGGTGACCCTAGAAGGGGTGTTGTCGACATAGACGGCAGTAGTTGTTGTTGAGGTAGTTATCGCTGGTGCGTCGGTGGCATCAGGCATTGGGTCATCGGCTCCGCCCACGGTTAATCTTCCACCTTTGCCTAGGCCTCCTTCCACTTCTTGGGCTTTATATGAACGAAGCGCCACAACCATTTGGTTGTAAGAGTCTGCAAATGCGGTTACCAACATTTTTCCTTCAGGCGTTTTAGAGAAGCCTCCAGCGCCTCCTGCTGCGGGGCCCGCGAACATACCGCCAAATAAACTAAAGTCATGATTAGCTGCGCTACCGGTTGATGATGAAACTTGCACGCCGGAACGATTATCGATGAGCAGTAAAGAGGTGGCCGCTTCATTCTTACTAAAACCTCCCCCGACAATAGAACCTAATGTGCCAAAAAGGGCACCGGCTATGGCTTTACCGCCTTGTGTTTTTTCAGCAAACAGAACCGATGGGCTTAGCGTATAATCAGCTGCTACCATTTGTCCGCCACCTATATTAGAGCCCGCTCGAAGTTGCCCTGTTTGCATAAGCTGGCGTTCAGTATTCATTGCGTTCATTGCACGGCCGCGCTCCACAATCACAAAGCAGTTAGACTGTTGGATCATAAGCCTGATAACAGGAATAGTACTGCCGAGCTTTGGATAGGTCCTGCGATACTCTGACCACCAGGGTAAGCTGGTGTCTTCAAACACACTCAAAGTTCCAAGTGTTTCGTCACAGCTTTCTAGCTGTGCATTATTGTTCGAAGCACTAGCACCACCGGCACCACCACTTACCGCGCCAGAACTGCCTCCTCCCATCGATGGTGTGGTAGACATACAAGCCGTGGTTAAAAACACCGCGCTGAACGCAGAGATGATGGGTTTGGCAAATGTGTGTACTTGATCGGTACAGTTTGAGCCTAGATTATTCTTCTTCACAATCAATTCCTCTGATAAAGATAAGATATAACCGAGACAGGCAATTTTTGATGACTTGGTACAACACCTGAATTCGGTGCTGAACAAAAGACGGCGGAGGTTTTAGACTCACCCTAGATAAGGCTGGTAGGTCGAAATTCCCTTTTGACTACTCAACAATGTCAAAATAGCATTTGCGAAGATGGGGAACAAGCAAATTGATCAAATATTGATCAATTTGCTTTTATATATACTTTAATATAACACTCTAATCCTAAGACAAACGGCCTTTAAAGTCTTCGTAGCTGAATTCACGCACTAATTCGAAGTCACCACTTGAACGCAAAATGCCAATAGCAGGGTGCTCTACGCCGTTGAAGAACGTAGTTTTCACCATGGTGTAGTGCATCATATCTTCAAATTGTAATCTATCACCAGCCTTGAGCTTAACGTCGAATGAATAAGTATCAATAACGTCACCAGCAAGACACGAATTGCCCCCTAGCTTCACGTTATGTGCTTTTTCATCTGGCATACCCGCGCCCAAAATTGTAGGGCGGTAAGGCATTTCTAGCACGTCTGGCATATGCGCTGTTGCTGAAATGTCTAAAATGGCAATATCACCTTCATTTTCGACCATATCAACCACTTCACAAATGAGCGGGCCAGTTTGCCACGCAACGGCCGAACCTGGCTCAAGGATAACATCTAAATGAGGGTAGCGAGCCTTGAAGTCTTTTAAGGTTTTGATGAGATGCTCAACATCATAACCTTCACGGGTCATTAGATGCCCGCCGCCTAAATTTAGCCACTTCAACTGGCCTAACCATTTACCAAAGCGTTTCTCTATGGCTTCAAGGGTACGTGCCGTGGCAAAAGAGTCGCATTCACACAGGTTGTGGCAGTGAAAGCCTTCAATGCCCGATAAGTCCACGCCTTCAAGTTCACTCGCACGAATACCTAAACGTGAGCCCGGCGCTGCTGGGTCGTATAATGGCGTGTCTGCTTCCTGATGTTCTGGATTGATGCGAAGGCCTAATGACACGTTTGCTAGTGCGTCTTTATGCGTATTCCACTGAGACAAGCTATTAAAAGACAGGTGATTAACCAAGCCAGCTAGTTCTTTTGCGTCATTGGCTTTGTACGCTGGAGAATAAGCATGAACCTCTTTACCCATTTCAGCCGCGAGTTTTGCTTCCCAAACCGAACTTGCCGTCGCGCCGTGCAAATACTGTTTGATAATGTCAAAGCAAGACCACATCGAAAAGCCTTTAAGCGCAAGAATAATTCGCGCGCCAGACTCGTCTTGAACTCGTTTCATTAGCTCAAGGTTTCGTATTAGTTTTGCTTCTTCCAATACATAGCAAGGAGAAGGAATATCAGTGCGTTGGGTTAAATCAGCCAATGGGGTAGAGCTCCAAAAATATAACTGCTTCTAAGATCCGAGAAAGTCCTACTGTATTACACATGTACTCATAGCTCAAAGTTAAGATGAGTAGGGAGAATAACCGAGGCTTCAATTAAAAAAGGCGCTTAGAAAAAGCGCCCACATGTTTAATTATTTCGTGAAAGGGCTACTTTCACATTCAAGTACGTGCCATGGAAGACCGTGCTCGTTAAGCATGTCCATGAATGGATCTGGATCGAATTGTTCCATGTTCCATACACCTGCTTCTTTCCACGTGCCGTTAAGCATAAGCGCCGCACCAATCATAGCCGGAACACCTGTGGTGTAAGATACCGCTTGGGCGCCTACTTCTTCGTTACATTTAGCGTGGTCACAGTTGTTGTAGATAAAGATAGTTTTTTCTTTGCCATCTTTAATACCTGTGATGTAGGTGCCAATGCACGTCATACCGCTGTAACCTTCGGCTAGTGAGCCAGGATTAGGTAGCACTGCCTTTAAGAACTCTAGTGGTACAATCTTCTGACCTTGGAAATCAACTGGCTCAATGCTAGTCATACCAATACCCTCAAGTACACGCAGGTGGTTTAGGTAAGCATCACCGAAAGTCATCCAGAAGCGCGCTCGCTTAAGGGTTGGGAAGTGCTTAACAATAGATTCCAACTCTTCGTGAAACATCAGATAAGACGCACGAACACCAATGTTTTGGTAGTCTAGGTCTTCACGTACACTAAGAGGGTCGGTTTCTTTCCACTCGCCGTCTTCCCAGAAACGTCCGCGCTGAGTAATTTCACGAATGTTGATTTCAGGGTTAAAGTTGGTCGCGAAAGCTTGACCATGATCGCCACCATTACAGTCAACGATATCAAGGTAGTGAATTTCGTCGAAGTAATGCTTCGCCGCGTATGCCGTGTAAACGTTAGTAACGCCAGGATCGAAACCACTGCCAAGCAGAGCCATGATGCCCGCGTCTTTGAACTTATCTTGGTAAGCCCACTGCCACGAGTATTCGAATTTTGCTTCGTCTTTTGGCTCGTAGTTAGCAGTGTCTAGGTAATCAGTGTTAGTTGCAAGACATGCATCCATGATTGGAAGGTCTTGGTATGGTAACGCTAGGTTGATTACTAGGTCTGGTTTTACTTCGTTGATAAGCGCTTCGACTTCTTTTGCGTTATCTGCATCAACAGCGAAAACACCTTTAACGCGATCTGCACCAACTTCTTGCTGTAGCGCTTCACACTTAGATACCGTGCGGCTTGCTAAATAAATTTCGTCGAAATGTTGCGGTAAACGTGCACATTTTTTCACAGTTACCGACGCAACACCGCCAGCACCAATAATTAAAACGCGAGACATAATAACTAATCCCTAATTTTGCTAATGAATTTTGGGCTGAATGCTAGCAGACCAACCGGATTTGGCAAGCAAAGACCGCCCATGACAGTACAAAAAATTTTAATCGTAACAAACAATATGAAGGGTAGTAGGCAGCGAAAGAAAACTCCCTTTTAAATCAGAATTTTCACTTCGCCACCTCTTCCTATGTATTGTATTACATAAAAATGTTTCACCGATGTGAAGCCTTGTATAGGCTTACACAAGGCAGCCCGTAAAAACAATGCGAATTAAAGTCGCTTTTTTAACGTGTAACGGCATCGATAGGTGGTGATATAACGACTCTACCGTCTACCTTGTAGTAAGGATAGAGAATAAGACGTTCTTCATGGTCGGGTGTGGCGGTTGCAATTGCAATGGCATCTAGCGTTTTGCTATTTTGTGTGTTTACGGTCGCGGCATAGACCAAAACGCTGTAACTGTCCGTATCCGTGGTCGTATCAATAATTCGCCACTGCAACTGTTCAATGAGTTGAGATTCGCGCTTTTTACCCCGGTCCTCATCATTGAAAATACAGCCAATTCGACCCTTCTCATAAATGGCCGCAAAAGGATAAAATACATCACAAACGGGTAACATATACTCACATAACTGCAGTGACTTAGAAACCAGAATGTTCAACGGCGTTGGCAATGAAACTGGACGGTCGATCATAGCTTATCTCCTGTGAGTTAGCGTTGCTAGACACGCGTTAATACCTACGCTTTCAACGTCACAATAGTTTAATAATCGGCAAAGAGACAGAAAAATTAATGTGTGAGAGGTAGGTTAATTTTCACTAGTGAACCCTGTCCAGCATTGTCTTCCCGTTTAACAGGTTGCGTCATTCTTTAGCGATTAGATGCTTTTTATATTTCATCGGCGTGGTCGAAAACCACTTTTTGAAGGCATGAGTAAAGGAAGATTGCTCGTTAAAGCCAAGCAAGTCTGCGGTGTCGGCAATCGTGTGGTTTATTAATAGTTTATCCACGCGTGCTTTTCGCTCATCATTCAATATTTGCTGAAAACTTGTTCCACTGAGCTTAAGTTTCCTCTGCAGGGTCCTGGAACTGATAAAAAGTGCATTGGCAATACGCAGCTGATCGCAGTTTTTAAGTGTTGGATTAGCCTTCAAAAGTGCAATTGCTTTGTGTTTTATTTCTTCATGCTTATTTTTTATAAATTGGGAAGCCGCGCTTTTGCTTTGACTCAGGAGTTCCTTTTCGGTTACTTCTACAAGCGCATTAAACATCGCTTTGTTCTCGCTTGTAAAAGGGACGTGGAGTAGGTGTCTAGGGAAAATAATAGAGTTGGAATCAGCATTACCCGTCACCTTACAGCCAAACCATTCCTGCAGTATTTCTTGCTCTGATTTGTCCAGTGAGAAAGTGAAGGTTATCGCAGTAAGTTTGCAGGATGGGCCTAAAATTTTGTATACCGTTGCAACCCAAGCCGTGGTATTGCGCAGCACCATCTGTTTGCAGTCGATACATCGCGGCGTCCATTGTATGCGCGTGTCATCAATCTCATAAAGCACGGTCGTAGTGCCGATATCTGCCACTAATGCATCGAAGCGCGTTAATGCTTGAATGGCTTGTTCGAGGTTCTCGCAACTTTCAACTAAGTACCCCAGCACACCATAATCTTTGGCCTGAATATGTTTACCTAGTGCGAAACCGAACAAGGGATCACCGGTTAATTCTGCCCCTTTGTTGAGTGAACTTATGTAATCTTCCATCAACACCCTGCTGCAAGTTAAAGGATCAGGGCGCAGGGGAACGGGTATCTCTTTGTCGTCAATTCCTAGACTAATCAAGAAACTCACAACGCTTTGTTGATAGGCTGACGATACAGATGGCATCTTGTTTGTCGCAAAATAACAAAAATACTGACGTATTAACGCAAGATAGGTCGCAAATGTCAAATTATGCTATTCATTGTTTATACAAGGTAAGTAAGACATGGTTAACGTTTTTTATCAGAAAAATATCGCAACAACGCCGCGGGTAATTCGCGATACCTTACTTGACCATCAAAATCTAAGCGACTTTTTCAATGCGTCGTTCAAGATTATTCAGCCGGAAGATGATAATGAAGTTGGCGGTGGCAAAGGCTGCGTAAGGGCGGTAACTATTATAGGCGTATGCTTTAAAGAGCAAATTGTTCACGCAGACGACCAATATATTGAATATACCGTAGTTGGTGATTTTCCCGTTAAACAACATACTGGGGTGATAACGTTTACGGCCCATGAAAACCATACTCAAGTTTCTTATCGCATTACTTGCCGTGCACCTTGGTATTTACCCGCTTGGTTGCTGGAACGCCTGTTACAAAACGATGTTGAGCAGTGTTTGAATAAGTTAGGAGCCCGTTTTGATCCCTGTTGAACTTATACTACTTGGTTTAAGCCCAATTTTTCTTCTTTGTGTTTTAATTGAATACAAAAAAGCACGGCAGTTTTATAACGTTAAAGACAGCGTGAACAATGCTCTTTTAGCCTTGCTTCACCAAGGAACCGATGCATTAGTGCTGCTTCTTCTCATGCCTGCGCTCCTTTGGCTTCAACAATATTCGCTGTTTGAGATTGAGCTTACTGCTATTTCTCTCGTAGCCGGCTTTGTACTTCAAGATTTTTTGTATTATTGGTTTCATCGCGCTTCACACAATATTCACTGGTTTTGGCTGGCACACGTGGTACATCACAGCTCTACAAAAATGAATTTCACTACGGCCTTTCGACAAAGCATTTTATATCCATTCGTGGGCATGTGGTTGTTCTGGGTACCAATGATTGTAGTGGGGTTCTCACCAAGCCTGGTATTTGCAATTGTGGCAATAAACTTGGCCTATCAATTCTTTGTTCATACGCAAACCGTTGGAAACTTGGGCTGGGTTGAATATGTGTTTAATACGCCTACTCATCACCGTATTCATCACGCGACAAACAAGCCTTACATCGATAAAAATTACGGTGGTGTGCTCATTATCTGGGATAGATTATTCGCTACCTATGCTGAAGAAGATAAAACAATAACGATAAAATACGGCATTGTAGGCAAATTGCCCAAGGATAACCCTCTTAGTGCTAATTTCAGTCAAATAGGCGTGCTGCGTGAACAGCTTCGACAGGCAAATGGAGTAAAAGCAAAGCTAAAGAGACTGTTTGGCTATCCTGTTGAAGATTTATTCCGATGAAACTCGAGAGTCTAAACTATGCTTTGCTATCGCCTTCAAACTGCACGGTTTTACTCGCAGTAATGCACCAAAGTAAAGCACTTCGTTGAAGTAGACTAAAAATAATGCAGATGTGTCATTTGAATGAACTTTCTATCTACAACGATTTGCAATACAAGCAACAGGCCTACACAAACACTTGCTCTTCCCCGGGCGCAATTTTTGCAGTTTATCTTCTTCATGGGTTACAAAACGATGCCTGCCATGTTTTTGCACTAAACAAAAAGGGCGCAAAGTTGCTAGAGGATTTTAATGAAAGAGTTTATAGAAAGTATGCCGAAAGCTGAGCTTCATGTTCATATCGAAGGTACGTTGGAGCCAGAACTAAGTTTTGCTTTGGCACAGAAAAATAAAGTTGCACTAAAAGCCAAAACACCAGAAGAAATGATAAATGCGTATGACTTTTATGACTTACCTTCTTTCCTTGATATTTACTATGCAGGAATGAGTGTGCTCATAGAGGAGGAAGACTTTTACCAACTCACCATGGCATACCTCAAAAAAGCTGCAGAACAAAATATCGTATATTCAGAACTTTTTTTTGACCCCCAGGCCCATACAATTCGAGGTGTGAGTTTCGATACAGTTATTAATGGGATAACCAAAGCGCAAAAAGATGCTCAGACTAAATTGGGTGTAGAAAGTCAACTTATCCTTTGTTTTTTGCGAGATATGTCGGCTGAATCAGCAATGAAACACCTCGATATGGCTAAGCCACATCTTGATAAGCTAATAGGAGTTGGGCTTGATTCTGACGAAAGAAATAACCCGCCATTAAAGTTTGCAGACGTATTTTCAAAAGCTCGAAGTTGGGGACTTAAACTAACAATGCATTGTGATGTCAATCAAGATAATACTCTAGAACACATACGTCAGGTTATAGAGGATATTAAGGTCGACAGGATTGATCATGGTGTAAATATTCTCGAATCTGATGTTTTGTGCGAGCTTGTAAGGTCAAGAGGTTTAGGACTAACTGTCTGTCCCGTTTCAAACAAGTTTGTAGTTCAATCACTTACCTCTAGTGAATTGAAACAAATGCTACGAAAAGGGTTGCTGGCTAGTATCAACTCGGACGATCCCTCTTATTTCAGGGCCTACTTGAACGAAAATTTAATTGCTTTGCAAGACGAAGGGCAATTCAGTAAAGAGGAGTTAGTCACACTCGTAGAAAATAGCTTTAAAACCAGCTGGCTCCCCGAGAAGCGCAAATTGGAATATTTAGATACACTAACGCGCTATACAGAAAATAACGCTGTCGCGTAAATCCGCGTTTCGGTATTACCGTTTTATCAATGAAGGTGCTGATTAGATCAGCACCTCTTCAATACTGATCTACTCTTTGCTAGCAATTTTCTGAAGATTGCTATGAATTTTAAACAGTACGATAAGTAGTTCGCACCAAATTCTTGCACCAATACAACCAGATACAATAATAAATAAGCCGTATATAAAGCTCGCGTCATACCCGACAAACATCGTTGTTACGCCACTTACCACTGATCCTAAAAGCAAAAGCCAATAAACAAAAGTGATTATTTTAGGTGTGAGCATTGAGTCAAAAAAGAAAATATCTTTCATAATCATTCCTTGATGAAGTTTGCAGGTAGCAAGCGCTAATTTTTATGCCGCATCCTGCGACAAACTTCTTGTTGTTATAGTTGTTAAGTAATCATAAGAGTTGTGAGCGAGCCCACAAAGCTAGTTGTAACATTGAAATGAAGTTAACGCAACGCTATGTTATTAAAAGGCTTTATCTTGCACCCTGCAAACCGCCTGTGTGCAAGATAACAATCTGTGAACCGTTTTTGAACTTACCTTTAGCCAGCATATCTTTAACCGCCCAGAAAGCTTTTCCCGAATATACGGGCTCTATTTCAAAAGGCATTGTTTTATTAAAATCATCGCAAAATGCCACAAGTTCAGGTGGTGCTTTAGCATATCCGCCCCAGTGGTAATTATGGTCAATATGCCAGATCTGCTGAGCAGTCTGAGTAAGCGTTTTTGAAGCGTTTTGTTTCGTTTCGATTTCACCGACACTTTCACACTTAAGCGAGTCAGGCAGGAACTGTTCTACCAATTCTTCCAGGTATCCTTCACCTTTGAGTACGCCTATTCCTATAGCCTCGCGAACAGGAGTGAGCATATCTTGACCTGCTCTAGGAGTGTGTTTATCTAATTTATCTAGCGCTACAATAATTCCAGCTAATGTGGCACCGCTAGCCACTGGCGCGACCATAACATCAAATTCAAAGTCGATTTCATCCATCATGTCTTGAAGACCTGCAAGTGCGCGAGCCTGACTTCCTCCTTCTGGAATAATGAGGGCGTCAGTATATTTGGTTTGAAGTTCATTTAGATATTCGCACTCATTCCGTCTTTGGTAAGTTTTTCTATCGACGTATTCGATTGTTGTTTCCCACTGAATGAGATCTTCAATCATTGGCGAAGGATTAGCAGAATAATTTCCACGAATAATGGCAGTAAAAGGAATGCCAAGTTTAAAACAGATAAAGCCCAGAGCGTGAAGATGATTAGAAAAGCCACCGCCGAAACTTATGATTGTTTTGGGTAATGGATGCGTTAGCGAATGGCTTAATTTTCGCCACTTGTTACCTGAAATTATCGGGTGTATCGCGTCGTCTCTCTTTACATAAAGCGATACGTTTTCCGCACCTTCCCAATCGGGAGAAAAAGATATCAAAGGAGAGGGAAGGTTAAGGGATGTTTTGAAAGCGTTAAGCGATAGCACGTTAAGAACCTGGTCTTATTTGATCAAATGCATGTTGGCGAGAGTATAACCAGATACAAACGCAATAAAAAACCTGTAATTTTTATTACGCTGATATAGAGCATTCCTATGGTAACAAGAACAATTCACGTTTTTCTCTTATCCCTTTTGGTGGGAGCAATGTTTATGTCGAACAAGACATTCGCACAAGATGAAAATTCACAAAACGCAAGCGCTGATCGTATAGAAGAGTATGTACCTAAAGCGAAACTTGTGGGTAAAGGCATGTTTTCCTATTACTTTTGGGATGTTTATACTGGCGAATTATTTGCCCCTGAGGGCACATACAACAATGCGCCACCATTTGCTTTGCGCTTAACTTATCAAAGAGACCTCGAAGGGAAAAAAATTGCTGAACGTTCTATTGATGAAATGAAAAAGCAAGGGGACGTGTCTTCAGATAACGCTCAAAAATGGCTGGCTTTGATGGAAGACATTTTTCCTGATGTCAGTGAAGGAGACGTTATTACCGGCATTGCAACTGAAGATGGCAAAAGTATCTTCTATGTGAATGGCGAAATGTCTGACGAAATTCAAGATTCCACTTTTACTCAGCGGTTCTTTGATATTTGGTTGAGTGAGAAAACTTCAGAGCCAAAGTTTAGAAAAAAGTTGCTCGGCAAGGGGTAAGAAGGGCAGAACTCTTTATCAAACCCATACATTTTAACTGATTACGTAGGACATTATTCGATGATAAAAAGTGCGTGTAAACTCGTTTTAGGCCTTAGCCTCGCTACATTGAGTGTTGCTGGACTATCAGGCTGCTCCGTCTCTGTTGAGGGGGAAGACTATCAGTCAGTGACGCCAGCGTTTAATATCGAACAGTTTTTTGACGGCAATGTGAAAGCTTGGGGTATTGTTCAAAATCGCTCTGGAGAAGTCGTACAGAGATTTGTCGTTAATATTGATGGGTCTATTGACGGGGAAACGCTTACGTTGGATGAAACGTTTGATTATGGCGTGGGCGATGGGCCCGAATCTCGGACTTGGAAAATAGTAAAGCAAAGTGATAGTACCTTTATCGGTAATGCGGGAGATATTGATGGCCCTGCAAAAGGTACTAGCTATGGTAACGCATTCAATTTCCATTACCAGATGGATTTGCCAGTAGATGATACAACCTATTCAGTAACGTTTGATGATTGGTTTTGGGCGTTTGATGATAGCACCATGATGAACCGTTCATACATTCGCAAGTTCGGCCTAGTCATGGCTGAAGTGACTATATTTATGCAGAAGCAGCCATAAGGCTGCTTCAATCTTTGGTCTTAACGGATTACTTTTATCGCTATTTATTTCAATGTGTTTCTATTTGGGAAAGCAAAACACCACGCCCAATCCATGCCCTTTCATTAAAGGGTCGTGTACGAACCACGTTTGTCCGTCGTGTAGCTTTACTATCGCGGAAACGAGAGATAAACCCAACCCGTTCCCTTTACTGGTTCTACTACCATCGGCCCGATAAAAACGACGCTCTAAATTTAATATCTCGTGTTCACCCACGCCTATGCCTGCATCATTTACTGCAATAACAATGTGTTTGTCCGTAGTTGTTAGCTGAACAGTAACAATACTATCTTCGTTTGAATATTTAATAGCGTTATCTAATACATTCGCTACAGCTTGAAAGAGCAAGTTGGGGTCGGCGAGCATAGTCACGTTTTCAAGCTGACTGGACAGCTGAATATTGCGTTCTTCAGCAAGAGGGTGGTAAAGATCAACCACGTCCTCGACGATAGCTCGGGCATCTGTGCTGCAGAAGCCTTCTTTTTTATTCGTGGTCTCAAGACCACTTATGCGTAAAAGGCTGTTAAACATATTAAGTAAGTTGTCAGCTTCTTGGGTTGTTTCACTGCGAAGCTCGTCGTCTTCAATTTTTTCTAGCGTGTTGCGAAGTCTTGACAGTGGCGTTCGCAAATCATGAGCAATGCTATCTGTAACCGACTTGATGTTATTTACTGAACTTTCAATAGTATCGAGCATCTGATTGAAAACGAATGAAAGGCTGCTTAAATCATCCCAGTTACTGTCTATCTCTAAGCGCTCTTCAAGACTACCGGTTTTGATGATTTTGTCAGCGGTCTGTGACATGCGGTTTATTCTATTTACGACATAAACGGCGATAGCAAAACTAAGGATACTCAATGTGCAAAGTAAAACCACGATAATCCAGCTGAACGTTTTGCCAAACCATTGTGCGCTGTATAAATCGTCGATACCACGCCCAACGTAAAGTTCGTACTCACCTAAGTTTGTCTCTCGCATTAGCGCTTGATGAAGTATTTTACGAGAATCACTGTTTTGGCGAGTAATAACGATTTCAGCAGTATCAAAACTCGCCCCTTTGTGGCGTTCTAGCACCAGCGGAACGGAAGACAAATTACCTGCCACAATCTGATTTTCTTTACTTAACGCAATGAACGAACGCAAATTATTGAAAACGCCCCCCTGGGAACTGGAGATGGACGCGTTTGGGGAGAGACTATCTGACCTGATGGAAGCGATTACCGCTTCTATACCAAGTTTCTCGTGAAGTGTGATTAATGCGTTCGTTTTGGCGTTAACCGCAGCGTTGGATTCAGAAATAAACAAATCACTGCTGGTTAAGCGCCAAAAATAAACGATAAGAACAATAGCAATGCAGGCTAGGGTAGTGAGCAAAACGCCTACGCGAAAACTTGAGCTACGCGTAAAGTCGCGGATCGCTATCATGCAAGCTCGTCCGCTATGCGGTACCCTGTGCCTCTTACTGTTTCAATTAACGGAACGTTGAACGCTTTATCTACTTTTTGACGCAAACGGCTTATGTGCACGTCGATTACGTTGGTTTGCGGATCGAAATGATAATTCCAAACCTGCTCTAGCAACATGCTGCGCGTTACCACTTTGCCCTTGTGGCGAAGCAAGCATTCAAGCAACTGAAACTCTTTAGACTGTAAATCGATTTCTTGGTCGCCACGAAGCACCTTGCGGTTGACTAAATCAAGCGTTAAATCACCTACTTTTATAAGGGTTTTGTCTTCGCTCTCTTTATTTCGACCGGCTAGCCCTTCGACACGAGCGAGAAGCTCTTCAAAGGCAAACGGTTTTGTCAGGTAATCGTTGGCGCCTGTGCGAAGGCCCCGAACTTTATCTTCAACTTGGCTCTTTGCGCTGAGTAACAAGACTGGAGTGGTATTTCCTTCCTCACGAAGTTTCTCTAACACTGAAAAACCGTCGAGTTCAGGTAGCATCACGTCTAATATTACAGCGTCTAATTCACTTTGCGACGCTTCGCGGTAGCCAGATGTTCCATCACCCACGGTAATACATTCATGCCCTTCGCCCAATAGTCCATTAGCAATGTGCGAGGCAACTTTAGGATCATCTTCTACAAGTAGCACTTTCATTATTACGCTTCTTTTGGTTATCAACATTCACACGCTTGTTTGGCATTGCTATTACCTCGATACCTCAAGTTTTAACAGCAAGCGAGTTCAAGCAGTCGAAAAGCATTAACGCTTTATATTTCTTTTACGAACATGGAGCAATGAAACGATCACTTTTAAGCTTTTATGCATATAGCGCGTTCTTGAGACGTTAGTTTCAGCTTTGAGAGGAGCGCAATTTTTTACTCTCCCCTGCCAAACCGCATAGTCGCGCTGTAGGGTGTAAAGTGTTGTACATCACCCCGTGCACACTTCTCCTGTACGTCGTGCCAATACTCGGGCGTCATCAAATCACCGTGAAGCGATTTCAAAATGTCTTTAAACTTACGTTTCCCTACAATGAAATGTTCAAATTGTTCAGGAAACACATCGTTCGGCGCTACCGATAACGTGTCGATTGCATAAGGATCATCAGATTTTGGCAGCGCTCTAAAGTTACGCTCGTTCATTAAACAAATTTCATCGTAGTCATAAAAGATGACGCGTCCGTGGCGAGTAATACCAAAATTTTTGTGAAGCATGTCTCCAGGGAAAATGTTAGCCATTGCTATCTGCTTAATACATAACCCCAATTCATCGAGAGCACGCGTGATTTTTTCTTCATCAGTTTCTTCTTGCAGATACAAATTAAGCGGGGTCATTTTTCGCTCTATGTACATGTGCTTGATAATCAATTCTGTTTCAGTAAATTCTAAACTTGATGCACAAGTTTCTTTGAGTTCGTCGATGAGTTCAGGCTCTATCCTGTCTAAAGGAAATCTAAAGTTTACGTATTCGTGAGTATCTGCCATTCGGCCCACGCGGTCAGACATCTTAACCAACTTGTAGCATTCTTTGACGTGATCGCGGGTAATTTTTTTACTTTCTGCAAACTCGTCTTTAATAATCTTGAACACCACACCGTAAGAGGGCAGATGGAATACCATCATGACTAATCCGCGAATACCGGGAGCAGCTTCAAATTTATCGTCAGACTCATCCATGTGCTGTAAAAAGTTTCGATAAAAAACCGTTTTGCCGTGTTTGTAATGTCCCATGGCCATATAAAGTTCGAAATGTTTCTTGTTCGGCAAAAGCTCTTGAAGAAAGGCCGCCACCTCGGCAGGGTTTTGGGTATCTGCCATAAAGTAACTGCGAGCGAAACCGAAAATAACGCTTAAATCTTTTCGGTCAGTAAGCAACGCGTCGACAAACATATGAGGCTCATTGTATCTTCGCATGGCGATGACAAACGGCAGCGTCTCATCAGGCATGCAAATTCGGCCAATCAAGTAAGCGGCTTTACCACGAAAGAAGGTAGGCTTTAAAATTTCAACTGCCTGAACGCTGGCTAACTGTTCTTTGTTCAACCTTGCTCGAAGCGCCTTCTCAAGATGCTGCAAATCCCGCTCGAAGTTTTCAAACGGAATGTTGTATCGATAGATCTTAAAAATCGACTCATACATCTCGCGAACCGTTGTTGTGGTGTCAAAGCTATTGATGACTTTGTCTCTGTCTTGCCCTGGCAGAAAGCAGCGGCTTGGCAGTACAAACATCATGTCGTTGTCAATTTTTCGATGTTTGAAAAAACGGCCTATTACCGAGTTATAAAAGGTTTCGGCAAGCTCAAACTGAGGGTGACCTTCTAGCTGCAAAGCAAATACTTTCTTAAGTTCTTGCCAAAAAGCATCGTCTTTTTGATGTACTTGCGTTAGGTGATATATTTCGGCCACTGCGTCAGAAAGGCTTTGTTCATAAATAGTGATACGCTCTTTTGAGGCAAGCTGCGTCTCTTTCCAGTTGCCCTTCTCAAACCTTTCTTGAGCGCCACGTGTAATCCGAGTAAACCATCGATAGCTCTTATCGAAATGAGACAAAATCTGATAGGCAACTTTTTTAACTAACTGCTTGTCATCATTAGAGGCTAACTCGTGCATTGGCGTATTTCCTTGTTTTGTAGCCTACTAGATCTATCATAAATCTCTTCTGTTTCAGAGAAAACTTTGGTTTATAACCAGAATAAGTCGAGCATTATTAGAGGCTTTTTATATTTCATACCAATCCGCATAGATAATTGCCCACTCAGAAGGCGCTGGCAAGTTTCCTAGCAAAGCGTGGGAATGCAGGAATGGCTATTCCCTTTCAAATTCCCAGAATGAAGCTAGGAAGCTTGCCAGACCTTCCCGAAGGGCGAGTTTAAAATGTCCGTACTCTTTGTTGTG
>Ga0115005_10000884_pt1 | contig 23375 bp, 16 predicted proteins | sample ArcOceMetagenome_FD_87163 | JGI IMG/M metagenome (GOLD analysis project Ga0115005, IMG submission 87163) | Marine eukaryotic phytoplankton communities from Arctic Ocean - Arctic Ocean - Greenland ARC118M Metagenome | ecosystem: Environmental > Aquatic > Marine > Oceanic | place: Arctic Ocean...
CCCTCTGGCGATGCAAAGGAAGGATCTCCATTCAGATTGACTGAGAATAATGCTCTCGTTCCTTCTGGTATCCCATCCAAAAAGCCTGCATTCACTTTCGGCCAAAGCAAAGCTACCTCTGGTAATGCAAAGGAAAGATCTCCATTCAGATTGACTGAGAATAATGCTCTCGTTCCTTCTGGTATCCCATCCAAAAAGCCTGCATTCACTTTCGGCCAAAGCAAAGCTCCCTCTGGCGATGCAAAGGAAGAATATGGATTCAATTTCCAGCAGACTTCGCACAAGTCATCTCCTGCTGATAACCTTTCAACAAAGCTTTCATTCGGTGTTGGGCAAAGCAAAGGCAGCTCTGTCGATGGAACGAAGGAGACGTCTAGATTCAACCTCACGAAGAATCGTGACATTTCCTCGAAGCCTAAAAGTCCTGGTTTCAGTTTCGTTCAAAGCAACACCGATGCAAAGAAAGGATTTGAATTCAATTTCGATGAACATTTACGTAATGTTCCTGCACGTACTCTCAACCGTAAATATTTTTGGACTGAAAAATACGTGAAAGGCCCGACAAGTGTTATTAAGAGAAAGGTGGCAGTGTCTTATATCGAGAACGAGAAAACTTCGTCCAATGTTGGGTCAAGATTTGATGTTTCAAAGCTACGAATCTATCCTGGTGGAGTCACTCCAATGAAGAAATCGACTGTCAGAGCTCCTCCGGGTTTTACCCCGAAGAAGTTGAATACTGTGGCTGCACCTCCAGGTTTCACTCCAAACAAGAACAGATCCTATGCGGCTGCCGCATCTCTCTCGCGCGTGAGAACAGGTTTGACTCCAGGAAAACTTTCCAATGTAATCTCAACTGCACCGGCAACTGGGCCATTTTCATTTGGATTGTCTATTCAAGGAGGCAATTCGAATGCATCTATTTGGGGACCGGGCCCCGCCAAGGACAGTCAAAATGAAAATACGAAACCCTCATTCTATGCATCGCCCTACATGTACTTATTTGGTGACAACGCACAAGGAAATCATGAGTGAATGAATCGTCTCTTTGAGAAATCCCAGACTACTGCCCAAGAATATTCAAGTTATCGTGATCCTTTTATAAACAATTAAAGATTCATACTGTATCATAGCAAATACAATGTTGCTGTTGAAGAAAACATACTAGTACTGTAGCGACTAGAGTTGAGCTCGCCAAAGACGGCCTTGAAATCCTTTTCAAGAATCCTTACGCAATGAAGGCTCGTATTGTATAACCTTGTTCGGAGGAGGAATATCTCCTCTCAATTCTTTTCCACCATCCATTGGACGAAATACCAATGCAGATCCATTGATACAATAGCGTTTTCCTGATTTTGACCCATACTTCCATCCATCGCCAAACACATCACCTAGGTGACCACCACATGTTCGGCATCGGACTTCAGCACCGTCCATGGATAGAATCCATCCCACATCCTCAATTTCCACAGCATCAGAACCAACAGCAGAATCGAAACTAGGCCATCCAGTCCCACTATCAAATTTAGAACTGATCGCAAAAAGAGCTTCATCACAACCAGCACAAACGAAAATCCCTGGTCGTTTTTCCTTTTCTAAAATGGACCCACGCTGCCGCTCGGTTCCTCCTTTTCTCAAAACATTATATTGTGCACCACTGAGTAATGTCGTCCATTCGGATGTAGAGTGCTGGACATTGTAGCCTTCATTGCGGCCCTTGCCTTTTTCAAAAGTTTTTATTCCCTCAGCCGTGGTGGAGGCAGCATTTGATGAGGCTGGAATGGCTGTGATAGTGGGTGAGACAACGACAACGCCGATCAGTGCTTTCTTCAGATAAGATCTTCGGCTATATTCATTACTTTCATGTATTGCCAGGTGTAACATCGTTGCGGTATCTGTGTCGGAACTGGCAACAGTATGCTGATTGTCAGCATTTGCATGAGAGAATGGATGCAATCGAAGAGGAAGGAGAGAATGATGACGTGTATTTTTAGACACGTGAATATTGGATGGGGGTGCCAGCGCCAATGAAAACACGACATGAGCGAGCATCTGGCCGTATAAAAGGGCTACTTGGAATATTCTTCTTGGGTGCTTCATCTTTATTCCGTTTGAATTAAATTTATTTGATTGTACTGTGTATCCGATTGTTTGGCCATTGGTTGATTCCATGATTGGTTGTTGTTGTTGTTTCGGTTGATTGCCAGTGATTGCTTCATTGTCAAAAATCTCACAGAATAATTTAGAGCTTTGATACACCCCCTCTAAGCGCTGTTTGTCACAATTCTGAGTGCGCTAAACATCAAACAAGGACACAAGAAGACGACATACCGAAATCATTTGACAAACGAAAGCAACAAGCAACGTCCAGCCACTGAACTCTCATAAACCTCGACAAGACCTTTCCACCATGTCAAACGTTTATGGGTTCGACTTCCTTCGTTCCGAACATGTGCCTGCAGATAAAAACCAAATCCAATCCCAATCCGCAGATCTCATCTTATCCACACCCCAATCACCGCAGCTACCGGTAATAGAACAGCCCACACACGAAAAAAACGACCTCGAAAAACAATATGACATCATCCAATTCCTCCAAGCACACAGATCATCCGGCTGCCTACCACCCAGCATCATTCACAAATCCCTTGGAGTAGATTTATCGGATGGGGGTAAGGATGAACCGGTCGCCAAGCTTCTTTTGAAGAATGCAAGAATCAAAGTGGAGGAAATACCCGACCCCGAGAATCCAAGTTTGACCATTTACACATTTGGATATCAGGCGAAATTCAATAATGTCAGGAATAGAACTGGTTTACTAGCGCAGATTAATAGGTGTAAGAATGGAGTGAGGCGGAGAGATTTGCTGGATTCTTATGAAGGAATAGAGAATGATATTGAAGAATTGATTACGAGTGGCGATATTATTGCAGTCTTGAATTCAGAGGATAAGGACAAGATTCTGTTTCCACGCGGTGAACCCTTTTTTGTCGAGCTTGATGGGCACATTTCCGTCAATGATGTATCAATGGATGAGTTGGTGAAACGGTTCGCGCCGCCTGGTGTTCCAGTCGCACCGCATCTTCCTCTGGGTGTGAATATTGCTGAAACTGTTGTTTCGAATGATGTCATGACGGAGGTCATTCATAGGGCTCAATTGGAAAAGCAAAAGGCTTTATACCTAGCCAAGGCGGATGTCAATCCCCTGAAACAAGCCAGGAGAGGTGAAGCGGTATGGGTTGGAGGTCAATGGTTTCGTATTTCGAGTGCGGTGCGTGAAAGTGTTCCACTATCTGAACAACCGGCGAAAGCTCAAGCGCCCCTGAGCGTATCGTCGCGAAAAGAATTGAGCAAAAAGAATGAAGTGGAGGGGTATATTAGAAAATTTGAAGAAAAGGGTATTCCACTTGATCGTATTCTGAAACAGGAGACAATCGATAATATCAATTTAGCGAAAGAAGCACAAGCCAGATTACACAAGGTTGCAGCAGCTCACGGTCGTGCTCTTACGACAGGAGGGGCTGGTGCTCAATTGCTATCCTCGAACGCTACAGCTATGAATCCAGAAACGCTCGCTGCAGCATTTGCATCGACAGCTTCTTCTGCGGGATTAAAGCGTCGTCCGACTGGCTCTAGAGTACACAACGCCTCACATCTAAATGCAAAGAAGAATGCAGGCCAAATTGAAGCCGCGAAAAAGGCGGCATCGGATCCATCCCTTTTATTTTCTCATGCAAGGAGGCATGGGTGTACGTTGGATGTGCGTGATTTGTACCTCGCGACGAGAAATGAAATCCCACATCCTGACAAGGAGGTGGAAATACATAATATGATGGTGGAATATAAGTTGCTAGAGCCTAATGAACCCATGAAACGGCCACGAATGTCAAAGAAGAATATGACACTTGATGAGAACGGAAGGCCAAGGAAACGTAGATATTATGAGAGAAAGGGTCAACGAATGACAAATACTCACCTTATTGGTACTGAAATTGGTCAAGCTCTTGCTGCAGCGGCTGAAAAGCAACACCAAGGAAAGTCTGTTGGTGACGGTGGTATGTAGGTGCAATGTAGGCACAATATAGGCACAATTTTTTATTTGATTTCCTAAACCTTTGAAGTAAAAGCAGTCAAATTTTTAAAATGTTCGACATTTTCAATTTACAGCATAATTAATCTACAACAAGGTGTTTTTTCATGTAGGGAACCCCAACCAGTACACCGCTGTCAAGGCATATATCTCACTCGAGATCTAATAACTACGGCATCAACAACATTAAACATCCCACTTTCGTGCTACTTGCACCAATCCAGAAAAGAACTCAAAGTCTCTTCTCTTGACCGGGGAGCTATCTCCTATAGTTACCTTTAGAGGCTGGGCTATACCACCACGATCTACTTGCAGTCTGGCGAATTTTTTTCGATGTTGCACAATTTTAAAGAAGTGACCATTGCCATGTATGTAGAGAATTGGGATGCCTGACTTACGAGAAAATCTTTGAATTGTTCTATAGACTGGGTGGTTTGAGTTGCCTGAGTGGGCAAATATGACAATCATTCGGATTTCTTCAGACCTATATTTTTCTGTCTGATCTTGGAACCATTGAGTGTTTTCTTCATAACGTTTTCTCCACGTAATTTCTTGCCTCCCGAGCATCTGCATTGAGAAGAGAATAGAGTTGGAACTCAATCTTATATATAACGACGAGAGACTTGAATTGATTTTGATTGACTCACATTTAAACCTAAAAACAGAACATTGTGCTTCCAGAGGACAAAATTTTCCTTTCTCTGGCTCTGTCTTTGAAAGCTCAGTTGTTTGTCCATACCATGAGTGGAATTATTATTTTTCACAAAGAAACGAGTGAATCTTTTGTAAGCAATGTCTATATCGGGACAATCGACCCAATCATTATCGCCGGGAATCACAAATGTTGGAAGGGGGCGAAATGATGGTGATGGATCTGATAAACTTCCGCCAAAAAGGATATTCGATGCTTCTCGATAACTTTTAGATCTACACTTTCCTCTTTTCATTAGATCCCCAACATGAACAAGGAATAACGCATCTTTCTTGCTGATTTGATCCACTTGGTCCACAAGTATCTTGGCATCGTTTGGGGTGTATGGTGTATCGCCCATAACGAAGAATGAGAACTTCGGGTACGAGACTAATTGTCTTTGTTCATTGGAATCACCATTGTTTGGAAAGGATGTGCGCGTACTACTATTTGGTATTGCAATTGAGTCCGTATGAAATGTTCTCTTTTCGGCATTTGCTTTGGAGACTGTTGAGCTTGGTACTAACATGGAATCCATCCTCAATAGTAATATGAATAGGAAAAGAAGACATTTATCCCATCTACGGTTCCTGCATTTTTTCTTTCTTCTGGGTTCAGCCTCATAAGAATTCATTGGTCTTGAGATCATGTTTGGTGATCGATGAAGATGAGTCTACAGAGTATGATTTTATGAAAGCAGAAGTATAGACATTTGCTTGGCCAAAATGCCAACCTTTTGCACCTCTGGCTCGGAGGTCGCCGTTTCGATTCGAGTGATTCGATTCGTGGGTTCTGGTGCCCAGTAAGTCAATCGACAAATTCGCATTCATCGTTCTCTTGGTTCTACAGTATAATTGCACTCTACTACACGTACTTATGAAAAACATTACAGTTGAAGTTCACGGAAATTACAGGATTTGTACTTCGCATAGAAAATTACCTGTACACTACTCAGCGAATTCGAAAATGTGGAGTTCAAATGTGAAACATTCTACAGCCTACACGTATTGTACTGGTAGTGTACACAGTAACAATCAAGATTTAATGTATTAGTTTTCCCTAGCTGATCTACTCTTGTCCACCATTCCCTTGAACACTCCATTCTGCATTTTCAGGAGATTGTCGGGCGTATCAAACTCAGCTATTCTTCCATCATCCAGTACGAGGATTCGATCACTGTCCAAAATGGTGTTCAGACGGTGGGCTATCGTGAGAACTGTTGCATTTTTGAAATTGCTTCGGATCATTTCTTGAATGGCGGCATCGGTTGTATTATCAATACTAGCAGTTGCTTCATCCATGACAAGGATCTTTGGTTTACGGAGAAGAGACCTTGCAATGCACAGTAACTGACGCTGTCCCTGAGAGAAATTCTCACCACCCTCTGCTACTTCATCATCAAGTCCCTCTGGCAAGGCATTGATGACATCAAGCAACTGTACCTTCTCCAATACTTCCAGAATTTCCGATTCGGTGGCGCTTCCAAACGGATCAATATTGTAACGTACTGTGTTGCTAAACATAACAGGATCTTGAGGAATAATTGACAATTTCCTTCGAAGAATTTCAGTGCCGATCTCAGCTGTATTAATTCCGTCAATTTCAATGGTACCTCCATTGTTTTCAATTTCAGTGATGCGAAAAAGAAGATTCATCAAAGATGATTTCCCACTACCAGTTCTTCCGACCACACCAATCTTCTCGCCTCCCTTGATTCGAAGACTGATATCTTTTAGAACCAATGGACCATCCCTGTAACGCATGCTACCGTTCGTAATATTGATATCACCAATGCTTGGCCACTGCTCAGGTTCGGGATCCTTTCCAGGCACGACGTCTGCAGCCTCGGGTTCAACATTTACGGTGTAATGGAGAACACGTTCTACAGAATTCATATCCGCTTCAATAGTTGCTATCATGCGCACGCCGTGCTTGAGGAAGCCAGTCACTTCAATAGCGTACGACAAGGCAAGACCTAGCCACCCAGCAGGAATAAAGTTTGATTTCGCGGTAGCAACTGCAACTCCGCCGATAAAGGCTGAAATAAAACCTCCCAAAAAGTCAAGTCTTAAACCAAGCCAGTAATTACACATGTACACAAGCATGTAACTGGAATTGAAATTATCGAAAGACTTTTGGCACTTTGTGAAAAATCGAGTTTGGTCATCGTACGCTCTAATAGTAGATGTTCCAGTCAAAACCTGTGAAAAGTCCGAAAAAATTGGAGAACCAGCAACACTTGATACACGCTGCAATTCTGTAGAAGTCTTTCTGAACCACTTTTGCACAATGTAATACAGGTAACCAATGGGAATAAGAGGAACAAGGAAAGTTCCCTTTGTGGCTGCAGTAATGGCACCAATTGCACCCAATACAGAAAAGATAGTTCCCATACCCTGCCCAATACTATTCGTTAAATCAAGATCAATCTTGTCCATATCTGCTGCGAAACGATTCAGGACGCGTCCAGTTGGAGTAACTGCAATTATGTTTGAGAAAGAAGTTGTTAGTTGCCAGATGACTACCAGATTTTCAAACGTCAAGAAAGTACGACTTACCATCGAAAAAGGAAACTGGAGCTCTCATAATGCTGGCAGTCAAATTATTGTGTAGATTTCTAGATGCGTGAAGGCGATGGATAGCCATGAAGACGGAACGAACTGTCAAACCAAGGACACCAATCATTCCAAACATAGCATAAATATTCAAATAGTAAGTGGTCTCTTTGTCTGTGAGAGGGTTTTCGCTGTTCGCGGCTTCAATTGTCTTCTCCGCCCAGTGTGCAAGCCAAAATGCAGATCCAATTTCAGATGCGCGTCCCAATCCTTGAATGATAAATACCGAGAAAAACATTAAATAACCTCCCGCTCTGGCGTATAGGATGTATGCCTTACTAGCGACGGCTCCCTCTTCACGTTCTTCTTTTGTCGTCAGGTTTTCTCCTTTCTTCTTCATTTCAGCAGTGAATTTCTCCTCCTTTCCATCCTTTTCCTTGGATTCTTCATCCTTCTCCTCCGGACCATCTTCCTTATCTTCAGCCTTATCTGTATGTTCTTCAAAATCGACAGCCCCTGCAAAATCGACACCATTTGCAACGAGATCGGAATATTTTCCATAGTGCTGGATTTCTCCACCTTCAATGACAATTACTTTGTCGCATTTGGGCAAAAAGTGAACGTGGTGAGTCACCAAAATACGAGTCGAATTACTAGAAACTGATCCAGTCACTGCCTTGCGGAACAAGTGCTCTCCGACATGTGCATCAACGGCAGAAAGAGGATCGTCTAACAGGATTAGCTTGGTGTTCCTGGCGTAAAGTGCCCTTGCGAGACTCACTCTCGCCTTTTGTCCTCCGGATAGATTGATACCTGAATAGATTTTGTTGGAATACATTAGCTGCATGAATGAGGCCATTCGAATAAGATAAAAGAGGATCAAAAAAACCTACCTTTCTCTCCTATTTCAGTCTTGTCCCCGGATGGCAATACTGCTAAATCGTCTAATAGGGCGCAAGCCTCAATAACTTCGTCATAACGTTCCTGGTCAAATTCGCGACCAAACAAGATGTTACCCCTCAAAGTATCATTCACAACCCATGGAGTCTGTGAGCAATAAGAAACAAAATTGGCTTCTTTAATCTGTTCGGTGGTCCTAGGGATGTACACCTTGGATCCATTCAATGGCTCCATTTCACCAAGGATTGCAGCCAAGAATGATGACTTTCCAGATCCAACAGCTCCAACAACAGCAACAAGCTCCCCAGCATTAATTTTCACAGAAATATTACGAATTGTTTCGATGTCAATAAGTGCTGCACCTTCTTCAGCAATACCGCTTCCGGTGGAAGACACAGAACCCCGACTGGAATTAGACCCCCTGCGTTCCTTCTTCGAACCCCGACTGGAATTAGATCCCCTGCGTTCCTTCTTCTTTTCTTTTGCATCAATGGGAATAAGATCGGCATTATGATTCGTCCACGAAAAAGTGCAATTCTTCATGAAAACACTTGCTCCCACATCTCCTAGAGGAGACTTGTCCACAAAGTCATCGTCATCATCATCATCAGGATGAGGTTCCGAAATGACATACTTTTCCAATTCTGGCAACTGCAAATAGTTTCCAAGACGTCTTAAAGAAATCCTACTCTGAATAAATTGGAGCATTCCCATGGGCAAGAAAGCAAACGGAAAGCGCATGATATTGAACAACGCCACAGTCGTGAATGCAGTGGAAGCCGACAAGGGTTCATCCTGAATATTTATGTATGCCAAGAACACTAGAATCGGCTGAATGATGGGCGCACTCAACAAAATCAAAGAAAACCCGACAGCAGAGACATAGGCAAGATTCGTCAATGCCTTGAGCTCTTTGTCACGCAACACACCGACTTCCTTCTTGAACGGCTTCTCCCATGCATAAAACTTGATGATGCGAATACCGGAAAGAATCTCATTCATCATTTTCACACGCAAATCAGAGTACTTGAGCACCTTCCTCCTCATCTTTCCGACCACGGAAAAAACAATAATGTTGACAGGAGCCAAGAACACCATGAATCCGATTCCAACAAAGGTGGCAGGACCAACTTGTCTATAAATGAGCATCAAACTAATGACAATCTGCAAGGGAGCGACAAGAGTCATTCCACCAAACTGAATAAATCTCTGCAGTTGCGTTGTATCATTCGACATCATGTTGACCACCTGTCCGGTACTAGTACAAGCTCTACCAGCAGCACTCACACTCAAACTCTTCTTGTACAAGAGCGTCGAGACTGCGGTACGGACAAACACAGCCATGTGCTGGAAAATGACCTGTGACCTGGTCTGAAGCACGGAGGCAAAAAAGGGAACAATACCAAGCGCCACAACCTCCAACCATGGATGAACAAGGGTTTCATGCGGTGTTCCAGTCTCCATGCGTTCAAAGTACTTGACCAAATCCTCCAGAATCAAAACTGGAATGAACTGGATGAGAGCGGACAGGATGTAATATCCGATAGCAATCATAACCTTCCAAGGTCCAAACGCAGTAATGAGCGCTCTGGCCACATCGGAATCCGTCTTGACAAAAGGCTCAGCCTTGACTTTTTTCTCGTTCGACAATTTAGCAATCTTGTCATCGTGAGTTTTCTTTCGGACAAGGTTGATGTCATTCGTACGGGAGACTTCCTTCGCCCAGGAATCCACCATTGTTTCAAACGCGAGATAGGCCCGATCCTCTTGGGAGGGGACGCCAATATCTTCTATTTCGAGGACCTTGAGGGATCCAAGACGGAGGAGGGGTGAGAGGTAGTTGAGGAACCAATCGGAGGCGCAGTTTCCTTGGTCTTCGAGGGACTTGTTGTTTACATCTTTGTTGGCATACCATGCGGGGTATTGATAAGGTGTCTCCTCGGAATCTTCTTCTGGAGCAGGTGCCTTTGTTGGCTTCATTAGGCTTCTTTCTTCTGCTTTGACGCCAGCAGGTCCTTTTTCTGACGGCATATTCTTCTTCATGAATAATTGTTGTGTATTTATGAAATAATATGATAGACGGTTTCTAGCACTCTCTTCAATGATTAATTCTGCGTGTGTGAGGTGGACAGCACTTTGGAGTTGTGACATGACTCTTTTTTATTTTCTTCGCTGTTCACTGACTGGCAGGTTTTCGACAAATTAAATGACGCAGATCTGCGCATGGAAACGTCACCTCCAAAACCGTTAAATTCGACAAAAGCGAACCGAACACCAGCACAATGAAAGACCCCAAAGAACACTCTACTCCAACACATTCAACGACAACTAAAGCAACACTCTGCGGTCTTGTCAGTATTTAGAATCTCTTTATTCAATACTCTAGCATTTTACCAACACATTCAATTCACAAAAAAAAAGGAATAAGTATGCCATCTCTAACACCACTCGATCGCTCAGCCGAAGCAACATCGGCAGCAATGCAAGATGGCCTCGTCGCCGGAGCCCTGTCCCTCATCCCATCCACTGCCGCAGTATACTACGCCATGCAAAAACCAAAATTCGTAAAAGCCACCAATTGGCAGAGTCGCACAGCGCTCACCATCATGCCGGCCCTCTTTGCCTACGCCATCACATCTGAATCAAAGCTCAATCACAAAATGCGAGAAATGGCTAGTGAATCCACGTACTCGCGGGAGGTCAGCGAGTGGGCTGAAAAAAAACATGAAAAGGATAAACAATCTCTGCAGAGGATGGAGACGAAGACGAATGCGAAAGCTGCCATCGATAAGCAGTTGCATGAAATTTATCAGCAGAGCATTCAGGATTCTGGAGTTAGGATTGTTCCGGGAGATTCCATTGGGGTTCATCACAAAATTGCTAATTTTTGGCAGGAGAATCCGTTCAAAATTCTGACCGGCATTGGGGTCCCGACTGTCCTCTACATCTTTTCGGGGAGAAAGGAGAATCGGCAGCTTCAGCAAAAACTCATGCACACTCGAATTTTTGGGCAGTTTACAGTCATTTCCATGCTCCTTGGTTTGATGGGAGGCAAATCCTACATGGATTCCATGGGCAAATATATTTCTCAAAAGGAAGCTGATTCGAGAGTTCAGGAGATGAAGGAGATGAGAGCGGATTTGCTGGATAGGATTGAATTTGATAAGAAAATGGCGGAAAGAAGGAAGCGGATGCTGAATAATGACAAGTTGAAGGAAAACACAAAGACATCCAAAAAGAAAAGTGCAGCTGTACGTGTACACGTAGCTGAAAAGATTGATGTGCTCGCTATTGAGGATGCCTAAAGCTGATTGATTTGATGTGGAGCGTTAGTTGACGAAAATTGTGCCAGTCACACGTCACACGCCGTATCTGTACAAGTATGCCTGCAATACAATACACAATACTACACTACGTGTACGGGAAAATGCATCCGCTACACGTGTAGCTATTATTTGATTCAAACACAACAAAAGGCTTACTTTTATAATAAACAAAACAAAATTCATCGCTTCTTATCGCCTTTACTGCGTTTCTATTCTTTACCTATTTTGCGAAGAAAAGAGGGAACCAAAGTTGAAATTCCATGTTCTTTCTTCAACGACATCAGCTTCTCTTCCTTCCCTGAAGGATTGACCAGTTCTATACCACTTTTTCTTTCCGTCCCTTCCGGTGTAGTAGGAGAAAGTATCTCTATAGACAACAGGTAATTTTACTTTTCGTTCCTTCGGTTTCTCCTTCTTCACCAAAGCTTTGCCACTTCCTCTCGCTCTTGCTTCGTTCACTAATTCCTGGATTATTTTGGCAGCACCCGAAATCCAATTGGGCCAAATGATGCCGGATGCAATCGCAAAGAGTCCCAGCAGTATTGGTGCTACCGCAAAAAGAGCCCCCACTAAGTTCACCACAACAAGTGCGGCGACTGAAGCACCCAGTCTCTGAGAGACTGTCTCAAGATTAAGCTCATTGAACCCCATCATCGCTCCTTTGGTAATCTCTCGCAATTCACTATTGCTTTTACGAGTTATAACTCCCCACACTAGCAGAAATAATCTCTTGTACCAACCTATGATTTCGTTTCCAATCTGTACGATACGATATTTCGATCTCTTGCTCCCCTGTTTGCGGTACATTTGGTTCTTGTAGCTCGTCTCCTCCACCATCCAAGCAGTTCTCAATCCCGCAAGTACCTTTCGGCCAACCTCATTGTCCTGCTCCCATTTATCAAAATTGTCTTTTCCTTCTATGAACCGTGCATTCCAAGCATCAATTTTGTTCTGGATCCCAAACCTTTTATCTACGGACTCATACGACTTGTAGTATTCATAGCTTAGTTGCCCTGTTCGATACATGAACCAAAATCCCTGGAATACGTCCCACACGTGTAAATACGCAGTTGCAATCTTCTTACCCATCTTTAACGACAATTCACCATAGAGTCCACCTGGAATTCGAGTCGTAGGTGGATAGTATACCGATCCGCCCCCTTCTAAAGGCGGCAGAGGGGGGAGAGGAGCATTCTTCATCATTTCTGCCTTTGTCGCCAAATCACCGCCGTAGAGCGCCCCCGAAACTGCGCCTAGAAGCCAAAGATTGGGTCGAATCGTCGTGGACATCAAGAGGAAGAAAAATCCGCTCGAAATCATGGTTCCAAATCTCAAATGCTTGTTGGATACCATGGATGGTTGAGGGAATGCCACGCCAGATTTCGTTTTACGAATGCCTGCGGCTGTTTCATTTGTAGATTGCATTGGGTTGTTGGATGATAAAATGGTTCCAACTTCGTCCCTCCGGACATATCCATATTGGTTGAGTACCTGCTGAAGATCGGCCAGTGTTAAGGGTGCGGATGGGTCGATGTATGGATATGGATTGCTGGGGGTGGTTTTGGTCGCATTCTGGAGGACAAGAGGCGGCCGCGGTTGCTTGGTTGCTTTCTTGTCCTTCTTGTCCTTCTTGATCTTGTCATCAAAATCAAACGATAGGAATGAATTCAAAATTGTCTCAGCGAGTTGATCGTTCTTTTGGGCCGTCTTTTTGGGCAGAATTTGGTTGTCTTCGAGGAACTGAAACGAGTCTGATATGGTCTGTGATAAAATGTCATTTTGCTTGTTTGGTTGTTGTTCCTTTGAATTCTTTGGTATTTGCTTTTTCGGAGCTTCGTATTTCGGAAGTTTCTGCTTCTTGTCGTCAAAGAAATGAAACGATTCGGAGATTTTTTTTGCAAGTAGATTATTAATATGTCTAGGTTTCATAATTTTTGGTTTTGCAGCTGTGTGAGTCTCGGTGCCACTTGCATTCATTGCCATGCTCGAACCTGTATCAGTCTCATTGAGCGTAGAGTTGTTGTTTTCTGTCAAAAGCAACAATGCATCTTCTTTTGCTGTTGATGTTGCTGTTGCTGTTGTATTCATTGATGTGGATGTACTATTCTGAGATATTACATCAACATCAATGAATAGTTTGTTCCGGTCCAGTGGCGGTACTTGTGCCTCTTCCTCCTCGCTTATGATGGTGTCGTCTTTGATGAATGGCATCAGCCCCAAACTGTACGGAATTCTTTTCTCTACTAGGTCTAAGTGAAGGTCATGCTTCTCCGTCATCGTCGTCTCCTCGTGAGATTGATACGAGAGACGCCATCGCGGTCTCAGTCTGTCGTGGGCAGTTGTTCTATAACTTGATTGAGCGGTTGGGATAACGATAACATAGCTGTAGGCACATGTTACCAATGCTAATGATATGCAACAAAGTGATACCAATGTTGAGCGGTCTCTTCTGATGGCTTTTCTGTAAATCCCATGTTTCAGCTTCATCATACTAATAAATGGATTTGCTGAAGTACCGGAAGATGAGATAGGTTGTAATAATAAGATGACAAGCGAGAACAGCGAGATCACTTCGATGAGTGGTGTACAGGTTTCTTTCGTATCGATAGTATTGATTCTGTAGAGTGCAATTACAGACTGGCTTGGGGCGCGGCGGGGGTTCGGTTTGGTTCGTTCTGTGGTGGTTGTATCAAGGTTGTATGATCATACTTTTGAACTTAACTACTTGTGTCCTTCTTGATGTGCGATCTTTTTATAGTTAGTTGAAAGCCTTCCGTTTTTAAGTCGCGGTTGCGCGCGGAGGCGCGGAAGACAAAATTTGTTTTTTCAAAACGACGGAGGGCTGTTGAAGATGATGATACCGGCCCTTGACACGAAGAAAGCCGATACATGTCAATGAAACGCTGAATGACGAGGACTTTGAAAATGTATGTATCAAACCTATTTATTTACTACGTGTACATAGTGTAGAGCATTCTATACTTACCATAACATTACCTCCATCTAGTCTAACTGAGGAAAGCAAATCATCAGATGCAATAACATACACACGTGTGGAATATATATTCAATGATCAATAATATGGAGAATGGACAGGTGCCAAAACTGTGCAAGCAGCTTTCCCTAATTTTGGTGCTTTGTACCCTGGTCAATCTTACATCTCGACAAATACAACTACCTGTAGTTAGTGCGCAAGATAGCGATAGCTTTGATGATGGAGAAATTATTGATCTTGATGAAATCGACCCAAAGTTCAAGTCGCACTCTTCAACTCAACAAACAGAAACAACCTTTCTCACTGAAGAAATGGAAGATCTCATTAACGGAATTAAACCCGGTGGTTCGTCTAATTGGAATGGACCAGGATACGGATCTACCAAGATTGATGTTCCAACCATTACCAAACGCCGCACCAAAAAGTCGAAATCCAGGTCGGATGCAAATGACAATGCGGATTCTGGCGATGAGAGATCCTCCTCGTCCTCCAACCCCAAAAAGTCGGCTGCAAATGCGGATGATGCCACCATATCCACAAAAGTATCCGTCACAATTCCAGGATACGGCAAAGCGGTAGGCCGCCGCGAACAAGCCGTCGATTCCTGGAAAGGAATCCCTTACTGCGCCCCGCCCGTCGGATCCCTCCGATTCGCTCCTCCCGAAGCTGCCACCCCCTGGGCACCCTCCAAACTGGACGCGAGCCAATACGGTCCAGACTGCTATCAGCTCGTGGATCCTGTATTGAATCCGTTGGCGGATATCAATCACATGAGTGAGGACTGCTTGTATTTGAATGTGTTTACGCCTGCGGGGCATGCGAGGAGTCGGCAGGGGAAATTTATAAGCGGGCCCAAGAAACTTCCGGTCATGCTCTGGTTTCATGGCGGGGCGTTTCAGCAGGGGTCGGGGGGGAGGCCAGAGTATGATGGAAAGAAGTTGGCTGAGAGGGATATTATTGTGGTGACGATTAATTATAGGTTGGGGTCGTTGGGGTTTTTGGTTTCGAGTCCGGATGGATTGTACGGGAACTTTGGCTTGATGGACCAGAGGGCTGCTTTGGATTGGGTCAAGAATAATATTGTGGCATTTGGGGGGGACCCAGACAATATCACGCTGTTTGGGGAGAGTGCTGGGGCAGTTATGATTGGGCTTCATTTGTTGATGGAGGGCGCTGGGACTCTTTTTCACAAAGCTATCATGCAAAGCAATCCACTGGGTTACACATTTCGTTCTGTAATTGTGGCTGATTTCATTGGGGAGGCATTGAAGAAGAATGTAGATTGCAGAGATTTGGCCTGTCTGAGAGCTGAGAGAATAGAAGAAATCATGAGGGCGCAGTCTAGTTTAATGGGAGTTCCGAGAAGTGTGGGAGACTTTTTCACCTTTGGTCCCACTCTGACGTCTCAACGGAAATTGAAGCTAGCCCTTACGGGCGAGAGCCGGTTCTTCAGTCGTTCGGAAGAGAATCGGTCGCCTAGGCTTGACACTGATGAATCTCACAATTCATATGTCAGTGAGTGGAGAGTGGGCACCGAAGTAAGCACTGATACTGCGAGATGGAGCGCTGTGAATGTGAGCCAACCATTGAAAATGTTGGAGACGATTCCAAGCAATATACCGATCATTGTCGGTAACAACAAAAACGAAGGTGAAATGTTTGTTCACTCAGCTTTTCCAGCGCCGGTAAGTTTTCTTAAGATTGTCGAGAGATTCGAGACTGACTGACTGAATGCTGGGTAGATAGATACCGGTACTGTACAGTCGGATACTATTAATAAATACAACGGGCTGAATTCATGCGGATGAATTTAAAATGTGACGGGTGCGATGATACGTGTAGTGGAAACATCGGTTGAAAGTGTTTATGAAGAGTGCCTCGAGTCGAGAGTATGATACCCACAAATGAACTGTTCAAGATAAATATTCCTATCTGAACCAAATGGGTGTAATGTTAATGTATTGTGCTCACACACATATACACATATATTCTTATTCCAACAGATGCCAAAGGCTGTATACTGGATGTTTTGTGGAGCTCTTTTTCGAGATAGTGCGAGTCGCGTATTGAGGCATTACAGAGGTCTCGTTGATGAAGTAGAGCACCAGGCTGAGGAATTCGCAAGACAGCAATTAGAGGAGGAAGAAAACAAGCAAAACTATTTGGAAAATCAGGAGAAGCTTGATCGCGAGTACGAAATGCTGCTTGCTATGAACAAGACGCGGAGAACTCGTAATGAAGACATGGATATTATTGGTAAGGATGGCATACATACCCTCGTCAAGACATGGAGCACGGGTGGTTCCAGTGACTCTGAGAATAATCTCGCTACTGCTGAGGAAGGTCAATCTGCTCTTAAACGGAATCGAATGACATTGCGACAGAGATTTATCGAGATGGCCAAAAAAAGAGAAGTAAAACGTATTATTGGTATGAAACAGAGGGCCCTTAAAGAAGCGGCAAAGGTTGTCGTTGACTACCGCCCAGTAATGAGTGCCATCATCAACGATTATCTATTCCGATGTCCAAGTTGGTATTTTGCTCAGCTCTTGTCCGGTGCACGATCACGCAAAGGCAACGATGAGCACAATGTTTACGTGTATCGCTTCAGTCTACCAACACACATACCAGGATACAAAGAATGCTGGGGGAAATCCTGTCATACTGCAGAATTACCTTATGTTTTTCAGAATATGGATGTCATAAGATCGAACTACTCTACTCTTGGTCCATTTGCTCAAGAAGAGGCGCCTTCTGCACCAGAATATCCATACTCGCAAATAATGGCTGCGTATCGTGGTGCATTAGAAGCTAATTTAGATGACGATGATTTAGACACTGACGATGAGCAGCAGCTGGATGGAAGTAGCATGAGCCTGAGTAGCAATCATACGAAAGCATTCCAACGCATCTTGAATCACTTTTTCGGAGATTATTTCAAAGAAGATGCTGATGAGGAAATGGCCCAAGATATGTCAGAACGTTGGGCATCATTCGCAAAGACTTCCAATCCAAATTATGACGGCGGCAAGGCTAATTGGCTACCATGGAGACATAAGTCAGATAATTCAACTCTTCTCAATGATAATGACAATGATGATTGGGGTAGTGCTGATATTTGGCCAGAAGATGAATACGATTATTGGACCGACGATGAATATGACGAGTTCTCTGATTCAGAGGACCACCTTTCGGCTCGAGAAAACTACTACAGAAGAAGGGCTTTGGAAGCAATGTCAATGGATGTTGCCGCTGACGATATTTTTACAACTGAATTACGCCGTGTCCAGTATCGGAAAGAAGTGGAGGAGGAAGATATATCATTTTTAAAAGGCAAAGTATTGAAACACTGGGGATTTTCTGCAGATGATAGGCCAGTCTACCAGATGTCTCGAAGTCAAGCTCGGCACGCAATTCGGTTAGCTCAAGAACTAGGAGTGTTGGGTTTTGGTCTAAGCGAAGATGCAACAGGAAAAGGTAGGTCTGTACACAGATCAGAGACTTATCTCCCAGAACTGCTTGAATTGACATGGCCTCCCGAAGGAAGAATCATTGAACGGGATTGTACTTGCGATTTATGGGATAGGATACGGTGTAAGTTATTATTTTATTTTGCTCTAGTTTTATACCTACTTTTATTTGCTGACACTCTTCCCATCCAAAATACCCCTCCTTTCATTTGAATAGATCGTTATTAGAAGAGAGAAAAGGATATTATAATCATATGTTGATGGCAATAAAAATAGCTAACCTAATAATATTAACTTCCCGTGGGTCAAGGAGTGCCGTTGGAAAATTGCACTTTCCCATGGAGCGATAAACAGTTCAATTAGGTATAACGTAACTACAATATTCCAGAAATTTCTCAGAAAGAATAATAAATTGTGCGGGGTTTGAGTCAGTCATGTTGGTTTGAACGTGCGGCCTTTGGTCTGACCGTCTTGCCAAGACTCGAGGCTAATAAAATATTTTGACACAAATTCAAAGCAGGCAATGTTAAATATGCCTCAATCCTCCTCCTCAATCCATAAAAGTACTAGGGTTCTGCGCAAGCGTTAGGAATACGAGTATTGATATTGAGGTACCCCCCATGATGCTATGATACTCCTACGTCCAACAAAACTGTAACCTCTCTTGCAACTATTCGAAAGAAGCCAACCTGTAGAAAATTCCACCGTATCCTTCACTGTGACGTATTTTTGGAAAAGCAGTAACATGAATGCATTAAATTGTGCGGGCGCTTCAAGGCCTCCTTTATCAAGAAGATCTCTCAAATCCACCATCACATGTGGTCTAGACCCAACTTGTTCAACGGCCGAGAAGAAGAAAAAAAATCGAGGAACCGCACGGAATGATAAGTATAAAAAATTTCAGTATGATCCTTTCACCTATGGTTCAACGGCTATGGCCCGTGATTTGCTGAGAGGTTTTATCTTCAATCGAAAGGATAGCTTGACTACTGGCGAGCGAGACTATCTTGAGGATCTAGCGGAGGATGGCGAAGAGAATGATTTAAACAAAGCGATGATAGTGCTCTCCGACGAGGATCTGTTTTTCAATCCATGCCGAGGAGAACTAGATAAATCAGGATCCACTTCGGCGGCGGATTCGTCGCTTTTTGAGGGTGCACAACTCAGTGGCGAACTGTCTAGTTTGAATTTTTCCAAGGATCAAGATTGTGAAAAGTCCACGTATGAAGATGAATTTAGTTCCTATAATGGAGACACCTTCGCTGTAGAAGATAGAGATCCTTTCAATTATTCAAACAATATGAATGAAAAGAAGGATTTAGAAGACAACGTTGAAATAATCGAGTCCGTCAATGGTGCAATCATCCTTCAAGATTTAAAGGTTCAAACTGACCGGCATGCTGAAAAACTGAACTATGCAAATAAATTTGATTCACCCAAACATTCAATCAATAACATGAAATTTGTGACTCCGTCCGAAACTAAACAGAGATCAAGGAGCGTGCCCCATTCAATGCCTACAAAATTAGGGACGTCATATCGCCTGAAACGTGTGGCAGAACGAAAAGAATCAGCTGTTCATTCGAATATGTGGAAGGCCCACAAACAAGGATTGTCCCTGACACTTAATGCCTCATCGCATTCTTTGATGGATATGTCGAGAAATTCTAGTAGAGTCAAACAAAAGCTGTTTAATGGAAAGATCAATAGATCTTTCAGCCCTTTTGTTGGAGGCCACAGAAGAAACGTCACCAGTCGGGGAAACAGCAATAGAAGGAGTAGTCAGGCTAACAGTAGCCGAGGATCCATATCATCGAATCAGCTGGGTGATTTTAGATCTTCAACGACGAATCAATCGCTGTCATTTAACAACTCAGTGGCTTCACTAATTTCGGATTCGACTGACTTTACATCTATTGGGGCGATCAAAGAGGGTACTGGTATGGGGTCTAGAAAATCGTCCACTTCGACTTTAGGTTCCATACGTGATCAAGCTGACATTGATCCAAATGATTATTCGAGTGCAGGCGGATTTGCTCCGAGATCAAGACGGTTTTATCAAGATTTCTTCAATTCATCACAAAGATCAATATCAGCTTTAGACCTAGCTACCAATGACCCAGATCCTTCGTTTATATTTCCAGAATCAATGTTGTCGGGTCCACGGCAAGATATTTCTTCACAAGAGTCTCCTTCGAAAATATTTTCGGAACCGCATCGTGGTGACTCTATGACATCCTTTTCGTCTTTGCATCACGGGCTGCCACTTGGCGATTCGGTGACTTCCTTCGCATCTTCACATCAACCTCATCCTCTTCGGCAAACTTCTGACGGTTCAATCCCATCACTTCAACCTGCATCAGCTTTATGGCGGGAATCTAGTATCACATCAACTGACTCGTCCGTCACTTTAAATTCTCTGGGTCAATCTTACATTCTAAAGAAAGAAATATCAAATCAGGCAAACATCCCCGAAGGGCCAGATACATCGCCTAGGTATAAAAGAAGAGAAATGTCAAATCAGTCACACAGCCCGGAAGAGCCAGATACTTCGCCCAGACATAAAGCACCAATGCGACCATCACGAAATCCAAGCCCTCTGGTTCGCCCCAAAGCAGTGCAAAGGGCAAAATCAGATGGGGTGTTACCACCAAAACAGAGTCGTTTGAACTCAGCCTCTACGAAAGGTTTGCACGTAGTGCCTTCACTTCATTTGCATAAACGCTGGACCAAGATGCATGTAAAGAAGAGATCTGTGGACGGTAAGTTGTTTTTTGTCCAATCATTCTCACAAATACTCTTTGTTGTCTAAACTTTTTATTATCGTAAACTCAGGGCGTGTCGATATGCTGGACACAATCATTTCACAAGACTCGTTTGTTCAGAAATTCTCAGAAGATGAACAGAGAGTGATAAAGCCAGTTTGGAGTTCTCCACTAACAAATGAATCAGAAGAAGAGGAAGTCCCAACATCGCGACCTGGCACAATTCGTACGATTTTAGAAGTTGATAATCATGGTTCGGGCTTTGAGGAAGCCATTGATAATAAATTTCGAGCAGCAGAGTCTATGCGTGAAAAATTTGATGCAATGAGGAAATACAAAAGTATCATGTCTTCGTTCACAATGAATTCCTCGTTGGATGATAGTTTCTTGAATACTGTTAGGGGGTGGCAAGAGATGCGACAAAGTTTATCACAAGATGAGATATCCATTCTACGCGAAAAGATGGATGCTAACAGTAGTGAGAACCATGAGTCACCACTGGACGAAAATGATGACGACCTTTCTTTGAATGCAAACGATGGAAAGCAATTCGAGCAATTCGATGTCTGGAAAGTTTTGAATGATGACTTTGATGGTCACGATTTTGGTTTCGCATTCACTATTTTGGGCACGAGTGCTGATGATATAGCGTCGACACCACACGTTTTATCACCTCCATTGATGGAAAGCATATACCACTTTCTCCCCTACTCTGTTTCAGAGCAGAATTATTTTATGAAATATTCTCTGCTTAGGGACGGCGCATCATTCATCACCTTGCTGCAAAATGTTCGTGGATCCCAGCACACTATCTTAGCATTGGAAACAACAGAAGGAGAAGTTTTTGGCTCGTTTACCTCGGCTCAATGGTAAGCAAGGATGCACCCCACCCCACGCACAAGAATTTTGCCGTTGAATTATTGTCTTATATATTTTTTATTTCACTCTGATAGGAGAAAGAACAAAGGTTATTTTGGCTCGGGAGAAGCATTCTTATGGAAAATGAAAGGGGACAGGAAGACACTATGTAAATCAGTAATTGACCAAGCTCGGCTTGAAAGCGATATCGAGGTTTATGCATGGACAGGTGACAATTATATGACGCAACTTTGTACACATGAAATGATTGCACTTGGAGGAGGAAGTTCATCAGGTAAAGAGGGAGCTTTTGGATTAGTAATCGAGTCAGATTTACTGAACGGGTATTCAAGTCATTCTTCAACATTTGGAAATTCTCCACTTTCAAACGAGGGCAAAGATGGATCTTCATTTGAAATTGTTAACCTGGAGGTTTGGACAATGACACCTTGTAATAATATTGAAGAAGCTGAAAAGCTGGAGATGGCTCGGCTATTTCTCGAACGTCATAGGCTTGAAGAGAATTAAAAAAGAGTTTTTTAATTATGTTATAATAAAATAGAGGATTCTTTCAACTCGCATGATTTTAGACGAAGAACGAACCTCTATTTTATATTTTATAGTCGCACTGGGTAGGTAAAATCTCCATTAGGTGCCCACAGCAAGCTCCGAGTAATTACTAATTACATTAAGTTTCAGTTTTGGCCTGTTACGATGAGTTGGTTGGCGAAAATTGATTCATTCAGTACAGATTTGAGATTAGTATGATATTATGATACTATGATACATTCAAATCAAATTTCTTATGGGGTGCTTTCTTCAACCCCTCTCCCAGATTCTGAAAGTTCCTGCTGCGACATTTTGAAGAATTTGAGACCAACGTCGCATTTTTCGATTTTGTTTCTGTTTGTTCATCAATCAAGCGAATCAAATCAATCAATTGACGTCATTCCAGAGAACACAATTCTCAATTCTCAACTACAAGACACCACTGCTTTAAATAAAGTACACACACAGGACACAAATCCTCATACGTCTCATAGCTCACCATACCAACAAGCAAAATATTAGATACTTTACTCCTCTTTGCTACCATAAGATGACTTTCAGTAATACAAATACATCCGTGACCTATCAAAGGAGAAGCTCCAACATTTCAAATCCTGTAGTGTTGGCCATGCTCAGCTCGAATATCATGAATGATTGTACCCAAGTGCAGGATATGTTTTATCAATGCAGAGAAAGTGATGGTGATTCTAGAATCTGTGACACCGCAAGAAGATACTTTGAGACATGCAAGCCTACACCACATATGTTGGAGAAATAATTTGTGTTGATCCTGTCGAGGTCTAATCTTGTGATGATCCTGTTGAGATTTGAGAATGTGATGTTTCCAAATAAAGGAACAAACCCAGGGATCAATCAGGTGAAATCGTTGTTCGATGTAAATTAAAAGTGGAATTTATTTATGAAACAAAAGTTCTGGAAGTGGAGTGGAGTGGAGTCATTAGGCCTGTGGGAAAAAGGTTTGATGAAAGCCGAACATATGTACGTGTACGTTGAACGTGTAGTTGACCTTCCAATTTCAAAATTGAGATATGGGAAGCAACTTTGCAAATGCGTTCATTAGAATTATAGTGCCTCTGAGGAAGAAGATTCTCTTTTCCATACACTTAGTACGTCGAGTGATCCTACTAGGTCGCTTTTCTTCGAAATCAAAGTTTAGTA
>Ga0115005_10000886_pt1 | contig 23368 bp, 22 predicted proteins | sample ArcOceMetagenome_FD_87163 | JGI IMG/M metagenome (GOLD analysis project Ga0115005, IMG submission 87163) | Marine eukaryotic phytoplankton communities from Arctic Ocean - Arctic Ocean - Greenland ARC118M Metagenome | ecosystem: Environmental > Aquatic > Marine > Oceanic | place: Arctic Ocean...
CAAGATCAGTTGGTGATTGCATGTGAAGAGAGAGGGATTAAAGTGGGCAATCTCATTAAAAAACCCATCGAGGGGCTCGCTAAGTATCATCTTGATTGTATCCTGAAATGAAAATTTTAGGTTGTCTATTTGATATGGATGGCGTTATTATTGATACGGCCAAACATCATTATGTCGCTTGGAAATCTCTTGCTGACAAGTTGGCCATACCCTTTTCAGAAGTTGAAAACGAATCCTTAAATGGACTTTCACGCTTAGATAGTTTGGAGTGTATTTTAAGGTCAGGAAATTTGGAAGTAAGTTCAAAAACAAAGATTGAACTTATGGAGAAAAAAAACCAATTGTATCTTCAAATTATTGGTTCACTTGGTCCAGATGACATCCTTCCAGGTGTGAAGGAATTGATGTTAGAATTGCGAAGCAAGGGGATAGGAGTTTGTTTGGGTTCGTCAAGTAAAAATGCTTCTTCAATATTGAAAAGTCTAGGTATCTTCGACTTGTTTGATGGGATTGTAGATGGGAACAATCTGACTTTGTCGAAGCCCGATCCTGAGGTGTTCATTAAAGGTTCTAAAATACTTGGTCTTTCTCCTTCGGAGTGTATTGTATTCGAAGATGCGGAGTCAGGCATTGAGGCTGCGCTTAGCGGAGGTTTTTTCGCCCTAGGAATAGGTGCAGAAGGTTCACTGAAGAGCGCGCATGCAAACGTGCAAGATTTGGCCCACATGACGTTCGAGAAACTTCAGGATTTGGTGGATTCCCATGAGTCACACTGAAGGTCTACATCTATTTGTTTAATCAGCCCACGTGCTGTTTGCCGATCCCGGACTCCCGCCCAAAGCATTTGAAGGCATCCATGAGCTTGGCAAGAAGTTGTCGTAGTTTATGCCACGCCATTCCAATGATGGACCTCCACCATCAGGTTCCGTAGGCCATTCTCCATAGTCGCTATAGCTCACTTGATCGGATTCCGAACCATCAGACCTCAACAGTCTGATTGTTTCACCGCTGTTGTGTAAACCTGAACTGCCTGAAAAAGGAATAATTAGTGTAAACGGGGGGACTGCTTGAGAAAACGCAGCGGTGTCATTCACAAAGACAATGTATTCTCCAGCATTGAGCCATGTGTTTGCAGGGACCAGGGCGTTCACAGCTTCCGCCAAACGCCATTCACTCAAGTTGATTCCAAAAGGATGCGGATTGTACAACTCGACAAATTCCCATTCACTATCTGTTCCTTGTTGCGTCGATGGATTGTAGTGTATTTCAGAGATAGATGGTTCGTATGCAGGCAATCCGTCACATGACATTCCATACGTGGACAACAATTCTAACAGATCGTCCCCATCAATGATGCCATTCCCATTGATGTCATTTGGACATTGAGAATATGTACTTTGGGTGTTTGAAAATTGGAACAAAAGGACGATTGCGAAAGACAGTAAAATTGGATGCTTCATTTGTTTTTTAGGCAAAGAAGCACAGGATTACACGCAGTTTTTCAGAAGGTTTTGTTGGTGTTTACTTAGATTTTGTATTCGGAATAAAATCGATTCCTACTGGACAGTGATCTGACCCCATGACATCATTTAATATAAACGTCTCCGAGATGTCAGAGACAATTCTGTTGCTAGCGAGCATGTAATCTAGACGCCATCCTACATTCTTTTCTCTCGCTCCACCACGGTAGCTCCACCAGCTGTATTTGGTTCTTTCTGGGTTGTTGTTTCGCCACGTATCCGTAAAACCCGCCTGAATGTGACAGGTCATTCCATCAATTTCTTTTTGTGTGTAGCCAGGTGTTTTGTTGTAGTTGGGAGTAGGTCTGGCGAGGTCAATGGGTTGATGAGCTACGTTGAGGTCTCCACAACAAATGACGGGTTTGTCTGCGTCTAATTTTTGAAGGAAATCTCTAAAGGCAAGATCCCATGTCTCTCTAAAGGGGAGCCTCTTTAAACCAGAGGATGAATTGGGTGTGTATACTGTCACAAAGTGGAAGTCTTCAAATTCTGCATGAAGCACTCGCCCTTCAGTATCGAGCTCAGGAACACCTATTCCTGCCTGGACCTTCAAGGGTGTGACACGTGTGATGATTGCAGTTCCTGAATACCCTTTCTTGATGGCAGATGAGCTAAATACTTCATACCCTTCTAGCGATGGAAGCCCGAAGAGTGCTTCTCGAACTTGATCATCCTGAGCTTTCGTTTCTTGTAAGCCGATAACGTCCACATTGAAGTTTGACATGATGCTGTCAAAATCTTTCTTTACAATGGCTCTGATGCCATTTACATTCCAGCTTATTAATCTCATGCAGGGGGCAAATAGTTTGGCTTTTTACGCCAGGTTCTAATTTGGTCTAAAAGCACTTCAATTGTTCCGTGCTCTAGGACAATATCTCCTATTTGATATAGGTGGTTGAGGTATTCTTCTGAATTTGAAAACTCCTTTGAGGCTTCAAGATTGAGGAATTGAGGGCCGTCAGGACATGGGTGAATCCTAAAAAGAGAATACGCTTTTTCTTCAGTAGAATATGCTGTAACCATCATTCCTCCCAAATCATGGCCCAACTCGATGGGCGCTGGAGATCGCATGAAATACGCATTCCAGGGCCCCATATATCCCATGCTGAAGTATGGATATAGCCATGGCTTATTCGGAATTTTTTCTTTTTCCAAAGCGTGAATTAGCTTTTGCGTAGACGAACGCACATCATGCCCAATCGTGTTGTCGGGATTGAATTTTTCAATTTTCGCCCAACGTTTTGCTGGAGTATAATACTCCATGTTGCCTAGCTTTAGTTTGTAGTCGAATGAAGAATCTTTATCTAGGATATAACCAGGATAGAACCACTTTCTTTCGGAGGCCAAACCAAACTCGATTTCTTTTAACATCGTCAACTTCCCAAGACTCCATTCGGCGTATTGTTCATCATAAAGACCCAGCAAACTTGCCATGCTGATGTCGCCCAAATCAAAATAACTGACGGCAATTAACTTTTCACCGTCGTAGACGCAGACTTCACGAGTGTCAAAGACTGTGCTTTGAAAGCCAGCATTTAAATACTCTTCAAGAGTCCCGTGAATAAAGCCTTTAAATCGATGCTTGTGAGAGGCGTACAGCGCTTCTTTTTCTTTGTTAGTACTTGCTATTCCGTAGCATATTTTAAATTTACTTTCTGCTTTACGGAGCAATTTTCGTTGTCCTTTTCTGAAACCAAACTTCTCTAAGTTTAAACGGATATTAACGACAGAATAAAGCTCATTGTCAAGACACAGCAAATCCATTTTATAGAGCATCACAGCGCCTCTAAACCACCCAGAAGCCAGATACTGATCGTATCGTACTCTTGAGAGTTGTCTAGGGAAATGTGTTTGAACGAGCATCTAATGTTATTGCCTGATGTGGATTACAACCATTTTCTTACGAATCTTGAGAAAGTCAAACCTCGACCTTTAAAGGGTGGGAAGGTAAGAGGTAGTGCACTGAAACGCGATGTTTGGACTACAAAACTCCTGAGATTTGAGAATGCATCGAAGCTGTACTTGCCCGATGAACGTCCTATGCCACTGGTTTGAATTCCTCCAAAGGGCAATTCGCAATTTGCGACTTGGATCACAACTTCGTTTACAGCTGTGCTTCCAGCCTTCGTATTTGCAATGAACCAATTTGTGTTTTTCTTATTTGTACTGAATATATAAAGCGCGAGTGGATGCGGGTTTTTTGCAACAATCTCTATTGCCTCTTCTTTTTGTGACCAAGACATTACGGGGAGCACAGGCCCGAAAATCTCTTCTTGCATGATGGCCATGTCATTTGTGCAGTCCGTTAAAATGCATGGTGAAATTTTACGGTTCTCCGCGCCACGCTCAAGAACACCTCCTGGCACATGAAGTTTCGCCCCCATTTTAACGGCGTCATTGATCAGGCTCAATATTCTTTCGTAGTGATGTTGATTGACAATCTTCCCCAGATCTTCACTTTCAATCGGGTGTTCTCCAAACATGTCGGTAATCCTCTCTAAGATCTTCTTTACCAACTCTTTTTCTATGCTTTTTTCAACGAGCATATGATCTGGAGCGATACAGACTTGCCCGGAATTTATAAATTTACCCCATGCGATCTTCATGGCAGCATTCTTCATGTTTGCTGTTTTGTCTACAATTACAGGGCTTTTTCCTCCCAATTCTAATGTGACGGAGCAAAGTTGTTTTGTCGCGGCCTCCATGACCTTTCTGCCTATGTCAGTTCCTCCTGTAAAACACATGTGGTTGCATGGCGAAGCTGTGAGGCTTGCGGCCACTTCAGGACCCCCAAGCACCACTTTTACAATGTCTTCAGTGAATACTGAGTTGAGCAACTTCTTGATTGCTTCTGAAGAATGTGGTGTATGCTCAGAGGGCTTCACAACGATGCTGTTTCCTGCTGCCAGAGCACCCACGAGAGGACGTAATGTAAGCAAGATAGGAAAGTTCCAGGGAGAGATAATCAGCACTTTCCCTTTGGGTTCAGTCAACACAAAATGGCGTGTTCCAATCATCGACAGGGGAGTAGGGACAAACCTTTTTTCCATCCATGAGCTGAGGTTTTTTAACGCATATTGGATCTCTTTTTTGAGCGGATAAATCTCATGTAGTAGCGCTTCTGCCTCAGGTTTTGCAAGGTCGGCATAGAGTGCATCGAGAATTTCTTGCTCGTGTTTCTCCACGGCAGACCACAACGCTTTTAATCGAGATTTTCTTTCTTGCAGATTCCCAGGTACCATTGATTTTAATTATTTGTTTTCGAGCAATTCCTTTAAACCACCTACTGAGCTCATCAGGCCAGATGCCTCATACGGCATAAATACAGTTTTCTGTCCTGCACCACCCTCACGAAGTATTTGTTCTAAAGTATCAATGTATTTGATGGCGATGAGGTATTGCGCAGGATCCGCCTTGGTCTCCACCACGGCTTCAGCAATTTTTTGAATGGCTTGCGCTTCTGCTTCGGCTACTTTAATACGGGCTGTTGCCTCACCTTCGGCATAAAGTATTTTTGCTTGTTTGTGACCCTCTGCTTCGTTAATTGCGGCTTCTTTTTGTCCCTCAGCATGAAGAACAGTCGCTTTTTTTGTTCCCTCTGCTTCGATGATTTGTGCTCTTCGATTTCTCTCAGCTCTCATCTGCTTCTCCATGGCCTCTTTGATGTCTTGAGGGGGGTTAATATCCTGAAGCTCTACACGGTTCACTTTTACGCCCCACTTGTTTGTTGCGTCATCTAGGATGATTCTAAGCTTATTGTTAATCGTATCACGAGATGCAAGACAATCATCCAGTTCAAGTTCTCCGATTACATTTCTGAGTGTAGTCTGAGTGAGCTTTTCAATCGCATTTGGCAGGTTGTTTATTTCATACACAGATTTCACAGGATCTACGATTTGGAAGTAAATCAGGGCGTTGATTTCTGTAACGACGTTGTCTTTGGTAATCACACTTTGCTTGGGAAAATCAAAGACCGTTTCTCTTAAATCTATTCGTTCTCTAGATTTATAGGTCACATATCTTCTCCCTTGTCCATCTTCAACCGCATATCGCCATTGAACGGTTCGGGGTTTGTCAATGATGGGGATAATTACATTTATTCCCGCTTCAAGCGTGCTGCTGTATTTGCCGAGTCTTTCAATAATCATTGACTCGCTTTGCTTGACTATTCTGATGCCTTTGATGACAATAAGCGCAGCAAAAATGAGAATAAAAGTTGAAATGATACTTGTGATTTCCATGGTGGTTTGGTTATAGTTTATTTACTAATAGAATCGTGCTGTTGACAGCAACAATCTTTACGATGTCGCCTTTTGTCAGAATTGTTTCTTTTGTTTCTTGTTTTGCTTTCCAATCGTCTCCATCAATCGAGCATCTTCCGAATCCACTTTTTGTATTGAAATCAGTCGTAACGATTGCGGTCTTTCCAATCAAAGCATCTACGCCAGTTTTTAAGCCTTCCCCATGAAACAAATGCTTCATTGCAAAGGGGCGAAGGAAGACAAAGGCCAAAATTGTCGTGACAGATGCAGCGATTGTTTGGCCTTCCCAGGCCAGGCCAAATAAATCACCCACCATGCCTCCAAGAGCACCTACAGCTAGGCATCCAAGGATCATTCCAGGTACAAAGATCTCTCCAATTAACAGAATAAGGGAAGCAATAGCCCAAAGGTGCCAGGGGTCATATATCATATGCTGAAGTTAAGTGGTTTTAGACCAAAGCAAGTGTAGTTTTTCAACTTGTGGTAAAATTCGATCTCCATCGTTGTTATAGATGACATAGTCAGAAAGTTCCAACCGTTTTTGCTCTGAAAGTTGGGCCTTGAACTTGCCCATCATCATTTTTCTTGCGGATTGATTTTTCCCTCCATCCCGCTTAAGGACTCTGTCGACTCTTTCTTCTTCATCAGTCGATATTGTAAGTACGACGTCACATCCTTTGTCGGCGCCACTCTCAAAAAGTATTGCCGATTCTCTCAATATATAAGTGGTCGTACTCGGCAATTCCATCAGCCAAACTTCAAATGCTTCCCGCACAACAGGGTGTACAAGCTTGTTGAGGAATTCTAATCCACCATCTTCGTTGAACGCCAATTTTCCCAGTTCTTTTCTGTTGATATCTCGCGCTTCTCCTCCCTTATTTCTGACAGCGACGACTTCGCCAAATCGGTCGATGATCGCATGCCTGACGGAAGTGTTGTTTAAATAAATCTGATGAGCCGCTTTGTCAGCATCGAATCTAGGCACTCCCAATGCCTGGAAGACCCTTGCCACAGTTGATTTTCCGGAGCCTATTCCACCCGTAAGACCTACAATGAAGATATCTTTTTTATAATCCTTGGCACGCATAATGTAAAGGAAAGAAAACCTTACGACCTTTGCACCATATAAATTGAATTATTCCACATGGCTCATATCGTATCCCCATCTCTTCTCGCTGCCGATTTCGCCAATCTTCAGCGCGACATAGAGTTTGTCAATTCAAGCGACGCGGATTGGTTTCATATTGACGTCATGGATGGCGTTTTCGTTCCAAATATTAGTTTCGGAATGCCCGTAATTAAAGCGATTGCGAAGCATGCTGACAAGCCCCTGGATGTTCATCTGATGATTGTAGACCCTGATCGTTACCTGGAGGATTTCGCGAATTTAGGCGCAGATATTTTGACGGTGCATATTGAAGCATGTGACCACCTTCACAGAACGTTAGCAGCGATTCGGGCGCTCGGGATGAAAGCTGGAGTTGCGCTCAACCCGCATACGCCTGTAGCGTCTTTAAGTGAGCTGTTACACGATTTCGACCTTGTGTGTCTGATGAGTGTTAACCCAGGCTTTGGAGGTCAATCATTCATTGAGCGCACCTATGAAAAAGTACGCAAACTCCGAAAAATGGGTGACGATGTCGGCGCAAAATTTCACATCGAAATTGATGGTGGAGTGACGACCTCAAATGCCTCAGCTCTTGTAGAAGCAGGTGCAGATGTCCTCGTTGCGGGCTCAGCTATTTTCAGGGCTGAAAACCCCAGTGCTGCAACAACAGCAATCAAAAACGCTTAGGCTCTGGAGCGCACTCAACAGCTTTCTCCAAATATTGACAACAGGAATAACAAGTCGTTTATATCTGTTGAGCCATTGGCGTTGAAATCGATGTCGCAATTCGAGATGCAACCAAATTCTGAAATTAACATCAGTATATCGGAGCTGCCTATCACACCATCTCCTGTTAAATCGCCAATAAAATCATTTGTGATATGGAATGAGCTTTCGCAAAGCATCGTCCCTTGATGAGATACTGTGTATTTGTAAAACCCTGAACTTGTAAGTGTCATTTCTATCGATTCTGAGAGAACTATTTCATAGGGTTGTGTTTCGTCTAATCCCAAGTCTTGAGGGGCGGTTTCTTGATAAGACCAAACAACTTCCGCTTCCCCCCAAAAGGGTGTCGCCGAAACGGTCACTGTTTCAGGGCCACAAAGAGTCGTGTCGGATACATGAGGACATGCGGAATATCCTTCTGTATAGAGCGCTCTCGGTTCGGTGTTAACTCCAATGTCTAACCCGTAATACTTGTCTGTAACTCCGCTTGGCCATTGAATTTTTAATGAATCAACAAATGAAGTTTCGCCAAGACCAAAATGCTCGTAAAACCCCTCTTGTCCCAGGTAGTTCTCGCCACAATGTGTGATTTTTGACTGTGTAATCCCACCAGCAGAGACTGCAATCCAAGATCCGACACCCATCGTGTTTGAGAGCTGACCTGTGAGCCCGATTTGGGTATAGTTTGCTGGATCATCTGTAAACCCGGCGTTCATCCATATTCTCGCCTTGTGGTTGCCGATGTTGTGAACGACAAAATCGACCCATCCATTTCTGTCGAAATCGCCACTTGCTACGGTATGGGAGTTCAGCAGGTCGGTGTTATACACATCTGTGCTGACAAGATTGAATTCATATGGTGTACTTGACGATATTCCAGGATTTTCAAAAAGAAAATTTTCTTGATAGGGGTTTAATGGATCGTGTTCAGAGATAAAAAGATCTAAGTCTGTGTCATTGTCTATATCCATCCAAACAGCAGCCCAACAAAATTCAATCAGATTCACCCCAAGCAGTTCAGATTCTTCTATGTAAACGCCTGATTGAGTTCCTCGGAACAGCTTGCTTCCTTGAGGATTCTCCCCTATGCCTGAATCAGATATATATATATCGGTTATTCCATCAGAATTATAATCTCCCAATGTCGCTGACATCGCGTCCATCGAAATGTCCAATCCAACTTGAGTTGTGATATCCTCAAATTGTCCGTTTTGTAGGTTGTGAAACAATGTGTTTATGCCATCCTTGTCGTTAATGACAAATAAATCTTGAAAACCATCTCTGTCCCAGTCATACCAAACAGATTGAAAAGAGGCACGCGTATAAATCCCAGTGAAGGATTCCGCGGTTACATCTGTGAATTGGAAATCACCCTCGTTTCTCATTAAGACATTCCTGTATTCTGGACTCAAGTTCTCATCACTTTCATAATATCTGCATATGTACAGATCAAGATCTCCATCGTTGTCATAGTCCCCCCAAGAACTTCCTTCCGATGGGATGTTCACTTGCGCGATGTTCGTGAGGGCAGTCACATTGACAAAAGAAGTATTGTGAATGTTTTCAATGATTTCTACCCTGCCAAATGCATCGGAGTAGTAAAAATCCATGTCTCCATCATCATCAATGTCTAGCCACATGATTGACTTTGATTCTGATTGCTGAATAATAGGTAAATGAATGTATGTAAATCCATTTCCTTGATTGTTTATGAAAGTTCTTAATCCTCCAGATGAATTGCCAAATGTCAAATCATCCCACCCATCCATGTTCCAATCTGCGGTTGAGACGCCCGATCCGTATACCCCATCCCAATCATACTGGATGATACCCCACATAGGAGCGTTGTTTGTAAATGTTTGCGCTTTTAAACAAAAAGGTATTAAAGATATAAGAAGAAGATAGTACCTCATGGCAAATGTTTTAAGGTTCAACAGCAGCTGTAATGTCTGCTTCTAAGAGAGAAGTACACATGGGTTCCAAATTGCTAAAAGAACCGTTTTTAACAATGCATCTGCCTTTGTAATGAATGATCATCGCACATTGCTCGGCCTGTAGCGGTTCATGTCCGCAGCTGGAAACCAAGCATTCAATCACGTGGTCAAACGTATTGTGGTCGTCGTTGTACACGACCAGTTTCCATCCGTCATCAATGTTTACTTCCACCAAGACCTCTTCTTCAGTCTCAACTGAGAAGTTTATTCCTTGAATTATATTAATCTCGTGCTTCATTTACTCTTGCAAAGATAAGGTGTGATAATCCATGCTATTAGAGGACAGTCTCAATGTATTTTTGCACCATGTCAGAAAACAAAAGTAGACACTTTATTCAGCAAATGATTGATGCTGATCTAGCGGCTGGTAAAAATGGGGGAGTTGTACATACGCGTTTCCCGCCTGAGCCTAATGGTTACCTTCATATCGGACATGCAAAAGCGATCTGTATTGGTTTCGGATTGGCGAAAGAATATGGCGGATTGACGAATCTCAGATTTGACGACACTAATCCCATAAAGGAAGAGATTGAATACGTGGATGCTATACGGGAAGACTTAAAGTGGTTAGGCTTCGAACCTAATGGAGGAGAGTTCTTTACGAGTGATTACTTTAATGAATTATTTACGCTGGCACTGAAACTTATAGACGATGGGAAAGCGTACGTTGATGATCAAACTTCTGAGCAAATAGCCGAACAAAAAGGCACCCCCACAGCGCCTGGAAAGCATAGCCCACATAGAGATCGAAGTCCCGAAGAAAACCGTGATCTTTTCGAACGCATGAAAGCAGGTGAGTTCGATGCAGGTTCTCGTGTGTTACGTGCAAAAATTGACATGGCAAGCGACAATATGCACTTGCGTGATCCCCTCATGTATCGCATCATGTATGCAACCCATCACCGCACAGGAGATGATTGGTGTATTTATCCCATGTACGACTTTGCGCATGGTCAGTCAGACAGCATAGAAGGCATTACACACAGTTTGTGTACCCTTGAGTTCGAAGTGCACAGGCCTTTATACGATTGGTACATTCAGAATCTTGAAATATTCCCTTCGTCCCAAACTGAATTTGCCCGTCTTAACCTCAACTATACAGTCATGTCTAAGAGGAAACTTCTCACCCTTGTCGAGGAAGGCTATGTAGATGGGTGGGATGACCCTAGAATGCCTACGATCAGTGGGTTAAGAAGACGAGGTTATACCCCGGCGAGTATTCGTGAGTTTATTGACAGAGTAGGAGTGGCCAAACGCGAAAACATCATTGATGTAAGTCTTTTGGAATGGGCGCTACGTGACGACCTCAACCGGGTCGCTCCACGCGTTATGGCAGTTCTTGATCCAATGAAGCTCGTCATCCTCAACTACCCCGAAGATCAAATTGAGATGTTGCCTTCTGAAAACAATCCCGAGGATCCTGAATCAGGCACCAGAGAACTTCCATTTGGGCGGGAACTCTTTATCGAAGCTGAAGATTTTAAAATTGAGGCCAACCGCAAGTGGTTCCGTCTCGCTCCCGGAAAAGTCGTTCGATTAAAAAGTGCGTATAAAGTTGAGTATGTCGACCATTTGTGTGACGGTTCAGGGAAAGTCACGGAAGTCCATGTGAACTATTTTGAGAACTCAAAATCCGGGTCAGATACCAGTGGAATCAAAGCAAAAGGAACACTACACTGGGTTGAATCTACGCACGCGATTGATGCTGAAGTACGTCTTTATGATCGGTTGTTTGCAGATCCCAACCCCGATGGTCACAAAGAGAAGTCTTACATGGAATTCCTCAATCCCGAGTCGATTCAGGTTTTAACCAATTGCAAACTCGAACCCTCGCTCAAAAACGCAAAACCAGGAACGACCTATCAGTTTACTCGTTTGGGATACTTTACGCCAGACACAAAGGGGGAGGGTGTATTCAACAGAGCTTTAACTTTGCGTGACAGCTGGAAAGGTCAGTAATTAAACCCTTTTCAGTCCCATCTCTGCACCGAGTTTGAGCATGAGCTCAAATGCTTCGTCGGGATCGTTTTTGATGTCTCCTTCAAGGATCGCCTCTTTGATGGCTTTTTTGATGTCTCCGATCGGACGCGAAGGTGGAATCCCGAAGGTATTCATGATCATCTCCCCTGTAACTGGTGGTTGGAAATTCCTCACCGAGTCATTGCCTTCTACTTCTTTGAGCTTCTTGACGACAATGTCATAGTTTTTAAGATATCTAGAGACTTTGGCTTCATTTTTAGAAGTTATATCTGCTCGGCAAAGAATCATCAATGCGTCAATGTCATCTCCGGCTTCGTTTAGAAGTCTTCGAATCGCACTATCTGTCACGATTTCTTTTGTGAGAGCGATGGGGCGAAGGTGCAACAAGACGAGCTTTTGAACAAACTTCATCTTTGCATCCATTGGAAGCTTCAGACGAGAAAAAATCACAGGAACCATTCTGGCGCCTTTGTCTTCATGGCCATGGAAGGTCCAGCCGTTCTTTTTGTCGAAACGCTTTGTAGGAGGTTTGGCAATGTCATGAAGTATGGCAGCCCAACGGAGCCATAAATCATCACTTTTTGCACATACGTTTTCGAGCACTTGCAGGGTGTGAAAAAAGTTGTCTTTGTGTCCTATGCCATCTCTTTTTTCCGCGCCTTGCAAGGCCACCATCTCTGGGAAGAAACGGTCCAATAAGCCAGTATTTGCTAGAATTTTAAAGCCTTTCCCCGGTTTGTTCGTGAGGATTATTTTATTGAGTTCCGTATGAACCCTCTCCAAAGAAATAATGTCCAGACGTTCCGCATTTCGCTTCAGCGCATCTAAGCTTTCAGGTACGATTGTAAATCCAAGCTGGGTGGCAAAACGTACCGCTCTCATCATTCTGAGGGGGTCGTCACTGAAGGTAATGTCCGGGTCCAATGGCGTGCGAATCACCCCGAGGTCTATATCTCTTAAGCCGTTAAAAGGATCGATTAGCTCTCCGTAGCTCTTTGAATTTAAGGAGAGTGCCATTGCATTGATCGTGAAGTCGCGTCTGTTTTGGTCGTCTTCAAGCGTGCCATCTTCAACGATGGGTTTCCGACTCTCTCTGGAGTACGATTCCTTTCGCGCACCGACAAATTCGATTTCTAGGTTTCCGTAGTTGAACATCGCGGTGCCGTAGGTCTTAAAGACATTGACATTCTTTATGCCAAGTTCTTTTGCAACAGCCTTTGCAAGATCGATTCCTTTGCCTTCAGTAACAATGTCAATGTCATTTGAAGGTCTCTCAATAATTAAATCACGGACATATCCTCCGATGACAAAAGCACGTTCACCGCGCCCGTCAGCAATTTTGCCTATGGCTTTAAAGACTTTGTGTTTGAGGGCGTTTTCGTAATTCACAATCGGAGCAAATGGGATGCAAAGCTAATCTAGAGATTCGATTTTCACTAGAGTTAGTCCCGAAGAATTTTAAATCTTTCTGAAGTATCAAAAGATACGATGAAGGAGGACGTATTTACAGTGCGGTCAGACCGTCTGTGAGCGCTGACAAAATCTGCTCCTTCAATGATTTTAGAGTCAATTGCGTCAAAATTGGAAGGTGTAGGGGATCCAGATATATTTGCGGAAGTACTTGCAATTGGACGTCCCAGTCCATTGGCTACAAATTCCATCCATGGGTCCCTTACCAGACGGACTCCCAATGATCCGTCTTCGGCGAGAATGCTTTCGTCTACACCTTTCCCTCCAGGCATGACTACAGTGGTGGGTCTGTCGTTGTGCTCAAAGAGGTCCCAAACGGCATCGGGTACATGCTCAAAGTGCTTTTCGATTTGCCCTTCTTCAGCCACTAAAATAAGGATGGGTGTAGCTTCTGATCTGTTTTTCAGCGTTCGAAGTTTGCGCACTGCAGCGGGGTTTGTGGAATCGCATGCAATACCCCAAACTGTATCTGAAGCATGCACAATGACATTCCCTGCTCTCAGATTTCTAACAGCTTCTATCGCGTCGTCTCGCCACGGCGCAGATTTGTTCTTTCTGCGACTCATCTTTTAGCAAGCCATTCTTCAACGTTGTTTTCTATCCTGGTGAGCGGTGAAATAGAATCTTCGCCATGAAATGCGTCACCCGTAATTTTCTCGTAGAGTTCAATATATCTTGTGGTCACGACTGAGACAAATTCGTCGTCAAGTTCTGGAGGACTTTGATTTTCAAGTCCCATAAAGTCGTGTGACATCAGCCATTCTCGAACAAATTCCTTGCTGAGTTGTTTCTGGGGCTCGCCTTTTTCTTGGCGATCTAAATAGCCCTCTTTGTAAAAATATCTGGAGCTATCTGGCGTGTGAATCTCATCAATGAGAACAAGCTTGTCATTTCTCATGCCAAACTCATATTTTGTATCCACGAGGATGAGGCCTTTCTCTGAAGCCATTTCCGTTCCTCTTGCGAAGAGCGCATGGGTCACCCGCTCTAATTCGGCATAGATCTCAGGAGTCACAATGTTTCGAGCAAGGATGTCCGCAGAGGAAATATCTTCGTCGTGTCCTTCTTCTGCTTTCGTCGCAGGCGTAATGATGGGGGTGGGGAAACGATCGTGCTCCTTCATGCCTTCGGGCATAGTCACTCCACACAGCGTTCTCTTTCCCAAAGCATATTCGCGCCAAGCGTGACCGGTAAGATATCCTCTGATGACCATTTCTAATCGAATCGGATCGCACCGATACCCGATCGTTACATTTGGGTCTGGGGTGGCCAATTTCCAAGTGGTGATGATGTCCGATACAGAATCTAAGAAAGTAGCAGCGACACCGTTAAGTACCTGACCTTTAAAGGGGATTCCGCGAGGCATTACGACATCGAAGGCGCTAATACGATCAGAAACTACAGCAACCATCAGGTCGTCGCCTATGCCGTACATGTCACGGACCTTTCCGAAGTATGCCGAGGTTTGGCCTGAAAAATTGAAATCAGTCTTCGTTATGGGAGTGGCAGATTTCACATCCATCATTGTTCATCTTTTTCAAAAGCGGTGATTACTGCACGAACAAGTCTGTGTCTCATCACGTCAACGCCGGTAAGTCTAATTGTAGAAATACCTTCGACATCCTTGAGTATATTTAAAACATGAACAAGGCCTGACTTCTGTCTGTAGGGGAGGTCCACTTGGGTTTCGTCACCTGTGATGATGTACTTTGCATCCCGCCCCATGCGAGTCAAGAACATTTTTATTTGAGGAATCGTCGTGTTTTGAGCTTCATCAAGGATGACAAAAGCTTTGTCTAAAGTCCTTCCTCGCATAAATGCGAGAGGAGCAACCTCGATCACGCCTTTTTCCAAAAATTCGGCGACCTTTTCAGGAGGAATCATGTCGGTGAGCGCGTCGTAAAGTGGCTGCAAGTAAGGATCTAGTTTTTCCTTCATGTCCCCAGGGAGAAAGCCGAGGTTTTCACCGGCTTCAACAGCTGGACGCGTTAAGATAATCTTCTTGACCCGCTTTTCTTTGAGCGCTTTTACAGCAAGCGCTACAGCGGTGTATGTTTTTCCTGTTCCAGCGGGACCTACAGCAAACACCATGTCGTGTTCTGCGACTGCATCAACAAGTTTATACTGATTTGGAGTCCTAGCGTACACCTTGTTTCCTGCAGGGCCATGAACAATCACGTTGTCGGCCCCGGCATCCTTCATGAATGTGTCTTCGTTCGACTTTGCCAACCTGTCAAGGTCGTCTAACGTCAGTGTAGAGTAGCGGTCAACATGCCACACCACCATCCTCATTATTTCCTCAAATCTCCCTACATCTTCACGGCTTCCCTTCACAAGGATATCGTGTCCTCGAGAAACTATGCGAAGTTTAGGAGAAAGTCTTTGTAACGCGCGTAAATTTGCATTCTCGTTACCAAGAATTACAACCGGGTCTAAGCCCTCAATCGAAATCAGTGTCTCATGCATGTTGAGGACAAAAATAAGTACACCACCTTTGTCTCATGCCTATAATTACATTAACATCTGATTATGGACCAGAAAGGTACTATGCAGGCATCCTTAGAGGAGCCCTAATTGCAGCTGTGCCTGGTGTTGATGTCGTTGACCTGTCTCACGATGTTAGAAAATTTAATTCTGTGGATGCCGCTTTAATACTGCGCTCGTCTGTGGCTCATTTCCCCAAAGGAACCATTCACATTATTGCTGTGCAGAGTGAAGCAACTGCAGAGCGTCCACATCGCATCGTTCGGATTGAGGATCAATATTTTATAGGCGCAGATACTGGCGTCTTTCACCTCATTTTCGGGAAAAGTCCAGACGCAGTATTTGATGTGTCCAGTATGATGGCTGATTTTGATTATCCAACGTTCCCGGAACGCGCTATTTTCGTTCCTGCCGCAGCCCATTTGGCCCGAGGAGGAATTCCTGAGCTCTTGGGGCGTCCTGCTTCGCTGTCCGTTCCCAAATCAATCTTGCAACCCGCATTTGAAAACCGTGTATTAACGGGTCATGTGATCAATATCGACGGCTTTGGCAATTGTATTACAGATATTGAAAGGAAACATTTTCGAGAAGTTGGTCCTGAAAGAGAATTTGTAATCGTCATGCGATCGAGTAGAAGTGACATTAGAAAAATCAGTGCCAATTACAGCGATGTCCATATTGGCGAACCTGTTGCGCTATTTAATCATTTGGGCTTTTTAGAGATTGCCATAAATCACGGTGCTCCAGGCACCGCAAATGGAGGTGCGGCTGGCTTGTTAGGAATCAAGGTTGACGACGTACTTAGAATTGAATTTTCAGATTGATTATATGTTATGACCAGCATTGTTAGAATCGTTCGAATGACTTTCTCTGAATCTAGCACAATAGATTTTGAAGCTCTTTTTGCAAAACACTCCGACGCAATCTCATCTCAATCTGGATGTTTTTCTGTGGAGCTGGTCACAGATGCGTCAAATCCAAACGTCAGAACGACGATCAGTCGGTGGGACAATGAGGTGAGTTTGAATAATTATAGAAAGTCTGTGTTGTTTGGAAAAGTTTGGCCAGAAACAAAGCAATTATTTTCAGCACCCCCAGAAGTGATTTCGTACATTTCGCATTCAAAATCGCATCTACAATGAGGGCTCTGATTTTTAAAGAAATTCGTGGTTTTTTCAGTTCTTTAATAGGATATGTTGTTATCGCAGCTTTTCTTCTGTTAATGGGGCTTTTTCTGTGGGTATTTCCAGGTCCTTGGAACATTTTGTCTGGTGGAGTGGCCTCTATGGATCCTTTCTTTACTTTGGCTCCATGGGTTCTTTTGTTTCTCATTCCCGCGATTACGATGCGCAGTTTTGCGGAAGAACGCAGAAGCGGCACCTTAGAACTTCTTCTCACACGGCCTTTGCTTGAAGGTGAAGTTGTTTTTGCCAAATTCACAGGCGCCCTTGCGCTCATCTTTCTGGCATTGCTTCCTACACTTGGATTTGTGTGGGTGTTGGGAGAATTGGGGAGCCCTCAATGGAACTTGGACTTAGGTGCTATTTGGGGTTCATATATCGGCTTATTTATGCTCAGCTCTTCAATAGCGGCGATCGGCATATTCACTTCAGCCTCAACATCTCAGCCATTGGTAGCCTTCCTTTCTGCGATGATTTTCTCAACAGTCGTCTATATAGGTTTCACGGCCCTAGGCGATTTCGCACTTTTAGGTCATTGGGATTATTACTTTGTCAATTTGGGATTCGAATCACATTATAGTTCTTTAAGTCGAGGACTGATTGACTCCCGAGATATCGCTTATTTTGTTTTTGTGGACGTTTTATTTCTTCAGCTAGCAAGGTTTGTTCTCGCTCTTGAAAGAGGACGGATTGGAAGGGAGGGGCTAAGGTTGTCTTTGGTCATGTCGATTTTTTGTGTTCTTCTTTTTTCTGCGCACATTGTTCATTTTTCTGTGGATCTTACTTCAGAAAAACGCCACACATTAACGGAGGGCTCTCTTCAGCTTATGGAAGAATTGAATGCCGACAGCCGTGACGTCATCGTGACCTGTTACCTGACGGGTGATTTTCCCGCCCAATGGAAACGTCTTGAGAACTCAATCAGAGAGAAACTTGAGGAATTTGCGGTGGCTTCAAGCAACCACCTGCGCTTTCAATTCGTGGATATCTATGAAACGGATGATCCACGTTCTCAAGGACAAAACGAAGAGAAACTTCTCGAACAAGGGATTTCATTTACCCGGATAGGATATGAAACAGGAGGAGGGAAGACCTTTAGAAATGTTTGGCCTTCTGCGCTCATCAGTTCAGGAGGAAAAGAAGTCCCTGTTCAGTTCTTCAGATCAGACACCCCTCAGCCCACAGAAGAGATGATTCAGGGCTCCATCAATTCTATTGAGTATGAACTGTCGACCTCACTTCGAAGAGTGTTGTTTGACGAGGTGCCAAACATTGCATTTATTGAAGGTCACGGAGAGCTCCCGGAAATGGAAGTTGCGGACTTCATGAATTCATTGGATGAAGATTACAATGTTTCGCGCATCCGTCTAGATGGGAAAATAAACATACTCAGTGAGCGCTTGGAAGGGATGAGGTACAGGACAAATCGATTTGACCTGGTGGTCATCGCGGGGCCAGATTCAACGTTCTCAGACAAAGACAGACTTATTCTTGATCAATTCCTCATGGGGGGTGGTCGTATGTTGTGGATGGTGGATCCTATTCTTACTGATTTGGATTCTCTTCGCTCCTCCCAAACGACCATGGCTACGGCGAACCCAATCGGCCTGAATCATCAGCTTTTTGATTATGGCGTGCGTCTAAATAGAAACCTTATTATTGACCCTCAATGTGCTCCCATTGCGTTTGATGCCGGTCCACAAGGGAACCAAAGAAGCATGCAGCTTTTCAGCTGGTACTTCTCCCCACTCGCTATTCCACAAGGCATTTCACATCCGATCACGACAAACCTAGACCCCATTCATTTCGATTTTGTTTCTGGTTTGGACACTGTTTCTACGGATGCAGATCTGAAGAAAACTGTGTTGCTAAGAAGCTCAGCCCTTGCCAGGACCTACAAAGCGCCGATCAGAATTTCAAGTTCTATCGTTGATTTGGATCCCTCATACTTTAATTCAAACAATACTCCCTACACACCATTTGCTGTTCTTATTGAGGGTTCTTTTAAATCTCATTTCACGGATATCCTCCCCGATACTTTGCTTCGAGATGCAGACTTTGCATTCAGAGCTGAGGGCAGACCTTCTGCCATGGTGGTTATTGGAGATGGAGATGTCGCAAAGAACAAGGTGATTCTCACTCAGGAAGGCCCACAAATTTATCCGCTGGGATATGACAGATATGCTGGGCGTATTGTTTACGACAACAAAGAGTTTCTTCGCAATGTTGTCAATCATCTTTTAGATGAAAGTTCAATCATCTCTGTGAGATCACGTGCGATTACACTTCGCTCACTCGACAAGGATAGAATTACGACTTCTCGACTGGGATGGCAATCTCTCGCTATTGGATTGCCTCTTCTTGTTGTTTTGCTGTCGGGTCTAGTCATATTCAAGCATCGATCAAGGGTATATGGTGGATGATGTTTAGCGTGCAATAAGAAAATATCGATCGAAATTTTAAAACAATGAAATCAAACCTCAGAATACTCTTAGTTCTTGTAGTGGTCACAATGATCACCGGGATTGTTTGGAAAACACAGGGCTCAAGAGGAGATCTGTCTTCAAATGTTCAAGCGGATTTCTCCATTCCAGACACGAGCCTCGTCAACAAGATTTTTATCGCAGACAACCAAGGCGGCACGGCTTTGCTAGAGAGGTCTGTAGATACCAGGTTTTGGACTTTGAATGGCGAATTCTTGGCGCGAAAAGACGCGACAGACCTCCTTCTTAAAACCTTTTCTAGAATTGAAGTCAAGGGTCCTGTCAATGAAAAAATGAGAGGGACTGTGATACGAAATCTTGCAGGAACAGCAAAAAAAGTTGAGATTTATCAGGGAGGAGATAAACCCGTGAAGACTTGGTATGTAGGAACAGCGACACCTAGTCATACAGGGACTTATATGCTTCTAGAGACGCCTGATCTAGGAATATCTGAAGAACCGTTTGTGGTCAGTCTTAAAGGCTCAATAGGGTTTCTGTCTACACGGTTTTTTACGGATATAAACGAATGGAGATATACGGGTGTGTTTGATTTCCCTGGAAGATCTTTGGCAGAAGTGACTGTAATTCATCACGATACGCCATACCATTCATACACCATTAAATCAAATCCCACCGGGGATATCAGTCTTGAAAATGGTGCTGGAGCCCTTTTGTCAATTCGAGATACGGTGAAAGTTCAAGATCAATTTTTGCGTTTTCGGAAAGTCCATTTCGAATCATATAACAATCATCTGACTGAATCGGGGCAGGAAAGTATCAAAAACGCATCTCCCGCGTTTACAATGTTCGTGAAAGGGTTTGATGGGAAAAGTTCCAAGTTCGATTTGTTCTGGAAGCAGAACGAGTCAGGTCCGGATGAAGAATACATGTATGGTCTGACCACAGCTGGAGAGATCGTCTTGGTTCAGAGATATGTTTTCGACCCATTAATTGAGGTTCTTTCAGATTTCTGAACTCCACTGTTTATACGAGATTTTCAGCAAAAGCCTTCCAGGAATTTGTTTTGCGTATTGCCGCGTATGCGGGTAGAAGACCTTCAGGTGTATGCTTCGCATCGATCCAACCATTGATCGCCTTGGCCAATTCCTTTGAAGAGCCAGGTGTGACAAGTTCTCCAGTAACTCCGGGTACAATGGTAGCGGACAGGTCCCCGACGTCACTTGCGACAATGGGAAGGTTGTAGTGAACAGCGGTTGCTGTGACGCCACTCTGAGAGGCATTTAAATAGGGGAGAACGACCAAGTCTGAAGCACCGAAGATATAGGGCAATTCAGAATCTGGGATATATTCATTCAATACATGTATTCTAGATGCTGCGGGACTTGACTGAATTAATTTGTTGTAAGGATTCCATGAGCCATAGCACTCACCTGCAATGACAACATGAATGTCTGAGTTAAGCTCCTCAGCGGCTTGAATCAATGTAGCCAGACCTTTATAGGGCCTGATGATTCCGAAAAAGAGAATCGTATGCTTTGCTGAACTTGGAAGTCCCAAATGTTTGAGAGAGTCCGCACGAGATTCAATTTTAGGGTAATGCGTATAGAGCGGATGGAACAGCGTTTTGATGTCGAGATTCGGTGCAAGTTTTTTGACGTCTTCAGTGACGGATTGACTTAAAGTGATGCAGCTGTCTACGCGATTTAAGAATCTTTTCGTGAGCCATTTGTCAGAAGCTTTCCCGTCATGAGATGTCGCATTGTGCATTAACGCGACCACCTTCGTCCTTGGAGATTGTTTTTTGATGGCTTTTGCCACCCCTCTTAATGCGGGTGCGAGTGCTGAATGCCAAAACGGAAGTATTGCCAGATCGACCTCTCCATGTGCTAGAATTGCTGTCGCTGTTTTGCGCCACGAATTAGGCGAAATAGAATCCATGGGAGCATCAGGTCCAGAGGGGGGGCGAGTCGTGCCCGTTTTTATTTGGGTTTTGCCCGGAAATAAGACGGATGGATACTGTCGACTCCAATTATAGCAACGAACATCGTGCCCGATGGATTGAAGTGAATTTGCCATCTGGTCATTAAACTGAGCAATACCACCACGATAGGGATGGAATGTCGAAGCGATGGCTATTTTCATGTGCGCAATTTAAGCACCTTATCTTTGTGGCAGAAATTTTGACAAATGAAAGCATATCTTGTTGATGGGATTAGAACACCTATTGGATCTTTTGGTGGCACTCTAGCGTCCGTTAGAACGGATGATTTGGCCGCTTTAACTATTTCTGAGTTGTTAAAACGCAATCAAAGTTTAGACCCTGCTTCTGTAGGGGATGTGATTTTTGGTTGTGCAAACCAAGCTGGAGAAGACAATAGAAATGTTGCCCGTATGGCTTTGTTGCTTGCCGGCATGCCTTTTACCGTACCTGGCGAAACAGTCAACAGACTTTGTGCTTCGGGCTTATCCGCAGCAGTGAATGGAAGTAGAATGTTGTCCATGGGAGACGCGGATGTAGTCATTGCAGGGGGAGTTGAGAACATGACGAGAGGGCCATGGGTGATGTCGAAGGCTTCTCAACCTTTCGGAAGAGACAGCCAACTTTTTGACACAAGTTTCGGATGGAGATTCATCAATCCCAAACTAGAAACAGTATATGGCGCAGATGGAATGGGGGTGACGGCTGAGAATCTTGTGGAGAAATACGGGATTTCCAGAGAAGATCAGGACGCCTTTGCATATCGCTCACATATGAAAGCGACTGCGGCAAGAGACGAAGGAAGGTTGTCAGAAGAAATTGTCCCAGTCAATATCCCAAGACGCAAACAGGACGCTTTAATCTTCGAACACGATGAGTTTATTAAGTCAGGAACGACAAAAGAAATTCTAGCAAAACTTCGCCCGGCCTTCAAAAAAGAAGGAGGTTCTGTAACAGCAGGCAATGCCAGTGGGCTAAACGATGGAGCTGCGGCTCTCCTTTTTGCAAACGAAAAGGGCTTAAAAGCCCAAGGCTTAAAACCCCTCGCTGAGATTGTGTCTAGTGCTGTTGTAGGTGTTGAGCCTAGGATCATGGGTATAGGTCCCGTAAAAGCCTCAGAAATAGCTTTAGAGAGGGCAGGCATCGGGTTTGACAACCTCGATGTGATCGAATTAAATGAAGCCTTTTCTGCGCAAGCTCTGTCATGCATACGTGCGTGGGGTTTGGCAGATGATGATGCAAGAATTAATCCAAATGGAGGAGGAATCTCGCTCGGTCATCCACTCGGCATGACAGGGTCAAGGATTTTGCTTGCAGCGGCGAATCATTTGAAGAGAACAGGGGGGGCTTATGGACTGGTTACGCTATGTATCGGTGTGGGGCAGGGGTATGCTGTTGTCATTAAAAATGCAACGAACGCAAACGCATCATTATGATTCAGGCATTCAAAGGAATGATTCCCGTCATTCATGCATCGTCTTTTATTCATCCTACAGCAGTCGTCATCGGACATGTGACGATAGGCAGAGATTGCTATATAGGTCCGGGTGCTGTATTGAGAGGTGATTGGGGAAAAATCGACATCTCAGACGGATGCAATGTCCAAGAGAATTGTGTGCTACATATGTTTCCAGGAAAATCGGTTGTGTTGCTCAAGGGTGCACACGTGGGGCACGGGGCGTCCATTCATGGTGCGCGCCTCGGTGAGGACACATTAGTAGGAATGAATTCTGTCATCATGGACGACGTCGTTCTTGGGGACGGTTGTATTGTGGGGGCGTTAAGCTTTCTAAAAGCGGGGTCAGTTTGGGAAGCTAGAGGTCTCATCGTAGGCAATCCAGCAACGAGAATAAAAGAGGTAAGTGATTCGATGTTCACTCACAAAGTTGAAGGCACTGCGCTCTATCAGAAGTTGCCAAACCAAATGCACAGCGAATCTGAGGAAGTTGAGCCACTTAGAGAAGCCCCTGAGAACAGGCACGAAGATTTCCCTGTATTTGAGACTTGGAATAAACGTTCGAATCGATAGATAAGTATGGGTACATCTGGCAATCGAAAGATGGTATTTAAGCGTTTCACTGTGAAAGACGAAAAGTGCGCGATGAAAATCGGTACGGATGGTGTGATGATAGGTGCATGGGCTTCACCAAATCACAACCACAAAAAAACACAGTTTCAAATTGCAGATATAGGATCAGGTTCAGGAGTCATTGCTCTCATG
>Ga0115005_10000887_pt1 | contig 23359 bp, 20 predicted proteins | sample ArcOceMetagenome_FD_87163 | JGI IMG/M metagenome (GOLD analysis project Ga0115005, IMG submission 87163) | Marine eukaryotic phytoplankton communities from Arctic Ocean - Arctic Ocean - Greenland ARC118M Metagenome | ecosystem: Environmental > Aquatic > Marine > Oceanic | place: Arctic Ocean...
AAAATATGTGGCTCGTACATGGCGAATCGATTTCCATTATTGGACGCGGCGGTGGAATCCAGTGTCACGATGGCACGCCAGATGGGTGTTGAAATTCCTTGGGAATCTAAGCTTGAAGATACAGGCAATACTGAATCTGCAGCCACAGTATGAAAGGTATTCCCAAACATGAATGGCCTGCCGATTTGGGTGATGAGTTTCATGACTTACAAGAGCTTGCCCTAAATACGGACTTTGAAACGGGTGAATTAAAGGGCAGTTGGGGAAATTTAGGTTATTGGTACAACGAGCAAGGTGACCCTCTTCATGGCTATAGTGATGCTGCGCAACAGTTGGCCCATGCTCTGGGTAAGTTTGCCAATTTATCATCCAATCAAACGGTGCTTGATTTAGGCTATGGCTGTGGTGATCAGGTCATTCATTGGCATCAAGCCTTCTCCGTGTCTTGTGTTTATGGTGTGAATTTGTCGAAGATTCAAACCGAGTATGCGCAGAAAAAAATGCAAGTATGGGGCATTGCAGAAAATGCTCATCTTAAACAAGGTAGCGCTGCCGACCCTCAAGCATGGTATGAATTTCCTCGTGATTTTGATCGAATCATCGCATTGGACTGTGCCTACCATTTTTCCAATAAACTGCAATTCTTCCAATTGTGTGCTCATCAGTTAAAGGACTGTCAGCATCAAGACGCTCAGCTGGTACTGAGTGACTTAGTATTGAGTCAGCCTTTAAAGGGACTGTTTAATAAAACCGTACTGAGTTTGATTTGTTATTTGAGCCGGATACCTAGGCAAAATATTAAAACACGGGCTGAATATGAACGTGAGCTTTGCGATGTGGGTTTAGAGCTGATGGATTACAAAGATGTCTCTGAGCGTGTGATGATACCTTTTGCAGATTGGGTATTTATGAGCAAACGGCATGTGAGCAAAATGTCGGATACCAATGCTAACTTAACGCGTTTAAAGAACTTGCCTTGGAGTAAGTATGTGGGAACAGCGCTGTTTTTACGATGGGCAATGCGACATGATATTTTCCAATACGCATTTCTGCGTATTGGTTTGAAACGCCTTTAGTCTAATGACTTGGGTGAATTTCAAGCGGATGAGCGGGTGCTAAGGTGCTTGCAAACAGGCTGCCTTCGAATAACTCTTTGTCATGTAATGCTTCAATCACTCTTTCGGCAATATCCGTTGCCATGGCTTTTTCAAAGCGCACATCCAGCACATAAGCCTTTATTTTTAGGTGATAATAAAAGTCATCCTGAAAGACGGGGAATACAGTTGCTACGATGGGTTTTTTCAAATACACATAGTAACTGCATTTTGCCGCATCTAACGCAATGTTTTTCAATTTAGCTACCGGAATGCTCACTGGAAAGTGCAAATCAATGGCGACCATCTCATTTAGTTCACCGTTGTTTGAATTGCTAATGGGCATTTTTAAAATATCCGCATTGGGTACGGTGATGACATTATCATCAAAGGTGTGCAATTTCGTGGTGCTTAAATCTAGGCTGATGACTTCGCCATAATGCTCACCCACTTGCACCATATCGCCAATTTTAAAACGTGGAGAAATGGCCATCATGATACCAGCGACGAGATTTTTAGCCGCATCTTGTGAGGCCAAGCCCAGCGCTAAACCTAATGAACCCAAAGATGCATAGATCACAGACTGAGGCGGCTGAATGATGCCAATCACAATATAAGAAATGGCCGCGAACCATAACAGCACCCGTAACACAGGGAAGGTCTGAGCTAATTGAATACGGTATTTAGGGTTGTAATTAACAAGCGTATTAATGGCCCAGCGTATACCGACTAAAACCAGCCAGGTGAACACCAAGGTGCCTAAAATAGAGGCTAAGGTCGTGTAGGAGAATAGATCAACAAACTGCTGAAAAACGTTCTTATCCATGGTTCACCTAGTATAAATAATTCATGCTAATTAAGTTGCGAATCACCACGGCAGAAATGATCAGTTTTAAGCTATAGGCATCACTGCGGGCCAGCTCTTCATTTTTATCTAAAATACCCAAAACACGTAAGTGTTCTAGGATCATTTTACTTTCACTTAAACTGACACGAAAAATAGTGTGATGCTCTTTAATAGAAAGTTGCCCATGGGTGCTAATCTCTGCCAGTGTGAATAACTCCAGTTTGGTCAGTTTTTTAAGTTGTGAGATATCAATCTCTTGCGGCGATAAAATAAAAATACTTTGTGGTTTGGTGCCATAGGTAAGATTATTCAAACAATAAAACAGGCCCAGTTCCACGCACCCTTTGCTGCGTTTGGATATGTCATTTACGGGGCTTTTTTCATTGGCCAGTTGATCAATAGCAATATCATTGATGGTATGAAAACCGCCATAAGAAAACCGTTTAATGAGAAGATCACGTATCTGGCTTTCATTAAAATTAGCAATATGCTGCTGGTGGGAAAATAAGTTACCAAATTGATAGCCATAGCTTAATCGGCGCCAGGCTTGTTCTTCGCCGGCTAATATCCATAAATGATGACCCCGACTGGCGAGGATAATTGCACTAAATGTATCGACCACTACTTGTGCATCAAGAGTACGCTGCACCAAGAAGTGAATGTTATCAACGGTAATAACACAAGCAGGCAATTGATTAAGCGCTTCGATGAAGGTATCTAAATTATATTCTTTTGGCTCAATGGCTAATAAGAGTGCCAAGGTATTGATGACATCTTGTTCGCTAGTGAGGCGTCTTTCTAAATTTAATTGCTTGAACGCTTGGTCCTGTTGCTTGAGTTCAGTAGTGAACATGTTTAATAGGGTCGATAGTCCTGTGCCTTTTTCACCATAGATGCCACAGCTGACATTTCGACCACCTTGCCACAAGCGGCAGCAGTCTAATAAAAAGTCTAGGTCTTTGCGCTCTAGCGTTCGTGAGTCTAGACCGCCTAAAGGGCCATCATAAAAAGCACTTTTTAGCCCGGCATCTAACGAAAGATAAAAATCAGACTGATAGAAACGGCTCACTTGATCCAGTGCCACGGAATTGTCTTCTTTTTCAGGCAGCCAGCGCTGTTTTGTCGCCTGCCATTGTTCGGCAAACCATTCTTGTATCTTAGGCATGTGAGCGGTGTCCTTATTCTTGACTCAGTATGCCAGCGTTTTGGTGCGGGTGTCATTAGGTGTATTCAGCATCCGTGAAGTGGATACTGGATAGGGCTAAAACAGCAACGAAGTTTAAATGATGAGAGATGGACGGCAGTATTCGCTTAGAAAAAGCCGGTCTGCTGGGTATAAAAACAGATGTTTCGCCATCTACCTTATACCCCGCACAGTATTTAATTGGCTACGTTTATACTGGGTTTATATTGAGCGTGTTTTCGCCAGCAGTGACGATCGCACTTGTGCTGCGAGCATCAAGGCGTTGGAATGATGGGGATAGAATTGTATCCACATAATGCCATTGAGCTTTAGCCTCACTGGCGGTGAATGTCACGGTCATAAAACCGCGATCACGCAAGTTACAGTATTTAAGGTTTTCGATTAACCCAACAATGCCTGCCTCATAGGCCGGCGCAGAAGCAGCCGGAATATTCAGGTAATACTCAAGGCCTGGTGATGAAACCGAAGACGTTGCAAATTCAACTCCCACGTTGCCACCGTTTAAATCTTTAAGATCACTTGCCCAACCGTTGTGAGTGTCACCGGCCAATACCACTAAATTTTTACCGTAAGCTTTAGCGGTTTGTAAAATGGTTTCACGTTCTGCGGCATAACCATCCCACGCATCTAAATTATAAGGCACAGCCGGTAACTGCAATTGCGCCATAACTTCATCGGTTAATCTATCTTGGTTAGCGGAAAGATAGGCTTTTTCGCCATCGGTAAGTGTTGGGTCACCCGCTTTCATGCGTCCCGCTAATACCGCAAGCGCCCCCAGTTCGCTGTACTGCTCAAGCGTCATTAACGTCAGTGCGACCGCCGCCGGTAAATACATGCTGCCCATTAAGACTTGTTGGCCCAGTATCTGCCATGTGCCGGTGCTGTTACCCAATTGAGTTTGTAGCCATTGCAGCTGCTCTGAGCCCAGCATGGTGCGGTTCGTATCGCTGATGTCCTGAGTGAATGCTGCGCTATCAAACGCGCCTGTGGTTGGGCTGATGTAGTTGGCGTAATCCAATTGTTTGTCACGAGCCAATACACGGGTGTCGAGCATGTGTAGATCCACTAAGTCGCCAATCTGAAAACTGCGATAAATTTCCAGTTCGTTATCTTGCGCAATAGGGCGAATGGGCAGCCACTCAAAGTAAGCTTGCAGCGCCGCTAGTTTGCGGGTTTCAAAATTGCCTTCCCCTTCGTTGTGGTTTTCTGCACCATCTTTAAAGGTGTCGTTAGAGACCTCATGGTCATCCCAGACTGTAATGAAAGGTACACCAGCGTGTAGCGCTTGTAGATCGGCATCGGTGCGGTATTGAGCATAACGAGTACGATAATCATCTAGGGTGAAGAGTTCACCCACTGGCAGCACTTCACGGTTTAATTGTGCCGCATTATCGCTGGCATAACCGCCGCGAGGGTACTCGTAGATGTAATCCCCTAAATGTAACACCGCATCAAGGTCTTCCATTTGGCTCGCTAGGTTATACACATTAAAGTAACCCGCTGGGTAATTTGCACAGGACATCACCGCCAGTTTGGCAGAAGCAATGGCCCCTTCCGGTAGGGTTTTGGTTTTGCCTGTGGATGCGGTGGTGCCGTTGGCGGTGAAACGATAAAAATATTGCGTGCCCGGGGTTAAATTAATGGCATCGACTTTTACGGTGTAATCACGTTGTTGATTGGTGAGGGTATTACCGCTATTAACAATATTGGTAAAGGCCGCATCGGTGGCAATTTCCCATGCGACATTAATCGACGCGGTTTCTGCAGGGGTGACGCGCGTCCATAAAATGATGGCGCTCTGGGTTGGGTCGCCGCTGGCCACGCCATGATTAAAGCTGACGCTCACATCACGATCGCCGTCTGAGCTGTTACAACCCATTAGTCCAGAGGAGATGACCGCAGCTCCCACACCCTTTGCCGTTAGAATTAAAAAATCACGGCGTGAAATGCTTTTTCTCATTATGAATACTCATCAGATAATGTGGTGAGCGCCCATAGTATGAGTCAATTGTTAAATTATAGTTAAACGGGCATTTAATAAAAATAAGATTGTCCTACCTATGCAACCCAGCGTTCTTAGCCAAATATAGATCAAGGCTTTCATTCCAAGACGATCGGTCATATTCTTACCCAATGAGCAGACCAAGACGCAGCGAACACATACGTGAATCCCTAATCCAGGCGGGCATCGAGCAGTTATCGATCCATGGCTACCATGGCACAGGTATTAAGCAGATCCTCGATGAGGTGAATGTACCCAAGGGCTCGTTCTATAACTTCTTTGCCAGCAAAGAAGCCTTTGTGGCCGAAGTGATTGCACGCTATAGCCAAGATTTAGTTCAACAACTGCAGGGGTTTGTGGCTGGCGATGGCAAACACTTAAGCCCCAAAGCCCAGCTGCAAACCATATATGAGTTCACCCTTAGCAAGATCGCCAACAGCGAATTTAAGCAAGCCTGTTTGATCGGCGCCATGTCCAGTGAAATGGCCAACCAAAGTGATTTATGTCGAGACCAGCTTAAGGCCGCCACTAAGACCTTATCGGTGTTCTTCACTGAGCGTTTTCAGGCGGGGCAACTAGCCGGTGAGTTTCGCCAAGATGTCACCACCAGTGAGTTGGCCAATATGTATTGGACAACTTGGGAAGGGGCGTTGATCACCCTGAAAATGCACAATCGACTCAAACCCGCCAAAGACACCATGGCCTTAATGCTTAACGTGCTCATGGCGTAAATGATGCCAATGAATGTCAATTTTAATCGTTCATTATTTTTTACACCCAATTAAAAGACGATCGGTCTAATAACAATAACGGAGAACCTAATGTCCCATACCGCACAGCAACTCAATGATAAGCACGCTCTTAAATTGACTGACAGCTTCACATTAAAAAGTGGTCAAGTGATTAAAAATCGTTTGTTTAAATCCGCCATGAGCGAGCAGCTGGGGGATAAACAATGCAACCCTCAACCGGGTCTAGCTAAGTTATATGGCCGTTGGGCAAACGGCGGCATCGGCATCGCCATGACAGGTAATGTCATGGTGGATCGCGGCGCACTGGGTGAACCGAAAAACGTGGTACTCGATGAGCAATCAGACCTTGCGTTATTCAAGCAATGGGCACAAGCGGGCAAACAAAACGGCGCGCATATTTGGCCGCAGTTAAATCATCCGGGCAAACAAATTCCAAGCTTTATTGTGAGCGAACCGGTGGCCCCTTCGGCCATTTCATTAGGCCGCGGCCTAGAGAAAGGTTTTAACAAACCCCGCGCACTGACCGAGCCTGAGATTGAAGTCATCATTCAAAAATTTGCAACGGCGGCTAAATTATCAAAAGAAGCGGGCTTTACCGGTGTGCAAATTCACGGCGCCCATGGCTATTTAGTCAGCCAGTTTTTATCCCCCCGTCATAATCAACGGGATGATCAATGGGGCGGCAGCTTAGAAAATCGCATGCGTTTTGTGGTCTCGGTTTACCGCGCTATTCGTAACAAGGTAGGGGAAGACTTTCCGATCGGCATTAAGTTAAACAGCGCTGACTTTATGAAAGGCGGCTTTAGTGAAGAAGACTCCATGCAAGTGGTGCAAACCCTCGCCAACGAAGGCATGGACTTAATTGAAATTTCAGGCGGTACCTATGAAAGCCCATCCATGATGGGCGCCGACCCTAAAAAACAAGTGAAAGAAAGCACCGTAAAACGCGAAGCCTACTTTTTAGATTACATGGAAAAGGTACGCAAACTAGTGGATACACCATTAGTTGTCACCGGTGGCTTTCGCAGCGCCCCCGCAATGACCGAAGCCCTACAAAGCGGTGCCACCGACTTTATTGGTATTGCCCGCACCACCGCCGTCGATGCCGACTTCCCCAATAAACTGCTGGCCGACGACCAATACAGCATGCCACTAGAAAACCCAACCACAGGTAATAAAGGCTTAGATACCATGGGCATGTTAAGCATCACCTGGTATGAACACCAAATGTGGCGCATGGCAAAAGGCAAAAACCCTAAGCCAAGCTTAAGTGCAAAAAGCGTGGTGTTGAAAACCCTACTCAGTGCCGGTATTTATGCGTTTAGAAAGCGCCGTGCTTAATTGATGTTTTGGAAGCTTTGTTACAAGTTCAAAACAAAGGCCCGCGCAAGCGGGCTTTTTTATGACTATTGAAAATACTTATACTATTTGTAAGGTAAGCCAAGTAACGAACAACCTTCGTCATACCCGCGAACGCGGGTATACAGTTTTAGTGCATCATCTGCTATTTAATGGCCAGAGTATTACCCGCGACTCGAAGAGCGGCATAGCCAACGCGGGTATCCACATTTTTAATGATTCACTTCATATACGTCACTCGACAACTATCCAAGAATTTAAGGTTACGTGATGGTGTATTAAGATAAATGGTCTCAAGACGTATATCCCCGAAATTAGGTATGGATAGACTGATAATCAGCAAAAAGTGGTAGTGATAAAAAAGATAGGTAAATAAATGGGTTACAGATGCACAAATGTTCTACCGCGACGCAAAAAAAGGAGAGGTATATTTGCCAACGCGCGCTAGATCCCCCATGATTGCTGCCATATAAAAAATGAGTGACGTGAAATGTCCCGGCAAACACGTCACCGATAAAAAGCGTCATGCGACGTTGAATAAACTGTTAGGCCTCAGGAGTAAAATTTGAACTGGATTAATGAATTTACAGAAATGATCTACCCGCTAAATCAAGGAAGCCTTAATATAGAGGGAGCTTTTCTTTTAAAAACCAGCACCTTCCTAGCTCCATATTTAAATATCGTGAAGTAAATAAAAACTCGCTTAAGAACCTTGAAGACGATACCGTGTGGCTTGCTGATCCAAGTAATTTCAATGATCCATATGACTGCTCACACACTGTAGATTTTAGTCGTATTCAAAAGAGTAGGGGCGCAGAGTTTCTTGAGCAATTTATGGCCTCCAAGGGCGACAGCTTAAAACTTACAAAAGAACAGAAAGAAGCTTTAATCTCTTCTCCGGATCCAATAAATGAATTAGTAGACATTCTCCTAGCTAACGAGCCTCAGGAAAAAAGGGAAGGATTTAAAGCAGTATTAAAATCTGCACAAGAAAAAATGCACGAAGACTTGGCCATTTCAAATTCAGAAAAGATAGCCGGCAGCTTTAAACTTTGCTCTTTTTCGGAAAGAAACGATTCAATGCTAATGTGGGCGCATTATGCATCCTATCATCAGGGATTTTGTATTGAGTATAATCTGGAGAATATACCTTACTCGGATTATCGGAGGCGATTTTTATATCCCACCATATATTCGAATGAAATGTTTGATGCAACCGAACACCTAATGAGAGGTGTAGAAGATGAAAATTTTAATAACCTTCATCTCTCATTAGCTGCACTAGTAAAAGCCCAGGACTGGGAATATGAGAAAGAATGGAGGCTTATTTTTGCAAATGGCATTCTTGAAAAAGAGCAAGCCTATGAAATCGGTAAGCCAAAGATGGTTTACCTCGGGGCTAAGATTAAACCAGAGGATCAAGATACACTTATTAAAATATGTGAAAGAAGAGATATTCCATTTAGCAAAATGAAGGCCCATCATAGTGAATTTAAGTTAGAGCCAACAACAATAAAAGATGCAGAACAGCATTTTTTTAAGGAAAAGGCCTAACAAAAAAAGGCAATCGGACGCACTGACGTGCGCTCGTTGCTTTCGGCGTTATAAGTAATCTCGAATTTGGAGTCAAATTAACGATGAAATGTTCTGTATATATTGCAACAAGTGCAGATGGTTATATTGCAACACCCGAAGGTGATGTCAATTGGCTACATACTGCAGGGAACTCAGAAGCTGATATGAGCAAGAACCCTGATATGGGGTTTAATGAGTTTGTAGCATCTGTTGATTGTATGATCATGGGAAGAAAGTGCATGGATGCAATTTCTAGTTTTAATTTAACTCCTGAACAGTGGCCATATGGAGATACAAAGGTTTACGTGTTAAGTAATTCAATCAATGAGCCACCTGAAAATTTACGTGGCCAAGTTGAAATGTATTCAGGAGATATCTTAAAGTTAATAAGTCACCTTGAAACTGAAGGATATAAACACGCGTACATTGATGGTGGAACAACCATTACGGCTTTTATTAACCTTCAACTCATTAACGAAATAACAATTACCAAAGCACCAATTATTTTAGGTAAAGGTATACCACTTTTTGGTGAAATCAATAGCAGTGTTAAGTTAATTAATTCAGAGGCTATTGCATTTCCAAATGACTTTGTTCAGGTTAAATATGGTGTAAATTACTTATAACAAAACGCTCAAACGGACTCCGTAAACCTGTCATCTTTTTTGTTCCAAAAAAGCCGCCAGTTTTACTGCGCCGTTTAGCTTAGCGCTATATTCACCTGGAATTTGTGGGTAATTTATCTCTTATGTTTCGGACAAGGAAGTGGTGAGTCGATGATGAAGTATTTTAAAATTCCTGAGTTTCTTTTTGACGTGTTCGGGGAGAAACAATCACTATTGGAAGTTGGTTGCACGTTAATTTTTGCTTTAGCTGGTAGCTGGTAGCTGGGTGGTTTACTTAGTTGCTGGCATAGAGCTAGACAACTGGAAATCAATTTTAGCTTTCCTAGTCATCGCCGATGTACTAGCAGGTTGTATTGCTAACTTCAGCTACGGAACAAATGAATACTATTCGCAGCGGCCAAAAAATCGTCTTATATTCATTGCTATCCATGTGCATATTTTAGCTATCGCTTGGCTGCTATCTGAGCCGCTTGATAGTGCAATGATTATCTGGGGTTACACGATAGCATCAGCATTTGTAGTTAATGCTTTGAAAGGGAAACGGATTCAATGCTTTATTGCTGCGAATTTAATGTGTTATGGCATATTGTTGCTAATTTATTTGTCGCTTTCAAATTGGTTTCTGATGGTTAGTGTGTTCTTTTTAATTAAGGTGCTATTTAGTTTTTCAGTCGATCACTTTGGTAAGCAGGTTGAAAAGTAGAGTGCCGTGCTTATAACAAAGCGTTTAAGGGTGATTCCAAACGCTTGTCGGTTTCGCTTAGCGCAAGTATGGCCAGCGCTTGTCACATATTAGGCCAGCGTAATATCGTAAATAGGTAACTCTCCCAGACTTGCTAGAAGGTGCTTTACTAGCGATATCATCTGTTGTTCCGCATACGTCATGGGTGTCTAGATTCATTCCCACAACTAACCTGAAGGCATTAACGTAAATGCTAGGCGCAATGAATGAATCATTCATTGCGTTGCGGCTAAAATCCAGACAATCTTAATGGGTTATTTTATTGAAAGGTGTGACCCTATGCTGTCTTATGTTGGTGCTTATTTTTACGACAAAATCATGCGGGCCACGGAAGAAGCCTGTTTAATTGAATGGCGACGGGATTTATTAAAACAGGTGCATGGCCATGTTTTAGAAATCGGCGCGGGCACCGGAGCCAGTTTGGGGCTTTATCCAGAAAACGCGGATATTCAATTACATCTAGCCGAGCCGGATGAGCACATGCGTGCTCAATTAGTGAAAAAGCTGGCCCATTCACATTTTACTGATGCAAGAGTGTTGTCTTGCAGTGCCGAGAGCATCGACAGCGAAGACAATATCTATGATTTTGTGTTTGTCTCCTTGGTGTGCTGCTCGGTTAATGATGTATCCAAAGCACTGGGGGAAATCAAACGGGTGTTGAAACCTAACGGGTGCTTATTGTTTCTAGAACATGTGGCAGCCCCTGAAGGCTCTCAGCGTCGTATGTGGCAAAATGTATTGAATGGGCCATGGGGCAAACTGGCTGGCAATTGTCACTTAAATCGTGATACCGAAAAAAGCTTGCTAGATGCTGGGTTTACGCTTGAACAGATCACTCGTGAAAGCCTGCGAAAAGCCATGCCCTTAGTGCGCCCAAGTATTCGCGGTGTGGCAACAGTCAGTCAAGCCAGCTAGAAACAATCTATTCTCAGGCGTTCATCGTACAAGGGTTATCTGTTTTAGATATTAAGGTTTGAGTGTGAATAAAATAAACAGTAAAAAATTACGCAATAGTAAGTGGACGGCCCTTAAACCCACCCATAAAGAAAAGCATTTTTTGATCACTGAGGTTGAGTACGATGAAGAGGGCAATGTGATCGAGTGTATCTTAGAAGCGGTCATGACTAAGCGAGCACAAGCCATTGATTGGCGGGACTTAAGTGACGACACTATTTGGGCGCAAGGCTGGAAATATTAATCAGTTGGTAATTATTTAATTTAGGATTTTATCCTAATAAAACTTCGTTAAGATACATTAAGTTGATCACGAGCAGATTAAAATGAAACTATTACAGTTACTACTGATTTCGATTCTTCTGATATTGGGTATTTATACTGGATTGGTGGGGGTGAATCATGGATGGAATTTGATTCCCATTTTTTTTGACAATATTCAAGAGGTTACATGGTCAGGTCAATTTAATCTCGACTTCATGTTCTTTTTATTGTTATCGGCTTTATGGACCGCGTGGCGAAATAACTTCACACCTAAAGCCTATGCTTTATCGATAACCGCATTTTTCTTTGGGATTATGTTTTTAGCTCCTTATCTTTTATGGTTGATTCATCAATCTAAAGGTGATTTAAAAGTTATGTTAGTAGGCAATAAATAAGTTCGCTTAAATAAATTATAAATAGATATACTTGAAACAAAAAAACCGCTTATGCCATAAGACATAATCGGTTTTTTTATGGGACTGAGTTGGCTTTAAACCTGAGTTAACCAACCAAACTTATCTTCTGCGCGACCCCATTGAATATCATTCAAGGCTTGGCGCAGTTTCAATGTGGTTTCGCCCGCTTCGCCTGAGCCTACGGTGATTTCTTCGCCGTTATGAATTAACGTGCCAACCGGTGTTAATACCGCAGCGGTACCAGAAAGAGCGGCTTCGGTGCCCGGCTTTTGCGCGCGTTCAATTAATTCATCAACACTGAAGTTGCGTTCGGTGACGGTCATGCCCATGTCTCGTGCGATGGTGAGAATGGAATCGCGGGTGATGCCGTGTAAGAACGAGGCATCCAATGCTTTGGTGATGATCTCGTTGCCGTCGATCAAAATAAAGTTAGCGGCACCGGTTTCTTGTACGTCGCCGTTGGGGCAAAACAGTACTTGGTCGGCGTTGTTTTCTTTACGAGCGCGGGCGATTGGGCCTAATGCACTGGCATAGTTGCCGCCGCTTTTAATCATGCCCATGTGAGAGGCACAGCGAGCGCCATTTTCTTCAAGTAGTAAACGTAATGGTTTAACACCGCCAGCAAAGTAATCGCCTACGGGTGAAAGCAGTACGTATAAAAGCGACGTTTCAGAAGACACGGCCGCTTTGCCGATGCTTGGTTCGGTGCCAATGTGCGTTGGGCGAATGTACATGGAGCCCGGTGCGCTCGGTACGTCGTTGGCATAGAGTGCAACAATGTCTTTAATCATTTGGCTGAGCTGATCTTTGTTGATTTCTGGAAGAAATAACAAGTCCGTGCTTTGAGCCATGCGCTGGATGTTGGCATCCATGCGGAAAATTTTCACGCTGCCGTCTTCGTGTTTGAAAGCTTTTAAGCCTTCAAAACAGGTGCTGGAATAATGTAAGACATGGGCGCCTGGGTGCAATGTTAGGGCGTCTGAGGCGACCATGCTGGATGGCGTCCAAGCATGGTTTTCGTATGTTGCTAATGCCATTTTCGGCATGAAAACGGTTCCAAATGCGGCCATTACCTATTCCTAATCGTATCTATGGGTCGCCAGTGAAGGCGCCCTCAAGCTATTTTGTTTAAGGCAGGCGGACGAGATTCAATCCGCTTGCTCAGTGCCGTTGGGCACAGTATTCATGATCTCTTGCCAAAGTGTTTTAACCGTGTCGATGTGGGTGCTTAACCCAGCTTGGTCGAGCTCATTGGGGTCTAACAGTAACTTTTGGTTCTGTAAGGCCCGACGGTGTGCCAATGAGCGGTAGGCGATGTAAGCCTGAATGAGAGCATTACTTTGCTTAGGCTCGATGATGTTATGAGACGCTAAGGTTTCCAGCAGGCGGATGTTATCTGTCCATGACAGGAGTGGCGGATACTGTTCGCAGTTGGCCAGTACGAGGTACTGCACTATGAATTCAATATCCACTATGCCGCCAGCATCTTGCTTAAGCTGAAACTGGGTTTTGCCCACACTTTGGGAGCCAAGATTATCGCGCATTTTTTCGCGCATTTCTCGTACTTCTTGCTGTAGTTGCACGGGATTTCTGTGTTTCGTGAGGATTTGCTCACGGATTTGTTGATATTTGCCAGCAAGCGCCTGTTCGCCTGTGATGACACGGGCCCGAATGAGGGCTTGGTGCTCCCATGTCCAAGCTTCTTGCTGTTGGTATTTTTCGAAGGCGTTAACCGACGCCACGATCATGCCACTGGCACCACTTGGGCGCAGGCGCATATCCGCTTCGTAGAGTTGTCCGGCGCGGGTGGTGGTATTGAGAATGTGGATAAGTCGTTGGCCCATGCGGGTGTAAAATACGCCATTTTCTAATTCGCGATCGCCCTTGGTGTATTTGTTTGGGGTGCCGTTATGTAGGAACACCATGTCTAGGTCAGAGCCGTAGCTGAGTTCGATGCCACCGAGCTTGCCGTAGCCCAGAATCAAAAATTCGGGTTCGGTGACGGCTTCCCCTTGGGCATTACTTGGATAGCCGTACTTGTCGACCATTTGCTCCCAAGACATCCACAGGGCACGCTCCAATATGGTTTCGGCTAGCCAGGTTAAGTGATCACTTACTTTCATTAACGGTAAGGCACCGGTGATGTCACTGGCGGCAATTTGCAGTTTATTTGCACTGGCGTAGTGTCGAAGAGCATCCATTTGTTCTTCTAGATCAAGTGGGTCGATGCGCAATAAGCGCTGATCCAGATCCGCCACCATGCCTGCTTTGTCGTTGGGGTTATATAAGTGAGCAGGGTGAAGCAATTCATCCAATAGTAGTGGCGCTTGCGCAATGCTTTTAGCAATCCATGGGCTGGCTCCACATAAACGCACCAGTTGCTGCAGAGCGGCGGGGTTTTCACTTAATAAAACCAAATACGCGGTTCGACGCAAAATGGCTTCTAACAGGGGCACTAGGCGCTCAAGTGTGGACTGGGGTTGTTCACATTGCCATAAGGCTTTAAGCAGTAACGGCATGGCTTTGTCTAAGCGTTGTTTGCCGATGGCCTGCATTTTGTTGTCCGCCAGGTCCCGTAATTTTTGTAAGGTGGCTTGAAGCTCAGGGGTATTAATGGGGTCGATGGATTGTTCATCATCGTGTTGCTGGAACCAGATGTTTTGCCAAACCTCTGTATCGGACTGCTCGTCCTGTTCATTTTCGTCGGCCACAATGTTTTTAAAATGTAGGCTGACCTTTTCGCGATGCGAGTTAAGTTGCTGCATGAATGCGTCCCAATTTTCGCATTGCAGGTAACTGGCAATACGAGCTTGGTTAAACTCATCGCTGGGTAAGGTTTGGCTCTGGTCATCGTTTAGACCTTGTATGGCGTGTTCGGTGTCGCGTAAGAAATGATAGGCGGCCAATAAATCGTTTACCGCATCAAACGGCAAGTATTCGTTTTCTTTTAAATAGTGAAAGACTTTAAAAATATTCGGTTGTTGTAGCTCCACTTCTTGGCCGCCACGGATAAGCTGAAAAGCTTGCGCGATAAATTCAATCTCGCGGATGCCGCCACTGCCTAGTTTGACGTTATTGGCCAAATTACGGCGTACGGTTTCTTGGCGAATGCGTGCTTTCATGTCGCGCAGGGATTCAAACGCACTGAAGTCTACATATTTACGATAACTAAATGGGCGCAGTATGGTCATTAACTCCTGCACTTGCTGGGCGTCACCAGTCACTGCGCGGGCTTTAATCATGGCATAACGTTCCCAGTCTCGACCTTGGTCATGGTAATAGTTTTCAAGGGCGCGAAAGTTCATGGCCAGTGGGCCAGATTGACCATAGGGTCGTAAGCGCATATCGACGCGATAGACAAAGCCATCCTGGGTCACCTTGTCTAGACTTTGTATTAGCGCCTGGCCAAGCTTAGTGAAGTACTCTTGGTTAGAAATACTTTTCTGCCCATCACCTGCCAGGGTGTCACCGTTTTCACTGAATGCAAAGATTAGGTCAATATCACTCGATAAATTCAGTTCACCAGCGCCTTGCTTGCCCATGGCAATGACAATTAAAGACTGCGGTTCGCCCGTTTTTTTCGCTACGGGCTGGCCGTAGCGCAATTGCAGTTTTTGATCTAACCATGCAAGGGCACAGCGAATATGAGTGTCGGCTAAAAAGGAGAGTTCCGTCAGGGTGTCCGGTAAGGGCGATAAGCGGTTCAAGTCACGATGAATCAAGCGCATTTGATGCAGTCGGCGCAGCTCTCTTAGCGCTTTATACAGTTCTGATTCATCTTTGCATTGTTCAAGTTGCTGATTAAATTGACGCTCCACCGTTTCCTGTGACAAGGGTTGGTTAAGGAAATCGTCGCTAAGGAGTTGCAGTGCAATAGCGGGGCACGATTGAAAACTGGTGAAGACATAATCGCTTAACGTCAGGGTTTTCAGTAACGGCTCGCTTGAGTCGATAGGGCTTAACTGAGGCTGGCTAGTCATGAGAGTGGTTAACAGGTCGCGGCGTTTTGATGAAAATTCGATTAGACTATCAGGTACCTGAGACCACATGTGGCGCTTCCTTATTGATGTGCGATGTATAACTAGTAGATTAATCCTCTTAGGTCTATGACGCCAGTATCCTGAGGGGATTTACGCACGAAAAGGAATGTGTTGCTTGTTCTTAATTTGCCATTTTTGGCTATTGTAAGTGTTAAATAGGGAGCGCTGGCGATTGAACAGGGCTTCGTGCTTAGTCATTTTCGTGTGCGCCTATCAATGGTGACGGTCTTTCATTGATAATAGCTGGCATATATTCTGTTTTAAACTTGAGGGCCCATTGGGCATTGTGCCATAGTGGAAACTCATATTCGTTATGACATCTTATGAAAATTTTACCGTTTAAAAACACCGATGAGCCCCATTTAAATAATGCGTTAGTGGGTTCGGATGCGCGTATTTTGCGAAAGATTAAGCGTACTTTGCTGACCGTCTTGAGCTTAATGATCTTGCATGTGCTTGCTATGATAGGGTTTGAATCGCTCTCTCCATGGCAAGCGGTCTGGTTGACCCTCACGACTATTACAACGGTGGGATACGGTGACTTGAGTGCCAAGACCATGGCAGGGCAAGCATCGACCATTATTTTAATTTTTATGGCGGCCATTACCTTGGTCACTTTTCTCGTGCGAGATTATGTGGATTACCGCATCGCACGCAACGAACGTATTCGCTCAGGTTTATGGGATTGGAACATGGATAACCACATACTGATAATTAATGCCCCTAAGTATAATGCCGACCAGTTCTTTCAGCGTTTGGTGACTCAAATCCGTGAAGATGATGATTATCAGCATGTGGATATCTTGCTGTTAAATACAGAATTCAGCGGTGGTTTGTCCGCGCAATTAAAAGATTTGGGTGTGCGCCATGTTCTGGGTAACGGTAACAATAATGAAGACCTTGCCCGCGCCGAGGCGACCCGCGCCAAACATATTTTTGTGCTGGCCCGTGACGAATACCATGCGGACAGCGACAGCATCAGTTTTGATATTGTGCATCGTTTGAGCGAACTAGGGCTGGCCCACATAACCTTGGTGGAATGTGTGGTGGATGCAAATCGCAAGCGCATGTTTGAATTAGATATAAAATCCATTTTGCGTCCTATTCGCTCATACCCGGAAATACTTGTACGGGCCATGGATGCGCCGGGCAGTGAAGTGGTCATAGAAGATATGTTCACGCGTAAAGATGATCACCCAGAGCGTTATAGTATTTGGTTAGAAGGTGAAAACTGGGCGGATGTGGTGGCAGCCATGTTAAGAGCCGGTGTGGGTACGCCCATGGCTTTTATAAATAAAGATGGCGATATTACGGTTCATCCTAGGGGCGATGTGCGCGTTTATGCACAAAGCTTGATTATCTTGGTGAAAAGCGACCAAGTGCCCACGCAAGAAGATGTGACGAATGCGTTTCAGCATGAGTTCCAAAAATTTGCAGTGGAGCCTGATGCGCAATTGAACAGACCGCCTTCAGCACCGACTAGTGATCAATAAATACAGCGCCGTTTATTCAAGTGTTCTAAATAAAAAAAGCCGATCAATGATCGGCTTTTTTATGCGTATATAAGTGTGAGGTTTAAGAATCAGACGCTTCTTGTTCGGTTTTATAATGCACAAAGCCGCGCGCCTCATAGTTTGCTTTTGCACTTGGGTGATCCAGTGTGCAAGTGTGCAGCCAAACGCGCTTTGTATTTGGCAGTGCCCAGGCTTGTTCAAGTGCATAGGTAAGCATGAAACCGCCCATGCCTTTGCCGACAAACTCAGGTGTTAAACCAAAGTACACCAGCTCCACATCACCGTTGGCCTGTTGTTGCATTTCGAAATAACCGGCAATGGCACCTTTGTAATGGGCAACCCAGGTATGCAGGTTAGGGTCATTGATGTAGCTCTGCCATTGCTCGTCGGATTCGCTTAATTTATCCGTCCAAGTATAAGGTGCGCCCACATAACTGTATAAGAATTTGTTCAAGGCCCACTGTTTTATTTCACAATATCGTATGTCCAAGCCTTCTATCGCAGGTTTGCCTTTAACCTGCTCAGGGCTGTTCATTTCTAGATAAAAAACATCGATATTAGACATGGGTTACTCTTGCTGACGGGAACGAATTAGGGGCTATGATAAGACAATGGACGGCCGTGTAAATACGGCCGGTGAATTATTGCCATGTTGATCAGGTTTATGCTTGTTGCGCATTTGACTGGGTGTTCATGCGCAACCAAACGATTAACCCTAGGGTGATGCCGCTACACAGAATGAAGCCAAAAATCAGCGGCATGACAGTGCCATCATAATGTTGCCCAACATAAGTGCCCACCACCACCGATATTAACGTTTGCACCGTACTGATGACGGATGTGGCGACGCCGGCAATGTGACCAAGTGGGTGTACCGCCAGTGAATTGAAATTGCCAAATAAGATACCAAAACAGAAAAAAGTACTAAGCATGTACAGCATGAAGCTCAATAATCCTGGATTTTCATTGACCATTTCAGCGTAGATAAAAAATATAATAGAGGTGCTAAAAACAACCGCTAATGCACCAATGCATAACGTTTGCATGGATATCTTCATGACCAGTTTAGAATTGGCAAATGAAGAAAAGCCGATAGCCAAAGCCAGCGCACCAAAATACAAAGAGAACAAATCTCCGGTGCCATACTGCACTTGTAGAATCTGTTGAGACGAGCTGAGGTAGCCCACAAATGCACCAAACATAATGCCCGCCGCCAATGTATAGGTACGCGCCTCTGGGTGTTTGATGGTCTCGATCATGCCGCGCTTGATATTGGTTAACGAAAACGGAGCGCGTTTCTCTATCGCTAAAGTTTCATCTTGTCGGGTATGCAACCAAATGGCACTGGAAAGAGCCACAACAAACAAAACCACAAAAATAGAGTGCCAGTCAGCAAACAATAAAATCAGCTGGCCAACAGATGGCGCCAAGGCTGGCACCATAATAAATACCATCATAATTAATGACATAATCTTTGCCATTTCTTTGCCGTCATACTTATCGCGCATCATAGCAATGGTGACCACGCGACACGCCGCTGCGCCAAACCCTTGAAGGACACGGCCGATGAGCATGTGGTCAAAGTCTTGGGCAAAAATAGAAATTAAACAGCCAATTAAAAAGATGCCAATGCCAAGATAGATGGCTTTTTTACGGCCGAACGAATCGGAAATGGGGCCATAGATGATTAATCCAAAAGCCATGCCCAAAAAGACACTGGAGATAATCAGCTGGCTATCGTTTGCATTGGCCACATTTAAATCTTGACCAATAATACCAAGGGCGGGCAGCATGGCATCAATGGACAAGGCGACCATAGACATGAGCGCAGCCATTAAGGCGATGAATTCCAAGCGCCCCATGGGCTTTGTAATCTTAGACATAAAAAAACTCGAAGGTGTTGAACAAGCTTAGATGAAACTTGGGGCAGGGGAGTAAAACATATTTAAAGCCATATCGTCAGTCCAAGGCTTAGGACAGACTATTGCAGCGATGCAGGCGGATATGGCCATTTGTCATAGCTTGGCGGTTTGTACAAATGTTTACATATAACCCAACTTTCAGATTGAAGCGGTAGATGACAAATCGTATCATAGTGGCCATGAAACTTACCTTGCACCCGCGCTTGCGCAAACATAATGGCTTGATGGCCTCTATGTTGACACTGGTCATCTTGATCAGTGGCAGCTTGCAGTTGGTGCACGATCAATTAATTGATCACCACCATACCGTTGACTGTCCCATGTTTGTCTTGGACGGCAGTGCAGCGGTACCTGAAGCCACCTCCCAATGCATCAGCGCGAAGCAAGCCCTCGAGGAACAAGCTTATCACCCTGTTGCCTTGGTTCTTTCTCAGCTTGAAAAACAACAAGCTCGCGCGCCCCCATTGTCACTTTAATTCTGCACGTTAAAGACTGAAATATGACTTGCAGCCTTGGGCTGTGAGTTGCTTTGTGTATTTGAAAATTAAGTGAATCAATATGTACCAGCGATTGTTTACCTTGGCCGCGGGCCTTGTTGTATTGCCATTTGCTATGGCTGAAGAAACCGAATTAGACACCGTAAAAGTGCACGGTGACCCGTTAAATCGAAACCAAAACGAACTGACTCAACCTGTGCATGTGATTACAGGTGATGAGTTAGACCAGCGTCAAAGTGCCTCCATTGGTGAGCTGCTGTCACAAAGCGCAGGCATACATAACAACAGTTATGGCAGTGCTGTGGGGCGCCCAGTTATTCGTGGCTTAGGCGGTGGCCGAGTGAAAGTGATGCAAAATGGCATCGACTCGCTAGATGTGGGCACCATTAGTCCAGACCATGCAGTGGCGGTGGATTCTCAACACGCCACTCAAGTAGAAGTGGTACGAGGCCCTGCGGCGTTGATATTCGGCAACGGTGCTGTGGGTGGTGCAGTTAACGTGGTGGATGAGCGCATCCCTGTGTTGGGTGAGAACAGCGTCATCTTAGGCAGTGAACTTAGCTCCGTGGATGACGGTAACGTGCTGTCTTTGCATGCCCAGCGCAGTATTAATAAAGTGGCGCTGCAATTAAGTGCGAGCCAGCGAGATACTCAAGCCTACGAGGTTCCCCATGATGATCACCCGTTAGAAAACAGTGACGTGTTGCAGCAAAATCTCAACCTAGGTATCTCCACACAAGTGGCCAATGGCACATTGGGTTTTGCCATTAGCCGAATGGAAAATGAATTTGGCCTGCCTGGACATGACCATCATGAAGAAGACCATGACCCATTAGCGCTTGAAGAAGAGGAAGAGTTAGCGCGAGTGAAGTTAGAGCAAACCCGCTTCGATATGCAGTTCACGCAAGGGTTAAATCTAGGTGTGTTGACGGGTCTTGATTGGAGACTGGGCTGGGTAGATTACCAACACGAAGAAGGTCACGGTGATGAAGAGCATGATGCTGCTGTTATCCCTGCTGTTGATGAGCACGACCATGGCGGTATGACGCAGTTTAAGCGTAAAGGGTATGAAAGCCGTTTAGGATTAAATTATCAGCTTACGGATCAGTCAAAAGGTGTGGTCGGTGTTCAGTTATCGGATACCGATTACTCAGCTGAAGGTGGTGAGGCCATTGTGCCAGATACACAATCACAACAAGTGGGCGTGTTTGCCTTGCACAGTGTGCAGTGGACTCCGTTCATTAGCACCGATTTAGCGGCCCGTTTTGAGCGTAACGCCCATGATACGAATCAAGGTCAATTGGACGCTGACCATTTGTCGGAGTGTGGCTTAACACCAGCCGACATTAAAGACCGTACGTTTGAAAACGGTTCAGTGTCTGCGGGTATTAATTGGCAAGTTAACTCGATAATGAGTGTGCGTTCTAATGTGTCGCAAGTGAGTCGAAGCGCCGGGGCACAAGAACTTTACAGTTGCGGCCCCCATGAAGCGACACAAACCTTTGAAATTGGTAACAGCCAGTTAGACAATGAGATCTCGCAAGTGGTTGACCTTGGCGTTCTACTGCAACACGCGTTTAGTGATTCATTGCAAGTGGCCAGTGAAGCCAATGTTTATCGCACGAATATGCAGGACTTCATTTACTCGCAAAATTTAGGTGTGCAAACAGATGGCTTTGATACCTATCAATATCAACAGCAGGATGCATTCTTACAAGGTTATGAAGTACAAGTGACCACCATTGTGAACGATGCTTGGCAGCTACAAGTGTTTGCTGATGGTGTGCGCGCCAAGTTTGATGGTGGCAGCAATGATGGTGACTATGTGCCGCGTATGCCTGCTGATCGTGTTGGTTTTGAAGTGGCCTTCCAAACGTATCTTTGGCAGGTGTTTGCGCGTCAGACCCATTATCAAGATCAAACGCGATTGTCTGAAGGTGAAACCGCCACAAAAGGGTTTGACCTAGTGTCGCTTGGCGCGAGTCTATTAGTACCCTTAGCCGATAGTGAGCTGAAACTTTATGGTCAGGTACAAAACTTATTGGATGAAGAGGTGCGTTACCACACTTCTTTTGTAAAAGATGACGTACTACAACCAGGGCGTAACCTGAAGTTAGGCGTGCAGTATCGTTTTTAAGTCATTGGGTTTATTTTGCTAGTGAGCGCTTCCTTGATGCATATCAAGGGGGCGTTTTGCACGGGTCTTAGAATGAATAAAAAACTAAGACAATAAGGATGCAAACATGCAAATTGAAAACCATAGCCTTGCCAATGAATTTCCAGAGCACAAAGAGCGCATTCACGAATTAAAAATCAGTGATATGCACTTTCTTCGTTTATTCAATGAGTACCATGATGTGGATAAAGAAGTGCACCACTTTGAAAGTGGCGCTGAGGCCACTTCTGATGAGCATTTGGAAACGTTAAAAGTGAAACGCCTGCATCTGAAAGATCAGTTGTTTGCTTTATTGACTGCGCAACCGGCTTAAATTTACTTAAGCGTGAGCGCCTCGTGAACATATTGCACATGAATGTGTTCATGGGGCGTTAATGCGTATTGGGTTTCCACCCATAAACTAAAGTCTTCAAATTGAATCTGGTTGCGGTAACGGTGTCCAATGTAAAGACTGTCTACCACCCATCCGGTTAAGCCCACGCCATTACTAATTGTAAAACCATTCTCTCGAAGCAGTAACCAATCGGATTCGCCCGCCACATTCAGTGGATTTGCAAACAGCGCGCTGGGGGCTTTCTTTGCCGGTATTAAATTACCTGATTCCATGAACTCTGCCACAAACGGATTAATGGGCTGCTCGAATATCACCTGTGTAATGTCGACTTGCTCAATTTTACCGTTATTGAGTACCGCGGTTTTATCCGCAAAGCTAAACGCTTCCTGCTTACTATGGGTGACAAAGATACCGGTGATGTTGTGCTGTTTTAGCAAGCCGCGCAGTTCCGCCATGAGTTTGTATTTCACCTGGCTATCAATATTGGAAAAGGGTTCATCCATGAGCAATAACTTAGGGCGATGGGCTAACGCACGAGCGACCGCTGTTCGTTGTTGTTGGCCACCACTTAATTCATGGGGGTAGCGATTACCCAGGCCCTCTAAGTGCACCAATGCCAAGCTTTCTTCCACTTGTGCGAGTCGGGCTTGCTTGGTGAGATGACGCAGTGAGAAGGCGATGTTGTCCGCCACGGTCATGTGAGGGAATAACGCATAGTCTTGAAAGATAAAGCCAATGTCCCGTTGTTCCGGTGGCAGCTCATAGCTGTTCTTTTTTAGCAGCTGGTCGAATAGTGTAATGGTGCCCCGTTGCGCTTCCATTAAACCGGCAATGGCTTTTAGTGCGGTTGTCTTACCACAACCACTTGGACCTAATAAGCACAGAATATCCCCTTCGTTTAGGTTTAACGAAAAGTCTTCTAATATGGTTTTATCTTGTAGCTTAACCGCGAGGTTCTCAATGTGTAACGCTGACAGACTCATGACATCCTCTGGGTACGACTTAGCAATATAATGGGCAGTAAGCTGACAATAATAATTA
>Ga0115005_10000888_pt1 | contig 23355 bp, 17 predicted proteins | sample ArcOceMetagenome_FD_87163 | JGI IMG/M metagenome (GOLD analysis project Ga0115005, IMG submission 87163) | Marine eukaryotic phytoplankton communities from Arctic Ocean - Arctic Ocean - Greenland ARC118M Metagenome | ecosystem: Environmental > Aquatic > Marine > Oceanic | place: Arctic Ocean...
AATAACAAAAACAATAACAAATCCAAACGTCATTCAGAAGGAGGTACGACTGAGGAAACTTCAAGCAAGTACTTAAAGATCCCACGCTGAGTTCAAATGAATTTGACTCCGCACTCACTTATCGCAAAAATTAATCCCTAAGGGGGCGTTTAACCAAGTAACTCAATTAGTTTTTGAATAAACTCATTTTGAATCGATGCTGTTTTGTCTTTATTATACCATTGTTGCATTTCTTGAACAAAGTCGTCATAACTAGATCGTTCATTTTCCGGTTTAGCCTTATAATCCATTACCATTTGTTGGGCGACAATAGGCCTGGGTCCCCAATGCCCTAATACCTCATCGGTTTGAGCATCAATTATAACAGTAATCGGAATAGATTTACCACCATTTGTTAAATGCCTATTGATTAGTTCCTCGTTTTCATCTCGCAAAACAATTTCTGTCTCAAAATTACCAGACAACTCTGCTAAACGAGCGATTGCTGGAACAACCTGAGCCGCATCACCACACCATGGCTCGGTTATTATTTTAAGCTTTATTTGTCGATTAAAACTTTTCAAAAAAGCACTTGTTTCTACTAAAGGTTTAAACTTCTTATCTACCCTCTTAGCACGACTCCAATTTAATTTAGTGTATTCAATTAAACTATCACTCGGATTTAATCCCGTTGTAATCCCTTGGTTTACAAGCTCTTCAAAAAAGCCTTTATATTCTAAGTATGAAAAAGATCTTGACATAACTAATGATTTTTATGAAAATATAGAAAAAAATTATATGTTGTAACAAATTAAATCTAACAGGCATCAATTTTTCCTATATTCAACTCTTCGAACTTCAATTAACAAAATAACTAAGACTAAATTTAGACATGAAAAATCATTTGATTAAATTTTTAACAGCAATCATATTGATTTTAAGTGAATACACCGGTTATGCCCAAGGACTCGTTTTAAATGAAATAGTATCTAGCAATAAAAATGGTTTTACCAGCCTAGATCAAAACCATCATGACTGGATCGAATTATTTAACAATAGCTCAAATAACATTAACCTATTAAATTATTCATTGTCCGATGATGATGAAGACTATCAAAAATGGTTTTTTCCTGAGGTTATAATTCCAGCTAACGGCTACCTTTTAGTCTTTGCTTCTGGACAGGAAAACGGACTAGGCTCTGAACTGCATGCAAATTTCAAAATTAAAAAATCTGGAGAAGCTTTATTTCTAAGTGATGCTACTGGAATGTTAATTTCATCTATCGACGCCATTAAGCTGGATGATGACCAATCCTACAGTCGAGTACCAGATGGCGCCAGCACTTTTGCCGTTTTAAACACCCCTACTCCACCTTTTAATTCAACAAACAATAGCTCTATTACCGCATCATTAAGTTCGGGTTATTATGAAAAAGACACCATATTAAATTTAACTTGCTCGGATAACTCACATGAGATTTACTATACTTTAAATGGTGCTTCACCCTCGACTGAGAGTTTAAAATACGAAGGAGATATAAGCTTAACTACAAGTAATTTTGGTTCGAATAATATAAGTTTAATTCCAACTACTCCTTTAGAAGGTCCATGGCCTCTACCTACTTTTAAGTGGAAAACCCCAAAGAATATAAACAAGGCGCATGTTATACGTTTTGCTGCATTTAAAGACGGGTTAATAAAAAGTCAAATTTACAATTCAACGTTTTTTATTAACCCCCAAAAAAGCGCAAGGTATACGATGCCTGTTATTTCATTAATTACCGATAGTCTTAACCTCTTCGATTATGAAACAGGGATTTACATTCCTGGTAAAAGATTTGATGAAGAAGGGTTTAATTGGTGGCCAATAGGCAACTATCATAACAGAGGTAGAGATTGGGAAAGAGTTTCTCATCTTAGTTATTTTGATACAAATGGAGATATCGGATTTGAAACCAAAGTTGGTATCAGGATGAAAGGACAAGGAAGTACATCAAACCCTCAAAAATCATTAAACATCTATTTTCGAAAGGAATACGGTTTGAAAAAAGTAGAATATCCTATTTTCAAAAATTCTGAAAACATTAATTTTAAACGACTTGCTTTCAGGAATTCAGGAAACGACTTCTTAAAAACACATTTCAAAGACGCCATGCTCCAAAGCATCTTTAATCAATTCAACCTTGACATTCAAGAATATAGTCCTTCTGTGTTGTTTGTAAATGGAGAATACTGGGGGGTTCATATTATTCGAGAAAAATTTGATGAATATTATTTTAAATATAAATTAGGTATTGAAGAAGATAATATTAATATACTAGGAGTATGCGGTACTGTTGAAGAAGGTAATAATAATGATTATAAAATTTTAACAGACTACTTTACATCCAACGATATTTCAGAATCGGAACATTATGAATTCGTTAAAGAAAAAATAGACCTTGAAAATTTCATAGATTATCAAATTGCAGAAATATATTATGCCAATCGTGACTGGCCTTGTAATAACTACAAAATATGGAAAACAAATGATGCAAATTCCAAATTGCGACATTTAATCTATGACCTCGATTTATCTTTTGCTTCTGATGCTAAATCTAGCTTTGACACTCCCTCTTTGCTCCATGCTACGAAAGAAGAAAGTGGATGGCCACACTGTTCATGCTCGAATTTAATGTTCAGATCTCTTTTGGAAAATAAAGAATTTCAAACTGAATTCATCAATCGCTTCGTATACCATTTAGAAAACGCTTTTCAGCCAACGAACATAACAGATTCTATTAAACATTTCAAAGCATTGCTTCATCCAGAAATGGAAGAACATATAGACAGATGGGGTTACCCTACAAGTATGGAGGATTGGTATAATAAGATTGAAAATTTAAATGAATTTGCCCTCAATAGATCTTGTTTTATGAAAGGACACCTTATGGATTTTTTTGAGGTAAATAATTTAAATTTTGATTGCGTTACTCCTAACATAAACACTATTTCGTGGCGAAAAATTAAACTATCTCCTAATCCGAACGATGGTAATTTTCAACTCACAAACAATAATTTAGGCGACTTAACCGGTTTCATTACTGTTACTGATATGACAGGAAAAATCATATACAAAGAAGAAAATTTTACAATGAACGGCTTTACTAGAAAGTTAATTAATATTCCAAGCTTATCAAAGGGAGCCTATATCCTATCAATACGCGGTAAAAACGTTTCTGAAGCAAAAAGATTTATTGTGAGTAAGTGATTTTATAAGATATAAATAAAGTGAATTGTGATACTCTTTATGTAAATCGTAGAACAGTAAAGTAATTTCGTCATCCAGAAGAAGGCACAACTGAAGGGTCTCTAAGCATATCCTTGCTAACAATTGTAAAAAGTATTCGGTGAGATTCTTCGCTGTGCTCTTAAAGACGATATTCGAACCTCACAATCACAACACCTATTATTCCCTTTAAAATAAAAAAATCGGAAAGGTAACTTCACCTTCAATTGAAGGAAATTTTAACAGCTTATTAAACTTAAAGCTTCAACTTTTTTTGACTAGATTTCAGATTTTTCTTCTTTTCCATATTCGAAGTAAACCCCTCGTCCATTGTTTTTAATTCTGACATTACAGATCCCGAATTTAATTTAAGAAATTCCTTAGTAATCAAAACTCTAAAAGCACTTTTATCTTTGGTTAATTCCTGTAATTCAAAATTTACATCATCTGAATTTACTACAATTAGATTAATAAAATCTTCGGTAAGTGCAATACTCATACTGTGCACTAAAATATCATTGTACTTCTGCAACAGCTCTTTTACTTTATCAATTTCTTGCGACATAATTAACCTTAAGTTACTTTTGAGTAAAGTTACATAAATTGAACCCTAGTAAGCGTTACTGTTATGGTATTAAACCTTTTTTTATTTTCAAATTATTTACTTTGCAAGCTGTGCAGTACTGTCTTTTATTTCTAAAAAATTAAATGCTCAACATACTGGTCTAAAAATGTAATTATTGCAGACGAACTAAAAAACAAAAATGATATTGAAACAAAAAATTAGCATACTAGGATGTGGATGGTTAGGATTGGATTTGGCTCTTAATTTAATTAATAACGGTTACAATGTTAAGGGTTCGGCTACTTCAAGAAGCAGTTTTGAAAACCTAAAAATTAAAGCAATTCCAGCCTTTATTGTTGATATAAAACAAAGGGAAAGAGTTGTTTCTGATTTTTTATCCTCTGATGTTTTAATTATTTCTATAACGTCAAAAAGCATAGATGATTTTAAACGTTTAATAACCCAAATCGAAAAATCCAATATAAAAAAGGTGATATTTATTAGCTCAACTTCGGTTTACCCCAATACAAATAATATTACTACTGAGGAAGCTCCTATTAAAACATCTTCATTAACTGAAATAGAAAGTTTATTTAGAAAAAATAAACTTTTCCAGTCAACAATTATACGATTTGGAGGATTATTTGGCTATGACAGACAACCCGGTAATTTCTTTAAAAAAGACAAAAAAATAGAAAACCCAGAAGGTTATATAAATTTCATCCATAGAGATGACTGTATTCAAATAATTAAAAACGTTATTAAGAGTAACACTTGGAATCAAACGCTAAATGCCTGTGCCGATTCACATCCTAAGAGAAGGGATTTTTATAAAAATGAATTTAAAAAACTAGGCAAGCCTGAGCCTATGTTCAATGAAGAGTCCTTGAATGACTACAAAATAGTAACCAGTGAAAAATTAAAGAATTTATTGAACTACACGTTTAAATACCCGGATTTAATGAATTATTAACAAATAATAATCGCATGCCATACCGGTTTTAGAATTGTGATTAGAGCGTGAACTGTTTTACGACTCTTAAATAAATAACAACCCTCTGCACCAAAGCATTACCAATACTAAATATGATTGCCACTGCTTTTACTTGCAACCGTAAAACTCCTGTATTAACTTTCCAATACGTACAGTTTTGCCAACTGGGTTAGATACATGAAAAACTTAACAATCATAGGAGGAGGTCCTGCAGCGCTAATGCTTGCAGCACAAATTGACACCCAGCAGTTTAAAGTCACTTTGTATGATCAAAAAAAAGCAGTTGGACGGAAGTTTTTAGTTGCAGGCGAAGGCGGTTTAAATTTAACCTTCAAATCACCCTTGGAAGAATTGATTGATAAATATTCTCCCAATAAATTTATGGCGCCATTTTTACGTGCGTTCACCAACGACGATTTAATTAACTGGTTAAATTCTTTAGGTATAGGAACTTTTGTTGGATCCAGTAATCGTGTATTTCCGCAACCGGAATTAAAACCCATTGAAGTACTCAACAAGATTGTAGCGCACATTAAAACCAAGCATATAAAATTTGAACTCAACAAAAAATGGACGGGTTGGAATACAGAAGGTGAGTTATGTTTTGAAGGGTTAGAACCTATCAAATCCGATGTTGTAGTATTTGCCTTAGGCGGATCCAGTTGGAAAGTAACAGGATCTGATGGAAAATGGAGTGAAATTTTTGAAAAACAAGGTATAGATGTTCAACCCTTCAGAGCCGCCAATTGTGCTTTTGAAGTAAATTGGAACAAAGAGTTTATTTCTACACATGAAGGAAAACCTTTAAAAAACATTGCTTTATCGTTTGATAATTATTCTGCGAAAGGAGAGTTAGTGATTTCAAAATTTGGATTAGAAGGGAACGCCATTTACGCATTAAGTGAAAAAATTCAAAACCAATTGCTCCCCCAAAAAACGGTTACTATTCAGTTGGATTTAAAACCAACTATGACGGTAGAACAAATTATAACGGCCTACGAGAAATCCAACAAATCAAAAGCCACCGACATTTTAAGAAAGGATTTAAACCTTGATCGTACTGCTATCAGTATTTTAAAACACTTCACAGATAAGGACCTTTTTTTAAACCCCGATTTATTGGCCAAAACCATCAAAGCTGTTCCTGTTGTACTTCATTCAGCTGACGAATTAGACAGGGCTATTTCAACTTTAGGAGGAATAAACCTCAACGAAGTAGACTCGAACTTACAAGTCAAAAAAATACCCAATACCTACCTAATGGGCGAAATGCTAAACTGGTATGCTCCTACTGGCGGTTATCTTTTACAAGGCTGTTTTAGCATGGGGTTTGCAATTGCACAACATTTAAATGAGGTTAAATACATATAGCCTCTTCGACTTCGCTCAGAGTGACATAAAGGGTTATAATAAGGCATGTATGTCACTCTGAGCGGAGTCGAAGAGATTATGCATTCGTAATTTCATTTAAACATAAACCATAAATAGCACACAAAATTTACACACCCCCAACAACCTTATCAATATCTTTATAGTTAACAGAGTCTACCTTTCCTTCCGAAAAATAAACCGTTGTTCCTGATAAAAATTTCATTCCATTTAGCGTTACTCCCTGTTTACTTTGATATACATTTGAAGAGAATCAAACTGGATGTTTTTGGCGTGCTTAGTTCCATCCTCTGTCCACTGATCATTCAACACTACCATACCATTTTTATACATTCACACCTTACTAAGCTCACCGTTTCTGTGGTAAAAATAAAATGCACCAACTCCTCTCCCTTTCTCAGTATACTCCACAGAATAAATTGAATCGGGATAATTAAAATATTGCACACATAATCCACCCCTATTGTTATTTAAGTATTCCGTAATTGATGTGAAATTTTTATAAAGACCTGGCTTATAAACTTGATATGGATGTGACTCTAGTGGAAATCCAATAACGTACCGATCAATTAGCAGCAGATTGGTGTGTTTTTGTTTTACGAGTAGCCGAGGGACGTATTTTACGAGGTTTGTTGTGCAATAGTAAACTCCCCCTTCTCTTCTAACGGACCCATCGATTCAATAAAACACAAACACCCAAAGCTGTCATCTCGGACTTGATCCGATATCTCACTATAATTGTATAAGCCGTAAGATTCCCTTCTTGAAACGGACACCATTATTCGGAAGGTTAACTATTATAACAAAAAGACGTTCTTAGGTAATGCTCCTTAATTTTTCCAATGCATAAAAGTTATCCCAAAGAAGTCAAAACTATTTGCATGTAAATTCACTTTTCTTTGTTTACCTTTTTAGATTATTGCATTAAATAGTAAATGCTCTATATGAAGGAAACGCAATTAATAGAAAAACTAAAGGAGAACAATGAGCAGGCCTTTAAGATTTTGTATAAATACTACCCTGTTATAAGGTCGTATTTATTAAAGTTTGGAGCTACTCAACAAGAGGTTGAAGATGTTTATCATGAATCACTTTTTATTTTGATAAACAAATTAAAAGAGCCTCAGTTCAAACTTACAGCATCTGTTAATACATTCCTTTTTGGTATTTGCAAAAACAAATACATTAGTCTTAATCGTGAAAAGAAAAAAACTTCCGAAATGGTGTTTAATTCGGCTCATGATGAAACGCTTGAAAATTCCATTCAAGACGCAATTCAAAAAGACAAAAAATATGAAGTTGCTCAAAAAGCATTTCATCAATTAGAAGAGAGTTGCAAAAAGCTTCTCAAAGCATTTTATGTTGAAGGTAAAAGGATGAAACAAATCGCGATCGAATTTGGATTTAGCTCTGATAAAGTAGCCAAAACCCAAAAGTATCGTTGCCTTGAAGCCGCAAAGAAGAACTACCAACAAAAAGCTTAAGTCATGAGAAGAGAACTAGAAATACTAGCGCAAATTGATGATTTTTTGGATGGAGAAATTACCAAAGATGAATTACTAAAGAAGGTTGGTGATTTTCAAGATTTGGATACCCAAATTGAGAGTCAGCGATTGCTTAGAGGTGCTATTCAAAAAGAAGCATTCATTTTAAACTCGCAAAAAGCACTTTCAAAATTTAAGCTTTTTAAAGTGGTTAAAATCTCCTCTTTCGCTATCCTATCGATTGGTGTAATTACCGCTGCTTTGTTTTTAATGTTTGGAAATAAACACCCCGAGAATAAAAGCAAATCAAGTTACTCTAAAATAACCAATACGGAAAAGCCAAAAGCAATAGCTGAAAGCTTAATTCCTAGTCAGTTTTTTGAGCTAAACAACTTACGTGATACGGTTATTATTACAGAGGGGGGAATGATTTTTAGCATTCCTCAAAACTCTTACAATACGTTAAACAATGAGCACTTTAAAATTGAAATAAAAGAGTCAATTACTCCGGTTGACATCATAAAAGGAGGATTGAGTACAATGGCCGGTGCAACTGTTTTAGAAACGGGTGGAATGTTTCAGATTTCTGCTCGTCAGGATAAAGAAGCGTTAAGCTTAAGTCCGAATCAATTTATTGAATTTTTAGTTCCTACGGCCAATAAAATTCCTGGAATGAAACTGTACAATGGAGAAGTAACTAAAGACGGTGAAATCAATTGGACAAACCCTAAAACGCTCGCCAATACGCTTACGTCTGCGAATATGAATTCTTTAAATTTTTACCCTGCTGCCTATCAAAGCTGTATTAAGCGGAACAAATCTAGTTTAAAAGGAAAATCTTGGACGGACAGTTTGTATTATGATTTATCCAACATTACGCCTGAGGACAAAATGATTGTTGGTAAAGACACTACTTACAATCACAAAATACAATCGTGTATCAACCCCAACCTCATAAAAGCGTTTTGGAACAATACCTTTAACAACACTTTATTGGCCACGTTGGAATTTCAAAAAAGGATGCCTTTAATTCATAAAACGGGGAGCGATAAAATCCTAAATCTATATACAAGTAACTTCAAGAAAAACTTATATGAAATTGATGCTTTGGCAATGAAAGTAGCATCCGAAAAACACAAAAACGCCTTTAAATACTTAATGCAATTAAAAGAGGGGAAAGTAGCGAAATCCCTCTCTGGTAATCAATTGGCCCAATTAAGTAAGGCAATTAAAACAAGTCAGCAAAAAAATAAAAACATGAACAGGAACAAATCTGTATCCTATTACAGAGGGCGAATAACTGAAAACAGTAACTCCTATTGGTACAATATTGATGTTCCTTTTAAGGAAAGAAAAAGACGCATGGCTAATGAAGAAGCTCGGTACCATAAATTGGTTAAAAATCTTAAAATTCAAGACGAAGAATCAACAAGTTTAAAAACTAATAAATTTGTAAAAGCCCGTAAAAAAATTCAAATCAACGTTACAAATTCTGCTGAATTTGAACAAACAAAGTGTTTCGCATATATCCTTAGAAAGGATGCTTACACTTTTGAAAAACTCTCTATTAGAGAAGGTTTGCTAACGATAGAACACAAAAACTTGGACAACTATGAATTGGCAATTCTAGGAATTAAAGAAGATCAAAAATGGTTGTGTATTCCTGGCAAGATTGAAAACGGGTCAATTGAACTTAATTTAGAAACAACGAAAAGTTTCGAATCTAAAATCACAGCAATTGCGTCCTCTGATAGATTTACTGAGAACCTATTGAAGAAAGCCATTAAAAAAGCTGCTTTAAACAATGGAATTTCAAATGGTGAACCAAGTAGTAGGCTTAAATTATCGAAGGCGATTTACAAAGTATCCGTTGATACGATTCTGAATAGTAACGACCTTAATATTTACAAGAAAAATCGCTTTAAAATCCAAACAGCCAACTATGATGAAGCAAAAAGAAAAGCACCGTATGTGCCCACAAAAATATCAAGCGAAATCAATTATATAAAGGCATTTTTAAACACAACGGAATACACCGTAACCGAGCAAACTAAACCACTTTTTAATGTTAAAATTTTTAATGCAGCAGGAGACAATATATTAACAACAAACTGCAGCTCAAATTCTCGAAAGACGGATAAAGATACGCGACAACAAAACATCGCTTTTTCTTGGAATTTGCAAGATGGTTTTACGCTGCCAAAAGGAACTTACCGCGCTACAATAGAATACAGAAATACCAATATCGCTACTCAACAATTCGAAGTCTACTAAGAATACACATTTACTCATCTTAAATATCAAATTATGAAATCATTTATTTTAATGGCAGCTATAAGTATGTGCGCCTACTACACAACTATTGGACAGAATTTATCGGGAATTTGGCAGGGGAAATTAACCCAAAACACTTCTACATTTGATTTTGAATTGGAACTTATAAAAATAGATTCCATCAATTACAATTGTATTTCTAGGATTAAAGTTGGTAAAGATTCTGGAGTAATGAACGCAGAATGTAAAATTGTTAATGGTGTTTTATTTTTTGAAGAAACAGTAATAATTGAAGACAACAGCGCCAACAATGAATGGTGTTTAAAAACAGGAAAACTGTCCTATAAAGAATCCAATAATAAGCCTAAGTTATACGGAACTTGGAGTGGGGATTGTGCACCAGGAACGATGGAGTTATTTAAAGTTCAACAACTGTCCTTCTCTCCTACCGCTTTTAATTTTGATTCATTATCGTTAATCCTTACAAGTAAAAAAGTTGATGCGGTTTTCTCTTATTTACACACTGACACTGCTCCTGGAGCAATTATAGCTGTTGTGAAAAATGAAAAAGTCATCTTTAAAAAAGCTTATGGTATGGCGAATTTGGAACATAACATTCCTATTGATGCATCCACTGTTTTTAAATTGGGTGGGGTTACCATGCAGTTTACAGGCTTTGCAATATCATTGTTGATAGAGCAAGGAAAAATAGCACTTGATGATGATATTCGTAAATACATTCCTGAATTTCCTGATTTTAAACACACCGTCACTATTGGTCATTTGGTGCATCATACAAGTGGATTACGCGATTGGTTTGGAGCATTTGCCCTGAAAGGAAGAACTAACTATGACCCAATCACTTTTCAGGAAATATTAGCCATGACGTACAATCAGAAAGCATTAAACTTTCCCCCTGGATCGAAATATCTTTTCTCTGCTACCAATTATGATATATTGGCTGAGTTGGTTCAGCGGGTTTCGGGAGAATCACTTCGTGAATGGACGGATACTAATCTGTTTCATCCACTTAACATGGTGAGCAGTCATTTTTATGGTGATCATACTGAGGTGATTAAAAATAAAGCAAATGGGTATTTTTACAAAGAAAGAAATCACCATGTTGGTACGGATAATGTAACCGCTATGGGATCAATATCTCTTTATGCATCGATTGATGACCTTATAAAATGGGCGATAAATATGCAAAAACCTAAGGTTGGTAGTGAATCTATTATTAATCGAATGATACAAAATGTTGGAGTTGTTAATGGTAAAAAAACAACTTACGGTTTTGGATTAGTAAGTGATAAATACCAAGGAATAAATAGAGTATTCCATGATGGACGTTCAACATCATACAATACAAATTCAATCTACTTTCCAGATGAAAATCTATCTATAATTATGCTTAGTAACATGGCTTCATTTGACCCTAGAATAATGGGAAGTAAAGTTGCCGATATTTATTTGAAAGATAAGCTTGTCTCTGAAAAACAAAAGAAAGCTGAAGAGGAACCGTTAGCAACGTTTAAACGAAATGAATTAACAGGGAATTACTACTCAACGTGGCTTGGGAGAATAATTGGAATCAGCGAAAAAAATGATTCTTTACGCGTTAATATTACTTGGAATAATTCTTCCTTTAATGTAATAAACACTAAAGGGAACACCTTTGAAATTCCCAACAGTCCTTCTCTTAAATTTACTTTTTCGGAGTTGAAAGAAGATAAGGCTCAAACACTTATGATTTTTCAAGGGAAAAACACCAAGTGGCAAAGAATACAGACAATTGATTCTTCCAATGTGAATTTAGCGGATTACACAGGCGAGTTTTACAGTGAAGAATTATTAACGACCTACACGTTTTCTATTGTTGATGGAAAGTTAATCGCAACACATGAACGATCAGGTGATATTGCGTTAATGCAAAAAAATAAAGACTTGTTTTTAATTACGGAAGAGACTTTATTGGCTTGGGAAATTGAATTTATTAGAGACTCCAAAAACACGGTTACTGGTGTGGGACTTTCCAATGTTCGAGCTCGAAATTTATACTTTAAGAAAGTAAATTAGAAGGCATACTGTAAGGGCAGGTATAAAACCTACCCTTACAGTATTAATTGTTAAAGTTCATTCCTCGGGCGGGCATCAAACAAGTAAACCTAATAAAAGAAAATAACCAGAATTGTCATCCCGAATGCGATTCGGAATCTAACCGTTTAATTTCCCCACAACTTTTGGTCTCATTTTATTTACTTTAGTCAATACGGCATTGTATTAATGCTTTTTACTACTTATAATTCACTTAATACTTACTCAAAATGAATTCGATATTAAATCAACACTTATTCTTTGTAAAAGAACATGTTGGTATGTTTAAAGCAGCCAATAATTACGACATATACAACCCAGGCACTCAGGAAATCATAATGAATTGTCGTGAGGAAAAGTTAGGTTTTTTCACCAAAATGTTAAGGTTCACCGATTATAAAAGAATGACTCCTTTTAACGTTGAGGTGAAAACTCCATCTGGCGAAAAAATATTGACTGTTAAACGTGGTGTATCCATCATCCTATCAACTGTTGATGTATTTGATGAAAACGACAGATTAGTTGGGAAATTCAAGCAAAAATTCTTTTCGATTGGTGGAAAGTTTAACGTACTCGATCCTCAAGAAAACATTTTATGTAAACTAAAAGGAAAGTGGACGAGTTGGGATTTTAAGTTTGTAAATAACACTGAAGAGTTTGGTCATGTAAGTAAAAAATGGTCGGGATTAGGAAAGGAATTATTCACAACTGCCGATAATTATATGCTTGAAATTAACGAATCTGTTCCAAAGAATGATCCTTTAAGAATCTTGATTCTTTCAGCAGTTATTTGCATCGATATGGTTTTAAAAGAATAGTTCTCATCCCCCTCTGTTAAACTGGAGGGGGATTATACTTAGTGCTTAAAATGAGCTTTATAAAGGAAAAATAGCCTTATTGTTATTCCGGACGTGATCCGAGATATAGCCATTTGAATGTTTAAACCGAGAGATTCCGTTTCGAGAACAGTATGACACATCGAAAAAAGTAGCGGTTTCAAATAACACACTTCTTGCTCTTAAAAAGAAGATTATAACGGTTTAATTCTTAACTACTCTTAGCTTGTTCTTGCTCAAACGTTGTCATGATGAATTCTGCTGGATGGGTTACCGCAACCTTTACGCTTACACGTATGATTCCATTTAAGATGTCGTCAGCTGTCATTGTGCTTCCTAAGCCAATACTTACTTCAAACGCATCCGCAGCTTTTGATCCTTGCAAAGCGCCTTCTTTCCATATAGAGGTTAAAAAACTTTCAAGCATGGATTTTACCGAACGCCATGTATTGGCTTCATTGGGTTCAAATATGTAAGATTTTGTAGCGACTTTTAAACTTTGTTCGATAAAAGTCATTGTTCTTCGAACCCACAAATACTTCCAATCGTTACTGTTTCCATCTAAAGTTCGGGCTCCCCAAATCATTACGCCAACCCCGTTAAATAAACGTAAAGCATTAATTGATTTCCCACTCACGGCATCAACATTTAAGTAGTTTTGTTCTTCATCTGTTAATTCAAAAGGGATTTTAGCAACACCAACCATACTTGTGTTTGCCGGCGCTTTCCAAACTCCCTCAGTATTATCAATGGTTGCCATTACACCCGCCATTCCTGAACTTGCAGGCAACGTATTCACTTCGTTTAGCGCGGCTTTAACCATTAATTTATAATCAGGACTTACATTGATTAACGCGTTGTTTATTTGAATGGGGGACAATCTTGTAGTAGGATTTGTGATGTCCTTGAAAAGCTGCGTTAATGCATTGTTCGGTGTATCGGACGGGTTAACGATTACTTCCAATTTAGCAGTATCTCCTCCAAAAAAGTTAGTATAATCTAATTCGTATGAACTGGTTAAGGTTGTATTTACAAATGGAAAATAGGCCGTTCCGTAATCCAATCCCTCATTTCCTACTTTGCTTTTAAACTGATCAACACTTTGTTGATACTTCGTTTGGGTTGGATTTTTACCCCCAATTAAATCGAATATACAAATGGCTGTTTGCATATTCGAGGCTTGTAACAACATGGATTCCATGAGTGTTCCATTTTCATTTACAGACAATAGTGTTGCTTCTGGGCAAACATACATTGTTACATCTTCGGTACTTTTAAGTGTTGCTAAACCAGCTTGTAATTCACTTAATTCCACATTAGTGTTTACTTGGTGCTCGGTAACATCTATTGCGCTTCCTGACAAACCTCCATAACCTCCAATAGATACAACATATGCAGTTCCTCCGCCGTTTTGATAAAACAGTTTAATGGCATTATATAAATAGTAAATACTATTTGGATCGGCTTTAATTTGATACGCCTCTCCATTAATAGTTAAAGTTCCATTCCTTGATTTTTCAAAATAAAACTGAGGAGAATATTGCTGAACAGATGATTTCCCTGGTTGCTTTTCCAACAAGAAAAACGACTCGAAATCATCTAAAGAGGTGATTTTAACAGGTTGATTACTGCATGAAACCCCTTTGTATTCCGCTCTTGGTGTATACCCGATAAATGCTGGAATTGCTGTAGCTACTGGTACTACTGATTTGGAAAATGCAGATAAATCATCAATATATTTCCCTGGCGTTTTAATGGTTGTACTCATACTTCTAATTTTAAAACTGTAAAATAGAACTTATTGAAATATGACAGGCGAATTATTTAATAAACAACACTATTAAAGATTCATCATCGTTTTTAGTGAACGATTACAACTTCATGTATTGTCCTGTAGAATTCGTAATAAACTTTATTCAAAAAAAGTTTATTACAGAAGAAGCGTTAAAAGGTACGGAAGTACTTTTACTAAAGTCTTTGCTTGAAAATTAATTCGTTTCGACTAGTGAATCAAGACTCTGATTTAACAGCACATAAGCTCATAATTTTTTAAATAAAGAAGTAAATCAAAAGCCAATAAACAGAACTTAAAAATCATAAGTGATAATTTAGTTCAGTTAGCTAAATCGGTAAGGGATTAAATCGGTATCTTTGCAGTCCTAATCAAAACACAAAAACGAGATGTTATACATTGTATCCTTCGTATTAGCTCAACACTTTTTAGCATTATTCATGCAAACTTTTTTTCATCACCGTTACTCGGCACATAAGATGTTTACAATGTCTAAATTTTGGGAGAAGTTCTTTTATTTGTGTTCATGGATTTTCCAAGGTGCATCTTATCTTTCCCCTTACACATATGGTAAAATGCATAGAATGCATCATGTTTATGCCGATACTGAAAAGGATGTTCACTCTCCAAAACATGATAAATCGCTTTGGAAAATGATGATAAAAACTAAAGATATTTATACTGCAATTCATGAAGGTGAATTTGAAATGGAAGAACGTTTTTTAGGTGAATTACCTTCATGGAAAAGTTTTGACGATTTCGCACACGGTTGGGTTTCAAGGTTATTATGGGCTGTCGTATATGCTTCTTTTTATTACGTTTTTGCAACAGAATGGTGGATGTGGTTATTCTTACCCATCAATTTAATGATGAGTCCAATTCACGGAGCTATCATTAACTGGTTTGCACACAAAATAGGTTATCGAAATCACAAAGTTGAGGATACTTCTACCAATATATTTCCAATTGAAATTATAATGATGGGTGAAGGTTTACACAACAATCACCATAAGATGGGAACAAGAGCAAACTTTGCGCAAAAATGGTTTGAGTTTGATCCTTCTTACATGGTTATCTTAATTTTACACGGATTTAGAATTATTCGATTAAAGAAATAATTGTAAATGGATATATTTAACGATATACGGCCTTATAATGATAATGAAGTAGCTGATGTTATTAAAGCTCTGCTTGAAAACGATGAGTTTTTTACTGCTATTTCAGGTTTTCAATTTCCACGTTTCAATAAATTAGCGCCTAAAATTTCGAAAAAAGTTATTCGTAAAGCACTAACAAAAAAACTAACCGGAGTAGATACTGTAGCAAAATTTCAGGATATTATTTCAGGTTATGTGGCAAAGGTTGTTAAGAAATCTTCCACTGGAGTAACCGTTTCTGGATTAAGTGATTTATCGAAAGATAAATCTTACTTGTTCATTAGTAATCACAGAGATATTGCCCTTGACCCTGCATTAATTAGTTATTTATTACACCGAGAAAACCACGGTACAATTGAAATTGCAATTGGTGATAATTTATTAAAAAAGCCTTTTATATCGGACTTAATGCGATTAAACAGAAGCTTTTTAGTGAAACGATCGGTACAAGGAAGAGAGAAGTTATTGGCGTCTAAAACATTATCACAATACATGCATACTGCTGTAAAAGGTGGTAATAATGTGTGGATCGCCCAGCGTGAAGGACGTGCAAAAAATGGTATTGATGTAACGGACCCTACCGTTATTAAAATGCTTTATATGGGAAAGAGGGATGAAGATCCAAGGCCATCCTTGCAAGAAGCTATAAACGGGTTACACATCATTCCTGTATCTATTTCATACGAGTACGACCCTTGCGACGGAGATAAAGCTAAAGAGCTTTTTGAAGTGGAAACAAACGGTAGTTTTACCAAATCTGAAAAAAGTGATATTAACAGTATTGCAAAAGGAATTGAAGGATTTAAAGGTGAAATGCACTTAAGTTTTGGTACCGAAATTCACGCTATCGATTCAAATGCTACAACAATTGCAGGCTTAATTGATGAGCAAATAATTACAAATTATAAATTACATTCTTCAAATTATCTTGCTTACGAAAAGCTTCAAAAAGAAGACAATTCGATAGGATTAGACTTAAATTTATTGGGGGTTAATACTGGAAAAATCAACGCTGCAAGAGAAGAGTTTGAAAAACGACTACAAAGCTTAGATCAAGAATTACAAAGCTATTTTTTGAATATGTATGCAGCTCCTGTAATTAGCAAATTTCAGTTTCAAAAAAACTAGAACAATTAACTCATTCGAATCCCTATTGTAATTTATCGTTTTAATAAAACGTTTAATACTCTATTCAAGACATTAGATAAGCTGCACTATCTGCACATTATATTTTTTTATATTTATCTATTACATTCTCCTTTTATTTATAATAAGCTTAATTAGTATGTCTTCAAGTTGTAATAATTGCAATCATTTTAACGACACCTCTAGTACCTTCTGCGTTAAGTGTAATACTCCATTATTGAAAGTCGAAACAATAGTTGAACGGTTAAAGCAAAAACAACTAGATTTAGAAGGCAGGCATTCTTTAGAAATGCAAGCTTTAAAAAAAGAGATCAACACCTTAAGTAAGTCACTACAATTTAAAACAGGGGCAAAACCTGAAACAATTATAAAACCAGTCGCTCCTGCTAAATCAATTGTTGAACGAAAATTAGTTGCACCAGAAGCGATCACAGTTAAACCATTAGAAAAAACTGTTGTTAAACCGCCAATTTATTCCCCACCAAAACCAGTTGAACCCAAAGAGCCTTCTAAATTAGAATTGCAAATTCAAGCGTTTTTAGCACCGGTACACCAATTATTTTCATTTACAAATAAGGCGTACACGAAATATAAATCGGAAGGAAAATTACCTATTTTCTTTATGACAATTACAGGCCTTATTGCTATTCTTTTTGGAATGGGGTACCTTATGCAAAATTCGTTTCAATACATGGGGATTTACGCCGATGTAGTTAAAGTTGGAGCTGGATTTTTATCTGCGATAGTTGCCGGAGTAATTGGATTTAGGTTGTACCATAAACATGTAAAATATCACGAGTTTGGTTCTTCCTTAATAAGCTTAGCGATTATTCTAAATTATTTAATGATTTACTTCCTATCCGATTTAGGAAACTTCCCAGTTCTTTCTTCCGCAATTTTAGGGTTTACGTTAATCGTAGCAAATACTGCCGCCGCTATTTTCATTGCCTTTAAATACGAAACTAAAATTGTTAGTGTACTCTCACTTATTGGAGGAGCTTTCGCGCCATTTTACCTTAACGCAACAGGAGATGGTACGTTTTACTACTTCTATTTATGGCTGCTTGTTGCCGCATCTTGTTTCATAGCCCATAAATTAAAGTGGAAAACACTACAGCATTTGGCATTTACCGTGGCGATGATTTTAATAGAATATTCAGTTTTCAACGATCATTTAAACCCTATTATTTACACTGGATATTACCACTTATTTGCTTACTTATTCTTCTTTGTTGCCTTGTTTAAAAAGAACACCTTAAAAGAAAAACTGGAGAAAGTAGATTTGGTTATTTTAACAACCAACCTTAGTTTCTTCATTATTAATTTGTTTTGTTTGTTCGAACATGACCTTCCCTATTTGGGCTTTATTTTACTTGCTAATGCAGCTTTAGTAAGTGTTCCATTAATTAAAAAATGGAACACTTTAAACAAAAACATAAAATTCACTTTTTTCCTAGTGATTGGGACTTTATTAGGGTTTGCTATTCCGTCGTTATTCGGACAAGCTTTAATGGGCTTATTTTGGTCAGTAGAAGCAATTGGACTAATCATGGTAGGGTTTGTTTTTGCAATGCCAGGAATTCGGAAAGAAGGATATCTAGTTTTACTAATCGCACTTACAAAATTGGTTTATAGCTCCTTCATAATCATCGAAGAATGGGACAATGGATTAATGCATGAAGGCTTTTTAAACTTCGTCACCTTAGGACTAGTAATTTCTGCTTTGTGGTTTTTTTGTAAAAAATTCCAAGCGAATTTCACCAAATTCGAAACCCGTTTATTTACCGTTTTCAAAGAATTAACACCCGTTTGGCTTACCAGTATTTTTATGATTTCTGGTTATCATTTTATTGGAATATGGGTGGTAAACTTAACCATAATACCAATGCTAGGATTAATTTATTGGGAGAAAGTATTAAATACAAAGACATCTGTTGGAGTTGCGCTTGCACTCTCAATATTTTACTTATTAGCCTTCAATATTTCAGCTACTCACGTAAATAGTTTACGTTTTAGTCAGCAAGAATTGTTTGCCCAAATTGCTATTATTGAACTGATTATCAGTTTGTGGGGAATCCAGTTTTTCTTTGAAAAAATCAAATTTGAAAGATCCAAATTCTTTCCAATTACGCATCAATTACGCATCCTATTTTTCTGTTTAATTCCATTGTTAATCGTTTACGAAACCAACAAACACTTACCTGAATTTTTAGTAAGTGGCATATGGATTGCTGTACTAGCTACCTATTTCTTGCATAAGAAACTAAAGTACAAAGCATTAATTGTTGAGGTATTTGTGTTGTTCATCTGCGGAATAATTGCCCCTATTTATGTTGGTGCATTCGAAACAGTTGGAGCATTAACGGTATTAGTAGTAATTGGAATAATTACTACGTTAGAAAAAGCACATCTTGAAGAACCACTATCCAAAAGCATTTTTAAACCCATCTTAGTCGTAAGCCCAACAGTTATTGCAGTTATAACTTCTTTACTTGGACTTTTAATTTTGGAGGATTTTGGAATTTTCTTTGGCTGCATTGCTTTACAACTACTCGTATTTACATATTTCAAAAACGAAGTAGCAGTTTTTAATTCTTGCAGAAGAACGCATAACATATTCGCCATCATACTAAGTTTCTTAGCAATTGCAGCTGCAGCTATAGGAAAGCTAATTGACGTTGGAGAAACAACACCCTTTATCGTATTAATAAACATTGTTATAATAAGTATTTTCTTACAAAATTCGAAAAGTTGGTTTAACCTTCCATCCGATCAACCAAGATGGATCGCTACCTTAATTTTTCACCAACTTTTAATCATATCAACGTACACTGTAATAATGCAAATGATAGGTTTAGATATCGACGGACCATATTACTCAATCGCACTAGTTCTTCACGCTGTTTTATTACTTTTTAGAGCACTTAAAAAACAAATAAAACTCTTTAACCAGGGCGCAATTGTCTTGTTTTTAATTGCGCTTTTAAAGGTGGTTGTTAACGACATTCGAGATTTTGAAACGTCTGAAAAAATTGTAGTATTCATTCTAATTGGAGTTCTACTACTTGGGGCTTCATTCTTATATGTAAAATTAAAAGATCGGTTTGATCAAAATCAACCCGAGTTAAACTCGACTGAAAAAGGGTGATTAGTAGCTGCCGTTAAAGTCATTAAAATAAAAAGTCAACTACTTTTTATAATCGCTGTTTTTTTCAATAAGTGCCGTTAATGAATGAGTTCATAGAAAATAATTACTCAAAAAATCAAACTTAGCACTCGCAGTATAGTGCTGGATTATTAAAACCCGTTTTAGCAATACTGTGTTTATCTGCTAACGATATGGGTAAAAGCAATACTATTTTAATAAGGCATCACTTTAAGCCAAGGCATTGCAATAATAAAACAGGCGAAATTATAGAAAACCCTAGAGGAATTATTTATTGTTCCAACTTCCACAATGATTTAAGCGTATTTAACATCTTAAAAAAGATTCCTTTTGCAGGTAAAATATTGCACTTTTTACTCGTTGGAATAGCAGCGCTATTATTAAATAAAGTACTTCAATTTAAAACCTTTCGATTATTACGATTACATGTTTATTGAGGATCCGAAATTGTTGGAATTGCAGCTATAATGGAAGAGATCAGTCAAATTTATATCCCTTCTCGAACCTTCGATTTAATGGATTTAGCATTTGACTTTTTTGGTGTTTTAAGCATCTCCCGATTCTATATTAAAATACTTCACTCTGGGTTTCCTAACCAAACTAATTATTAAAAAATGTTCAATTTACATTTACTTTACAAAAACTTTTACACACAAAAGGACATCTATACGATGCCCTTTTTTTTAATCATTAATCGGTAAAACTCATTTAAGCTTTGCTACCACCATAATGCTCGATTCGCTAAAAGATACACTTCATCAGGAAAAAAAAATAAATCAATACTAAAAGCGTAAATTTGTTTCAAATTCTGAACGATGAAAAGCTTTGACGATTTTAAACTCAACAAATTTTTAAACAATGCCATTGTTGATTTAGGATATGAAAAACCCACGCCAATACAATGTGAAGCTTTTCCTGTAGTTCGTTCAGGTAGTGATGTTGTAGGTATTTCACAAACGGGGACTGGTAAAACCGTTGCTTACTTGTTGCCAATCCTACAAGATTTAAATTACTCAAAACAACATTCACCACGCGTATTGATTTTAGTTCCTACACGGGAATTAGTTATTCAAGTTGTAGATGCCGTTAATAAACTTGCTGAATATTTAAGTTTAAGAGTTTATGGTGCCTATGGAGGTGTAAATATTAAAGGCCAAAAAGAAGATGTTATTGGCGGAACTGATGTAGTTGTTGCTACTCCAGGTAGAATTTTCGATTTAGCCGTGAGTTTTGCAATTCCTTTAAAAGACATTAAAAAACTGGTAATTGATGAAGTTGATGTTATGCTCGATTTAGGGTTTAGAACACAACTAAAAAACTTGTTTGATTTATTGCCCGATAATCGTCAAAACATTATGTTTTCGGCTACAATGACAAAAGATGTTGATGAGTTAATCGACACCTTTTTTAGAACACCTAAAAAAATTGCGATTGCCATTAGTGGCGAACCGCTTAAAAACATTAACCAAGCCAGTTATCAGGTAAAAAATTACCTCACCAAAGTAAACCTATTAAGAGAGGTTTTAAGCGATAAGGAAGAGTTTGCTAAAGTAGTTGTGTTTATATCTAGTAAAAAATTAGCGAATCGCTTATACGAGCAATTAGAAATTAATGGACTTGGACTAATTCATTCCGATAAATCACAAAATTCACGTATTGATACCATTGAGCTTTTTGACAAAGGCGAATACCGTGTTTTAATTGCTACCGATGTAATTGCAAGAGGGTTAGATTTTGATAAGGTATCACACGTAATCAACTTTGATGTTCCTACTTATCCCGAAAACTATATTCACAGAATTGGTCGATCAGGAAGAGCGGAAGAAAAAGGAAATTCATTGCTTTTTTACACGGAAAAAGAAACTGAAGCTAAGGAGCAAATTGAGGAACTAATGAAGTATGAAATTCCCGAAATTCAATTTCCAGGTAATGTTGCAACTACTGATCAATTAATATTTGAAGAGCGCGAAAGCACTCGAGTTGTTCAATCGAGAAACCGAGAATCGTCAAAAGACGGTGGAGATGCTTTTCAGGATAAATCGGAAAAAAACAGTAAAACCAATCAAGGTGGAAGCTACCACCGAGAAATCGCTAGTAAATACAAAAAGAACAGAACTAGAGGGGATAAAGGTCAGAATTTAAACAAGAAAAAGAAGAACAAGTCGAGGTAATTATTCTTTTTTTAGTTTATGCCAATACAACAATCCTGAACCTACAATTAGATAACCCAATAAAGAAATACAAAAGGAAGTCTTAATTCCATTGTTTTCAAAAATATACTGAACAATTCCAGCTTAATTTTCGGGAATTTTTACGCCCATTAATCAATAATTAATCAATTTAAACCTTGGGGTAACTCGTTTGAGGAACTTTTCGAAATAGGTAAACAAAACATAAAAACGAACTATCCAATAAAGATAACCCCGGAAAAATTTGGCAGTTTCTCTTTTATCTTTGCTACTTCCGATCATTTTTTCACGCCAAATATTGTTTTTTATTTAGATGAAAAACCAGGGTTAGTTGGAAGTAAAGTCTCTATTATTGGACTACCACATCGGCACTCAATTCTTATTTACCCCATTGAAAACCTAGAAGTTGCTGACGCTATGAATGGATTAGCGCAAGCCACTTATGCTATGAACCAAGAAGGACCTGATTCGCTCACCAATAAATTGTTTTGGTATTATAACAACACTTTTACGAAGATCCCGTATGAATTTAACAAAGAAGGCGGTTTAAGTTTCAAGCCGCCTGCAACTTTTATAAATCTTCTAAACACGCTTGAAAAGGCATAATTTAAGCCGTTCCTCAACATAACTGCAACCAAAGGTACTACCTTCATAATTGCTTAAAATAAACTGAGTTTAAAAAGAAAAAACTATGAAAATCCCTAAAATCAAAGGAATTATAGACCGTCGCATTCTAATTAACTATCAAGTTGATGCAGACGTTTTAGCTAGGTTTCTCCCCCGTCCTTTTAAACCCAAGTTGGTAAAAGGAAAAGGAATTGCTGGGATTTGTTTAATTAGATTAAAAGATATTCGCCCCAAAGGTTTACCAAAACAAATTGGAATTTCTTCGGAAAACGGAGCGCATCGGATCGCCGTGGAATGGGAAGAGAACGGCAAATTAATGGAAGGCGTTTACATTCCTCGCAGGGATACATCTTCTAAAATAAATGCCTTAGTTGGAGGTAGAGTTTTCCCTGGTA
>Ga0115005_10000889_pt1 | contig 23348 bp, 26 predicted proteins | sample ArcOceMetagenome_FD_87163 | JGI IMG/M metagenome (GOLD analysis project Ga0115005, IMG submission 87163) | Marine eukaryotic phytoplankton communities from Arctic Ocean - Arctic Ocean - Greenland ARC118M Metagenome | ecosystem: Environmental > Aquatic > Marine > Oceanic | place: Arctic Ocean...
ATATGTTTGAAGGACTGCCCTTAGAGCCTGATGATGACGATGATGGTTGTCGTAATATTCGGCAAATGATGTATTTACTGTGCAACAAAGATGACGAAGTGTGGAGTTGGTTGGCAAGGTGGTTGGCGTTTCCGTTGCAACATGTGGGCGCTAAAATGCATACAGCAGTATTGATGCATTCTGATGTGCAAGGATCGGGTAAGTCATTATTGTTTGACGGGGTGATGCGGCCAATATTTGGTGAGTATGGTGCTACGCTTGGCCAGACCCAAATGGAAAGCCAATATACGGATTGGTCCAGTAATTTGCTTTATGGTTTGTTTGAAGAAATTTTCAGTCGTGATCAAAAGTATTCCCACATGGGGACCATTAAACAAATGATCACCGGCGAAAAGCAGCGCATTGAAAAGAAGTTTATGAGTGGTTGGGAAGAATCAAATCACATGAACTGTATTTTTTTATCAAATGAGTTGTTGCCGTTTCCAATTGAGCAGTCAGATCGTCGTTTTTTAGTGATTTGGCCAAACTGGAAGCTTGACCCAGAATTGCAAGCAAATGTAGGCCGAGAAATAAAAAATGGTGGTGCAGCAAAGTTTTTAAATTGGTTGCTAAAAGTAGATACATCTAACTTTGAAGAACGCACTAAACCGCCCATGACTGAAGCCAAAGAATGGCTGATTGATTTTGGCAGGCCCACTTGGGATTCGTTTTATGTGCAGTGGCAAAAAGATTTATTAGAGGTGCCTTATTGCAGTTGTCTAACGTCGGACTTGTGGGAAGTGTATCGTCATTGGTGCAAGCTAAATGGCATTGGTAAGGTGATGGATAACCAAAAGTTTCCAAAGCTGATAGAGCGCCGTGTATTTGCACGACAGGCCAAACAAAACTATATGAATGGTTCAGATCAGAAGCAAGGTACGGTATATTTAACTGAGTCTGTTCCCAGTTTAAATGAAGACGGTAGTAAGGTTATCAAAAAGGTATGGCTTGGTGCGCAAGTGATGAAGTTTAAGCTTGCTATGTCGTCATACATTGTTGAATCTGAATGATTGTCGTAGGGCTCGTAGGGTTGAATGTATAGGTTATTGCATACCCCTACGATACGAAAAGCCCCGTGCTTAAAGGCATGTATGGGTTTGTCGTAGGGGTTGCATAGGTTTGCGCGCACGCACGGGTGCGTAAATTTATATTTTACCAGTAGGCTTATTTTCTTCTTACGCGAACTTAAAACCTACACGACCTATACGACCCCTACGACAAATCAAATAAACCATTGATATAACTGATTAAAAGCATCGTATAGGTTTAAACAAACTCCTACGATGCGGTACGACAGACAAAAAAGGGAACTACGACATGAATGAAGTGATTCATCAAAGACTTTTAAACTGGTCTGAGGCCGTAAAAGGCGGTTTAACTATGTCAGGGTATTGCTCGGTACTGGGAAACCTTGCCAGCGAATCAGGCGGCCAGTCTGCCCACGATTACAGAATACCTTTCAGCATTACCATCGAAGAAACAGAAAAGGCCGTACAGACTCTGCCAGACGCTTTAAAGAATATTGTTTTAGAGTTTTATATGAACGATGCCAGCACCTTAGATCAAAAGCTTAAAGCGCTGGAAATATCCAAGCGCACTTTGTATCGTCGCTTGGATATGGCTCATGGGTTGATTTTAATTACTGTGAGGTCCTAAACGACCTTGTTAAATCGTTTATAGGTAGTGTGGGGCCGTTTTCATTGTGAAGTAGGCCAGACTCGCTTCTACTAAATAGAGAGGTTAAAACAAGCTCGCGATCCTTTTCCTTTAGTTCGGTTTCATTGCATAGCGCGAGATAGAAGTGGGTTAGCTGTTCCCTTTCTCTTGCGTCTTGGGCTAGGTGGAGTGAGCTAAAGATAAATTTGGATAATGCTTTGAGTGTAAATCCTAATATGGCAACAATGGTTGCAAATATAAAGGCTCCTTTTAAGCTTCCTAGGTCTAACTCATGCTGCTCACCGCTGAGCCATGTAATAAAGAATGTACTTAAAAATATTAATGTTATTGCGATGATAATGCCGGAGATAATAGCGCTATAGAGAGCTTTTAAATTATGTTCTTTGGCGAGGTTTTTCCAGTACTCTGCTGGGGCCTTAAGTCGTAGGTCTTCTTTGTATAGAGCTTCAAGGCGGTCTTTCTCTTTTGACCACTCCTGCAATTGACCTGTAAATATTTCATCGTGCTGTCTGATCTGGTTCTTAAGTAATGTATCAGCGCAGTTTTGTGTGGCGGTGAATTTTTCAGTTATTGAATTTAACTCGTTTTCTGTGTCAGCTCTTAAAGTCTCTGTTTGGTCATTGGTTGCTGTAACTAGTTCATCTGTTTTTTCAATGATGTCATCTATCGACTCTTCTTCGCTTTGTCTTCTTTTGGTTATGTCTGATTTTTGAAAGCGGAACTCATATGCTAATAAATTACCTAGAAATGACTCTGCATTGAATGTCTGTGGTTTGAAATAATCATTTCTAGAGGATGACCAGAAATGAAATGCTGTTGCAAGGTCGTGGTCTTTTGTTATTTGGAGGATCTTTTTTGCTAAAGGTGTTGATCGGCTAATGAAATACAATCGCGTGAAATTAATTAGATTAGTAGTGTCGCGTCGTACGATTTGATCAAAGAATCGTTTGTTGAATTCTTCAGGATCATCTTTATTGCTTGCTATTAGACGCGAAATATAACTCAGGGCGGTGCTTAGGATTGAATATGCTTGAAATGGCGACCCCGGATAAGTCTCAGCAGTGTTAATCTCTTTCCAGAAAGTGGTTTCTCGTATTAGAAATTTTTCAAGAGAATCAGCTGTCTTGAAGGTATGGCTGTGTGTGAGCTGAAGGGGTTGGTCGAATTTCATTTTATCCACAATTTATAGTTTGTAGTGCTTTTTCTTGTTATCACTACATCGCAAACCTTTACAGTATACGGGTTTCGTGAGTTTTCCACAGGATAACAAAGTGCGGGTTCAAAAAGAAGCGTGGCACAGGGTGCTATAGTCCACGTCAACATCTCATAGTTGTGTTTAAGGCACTTACTTGGTGTTGTCTCGGAGTGGTTCCCGACTGGCCTCTAGGTTTTCCTAGGGGCCTTTTTTATGGATGCGGAAAATGAATAGTGCAGTGCTGGTTCGTGATATTGGAAATGACCAAGGCACATTAGGCGCGCTGTACATTGATTATAAAAAGTTTTGTTATTCCATTGAATTGCCGGATCGCAATAATCAGGCGAACTATTCAAGAGTTCCTGCTGGCACGTATAAATGTGTTTGGCATAAGAGCCCGCGCTTTGGCTTTTGCTACTTAATAACGGGTGTGGCTAGACGCTCGTTTATATTGATTCATGCGGCTAATTGGGCGGGTGACTCTAAACAAGGTTATCGCTGCAACTTACATGGTTGCATTGGCTTAGGTATGCGCAAAGGGCGCTTAGCTGGGCAAAAGGCGGTGCTGGCCAGTCGATTGGCAATCAATAAGTTTAATCGTGTGATGGGCAAACAGCCTTTCATGCTAACCATAGTGGGTGAGTAATGTTAGAAGCGCTTTTAAGTGGTGGTTTAACGGGTATTGCTGGCTCACTGGTATCAAACGTCACTGGCTACTTCAAAGCCAAACAGGATCATGCTCAGGCAATGGATGTAGCTAAGGTCACACTTAAGCAATCTGAGTTAGATCATAAGTACGTGATGCAGCAAATAGCCGCTGAGGCTAAGTATAAGAATGATCAATTAAGTATTGAAGCTGATCGTGATACGGGTGTGGCCGAGTATGCAGCGTTAAGTGAATCATACAAAAGCCAAGGCTCATACACAGGTGACAATAAGCTGCTGGTGATCGCTGAGTTCCTTAATAAGATTACCCGTCCCACGCTTACCTTTGCCCTGGTGTTCTTAACCACGGGCATCTACTTCCATTCTGTTGATGATGTGCAAAGTTTAATTGCTCGTGCAGTAGTGGCTATGACGGCCACTGTTATTAGTTGGTGGTTCTGTGATCGTCAAATATCTAAAACAATAAGTAAGAAGATCTTATGAGCGGAACAGTTGAAGCGAGAATGGATCGTCTTGATCATACGCTAAGCAGTATCGAGAATAAGTTAGATCGCATTCTTGTAATTGAAGAGCGTCAACGTAATCAAACAGAAGAAACCAAGCGTGCGTTCAATCGTTTGTCTGGGCTTGAAGATCGGGTGCGAGTAATTGAAATAGAATTTGGTAAGACTGATTCTAAAACTAAATCGAATAGTAATGTTCTATGGGCAGGCTTCACTTTTGTATTGGCCGTGGCAAGTTCCATTGTCAGCTACAACCTACGCTAGAATTTTACGGGTCCTTCTGGGGGTTCGTAGTATACGCGGACGGAAGGCGCGGGTTTTGGCCACAGATTGTTTCCTATAGGGGGTTGTAGTGGTCTTTGTTTTATTAGCTTTTGAGGTTTGCTATGTCTGATTTTGTTTTGACAGATCAGGCGACTCAAACCGGCTTTGCTGAGTTGTTGGATGTGAGTCAGCAAACCATCAGTAAACAGTATAAAAAAGGGGTGCTGCATTCAGGCGGCACTTATCACGATTGGTTGATTCAATACACCAAACATTTACGTGAAGAAGCCGCAGGTCGCGGTGGTGATTCACAGCAAGTTTTAACCCGTGCTCGAATCGAAGAGACATTGGAAAACACAGCTGCTAAACGCCAGCAGCGTTTGAAGGATGCCGGTACGCTTTTAGATAAAGATGATACCGCTATGCTGGCCAGTGAGATGGCAGGCCAAATTCGTGGCCATGTTATGACGGCAGGTGATGAAATCATTGAAGAGTTAATCAGCCTGCACAAATTAGAGTTGGAAGATGACCTTATCCTTAAACCATTACGAACTGCCCTCGGACACTGTGCAACAGATGTGCGTGAATTTGCAGAACGTATCGGAGCTGATAGCGTCGAATCTTGAGCCTCAGTCGCCTGAGCCTATTGCTGATTGGGCACAAACCCATTTTAGATTACCCGCTGAAGGTGCCGATAAGCCTGGTCCTTATGATCTGCAATATGCCCCATATTTATTTGGCATATTTGCCGCGTTTGATGATCCAAATGTTGGTGAGATTTATACCATGAAGGCCGCCCAAGTGGGTTGGACTTTTGGCCTTGTGGCACTGCTTGGTAAAAAAATAGACACAGAGCCTTGCGCCATGGTGGTGATGTTTCCTAAAGAGGATGCAGCGCGAGAATTTAACGATGAAAAGTTTGAGCCAAGCATACGATCCACGCCGCGCTTAAGCCGTTTAATAGATGTTTCAAAGACGCGCAGCAAAGATAACCGCGCATTGTTTAAAAAATTCCCCAGTGGCTTTTTAAAACTGGTGGGCTCTAAGTCCATAAGCTCGGTTAAATCGACCCCTGCCAAGCTGGTAATTGTAGAGGAGCCAGACGATGCCACCAGTAACCTGAAAGATCAGGGTAACAGTATTGCGCTTTTGTGGGAGCGTACCAAACGAATTAGAAATTCAAAGCGTGTTTTAGGTGGTACGCCTTCAGTTAAAGGACTGTCAAAAGTTGAAGAGCACATACTTAAATCCGATCAGCGAGTGTTACCAATTCATTGCCATGATTGTGGTGATGTTCATGTTCTGGATTGGGACAACGTTAGTTGGTTGCAGTCCGATCAGGTTGAGCATGAAATCTATGGTTTCTCGCTACCCGATACCGCCGTTTATGTTTGTCCTCATTGTGGTTCTGGTTGGGATGATTATCAGCGTAAAAAAAATATACGTGACACCGTAAATCAAGCCATTGAAGCGGGCGATCCTAATTGTGGTTGGGTGGCTACGGCTGAATTTCACGGTGCCGCAGGCTTTAAAGAATTAAGTGAGCTGTACAGCTGTTTGCCTGGTGCCGGTGTTGTTGAATTAGTACGCGATTATTTAGCGGCTGAGCACAAAGCTGGCAGCGGTGATGAAACCGATAAGGTTGTATTTGTAAATTCAAAGCTTGGCCGTCCGTATGAATACCAAGACGACAACGCCAGTGCTGAAGAACTCAAAGAAAAAGCCTTAGACTATCAAGAATTGATCGTACCAAAAGCAGGTTTGCTGCTCACGGTAGGCGTTGATATTCAACATGATCGACTGGCCATTATCATTCGCGCCCATGGGCGAGGTGAAGAAAGCTGGCTAGTGCTTTGGAAAGAAATCAGCGCAAGCGTGGGTTGCTCAGATAAGAGTGATCCCGTTTGGAGTGAATTAGAAAGCATTGTTTACGGTGCCATCAAACATGAGTCAGGTAATGACGTATACGCTTCGGCGGTCAGCATTGATACCTCTGATGGTAATACCAATGATGCGGCCTATCACTTTGTAAGGCGCATGAGTAAAAAATACCCTCGGGTATTAACCATGGCCATTAAAGGTTCCAGCGCGCAAACCGATCCTGAAATATTTGTCACGCCAAAAGCTAAAGGCGTGGACCACGTAAACCCTAAAAAACAATCCAAAGCGGATAAACACGGTTTAAAGGTTTTCATTGTTGGCACCAATAAAGCCAAAGACTTAATTGCATCACGTTTAAAATTGCAGGGCATAGGCTCAGGGCGCTTTCATTATTATAAAGATGTGCGCCTAGACTATTACGATCAAATGACGGGTGAAGTAAAAGCCCCTCATAGGTCAATCAAAGGCCGTAAGGTTTGGCAGCAAAAAGCAGGGCGAGCCATTGAGGCGTGGGATTGTGAGGTGTATGCACTTCATGCTTCCAGAGCAAGGCGCATTCATTTAATGACCCCGCGCCAATGGGATGCCTTAGAAGAAAAAATAAATCAAACCGATTTGTTCGCCGTTTCTGGAAACGTTTCAGAAGAAACGGATCAGCCCAAGAAAAAACTAAAACGTTCTGGTGGTAAGTCTCGCCGGAAAAAACATTGAGTATTAATAAATGTCTGAGCCAAAAAAGTTTACCGCAGGCACGCTGCAAGAGTGGACCCGTGAAGACGAATACGCTTTTGGCTTATGGACGTTTAAATATGTATTGATTGGCCCAGCCAATAAAGAGATTCCATGCACGGCTGATGCGGGTTTGTTATCTGTCATCTTGTCCAGTGTTGATTGCGCTGATTGGCAAGCAGGCAAGTACGCTTGGATGCTGATGCGTGAGCAAAGTGCTGAGCGTGTATTGGTTGATCGTGGCTATGTCTACATTGAAGAAAACCCGCTGGACATTGACGGGCCAGTGGATCAGTTAAGTCATGCTGAAAAAGTATTGGCGGCCATTGAAAAGCGCATGGAAAGCCGTGTGTTATCCGATCATGAAAACTACTCCATTGATGGCCGTGCGTTAACCCGTATCCCCATCATGGACCTAAACAAACTGCGCAAACAATACGCATGGAAAGTTCACGAAGAAAAAGCCGGTCGCGGTGAGGTGAAACGTTTCACAGGTAAAAAGGTGCGTCTTAAATGAAATTTAGCAATCCGTTTAAGCGTAACGTTTCAGGTGAAACGAAAGCAGAAACAAAACAAAGGCGCCATCGTAATCATCGTGATCATGTACGTTATGCTGCTGCACAAAAAAACGATGTGGCTTCAACCTTGTTTGATGGCGGAACATTGTCACCAGATGAATCATTGCGCCGTGACCTAGAAGGCTTGCGGGCCGCCAGTCGTAAGGCCGGTGAAGATAACGGTTATATGAAACGTTATCTGGGCCAAGTGCAAACTCATATCGTGGGTGAAACGGGGTTTAAATTTCAAAGCCGCGTTAAGTTTGCTGATGGTTCGTTTGATAAAAAAACAAACAAGATTATCGAAGCGGCATATAAAGAATGGAGCAAAAAAGGCAGTTGTGAAATCAGCGGTAAGCTAAGCCGCGCAGCCCTTGAAGAGTTGATTGTCAAAACGGTTTCGCAAGATGGCGATGTAATTATTCGGCATATCTACGATTCAAATAATAAGTATGGCTATTCGGTTCAAATCATTGAATCAGATTATCTTGATACCACACTCAATACCGTTTTAAAAAATGGTAACCAAATAAAAATGAGCGTGGAGCAAGATGGCTTTGGGCGGCCCATCGCGTATCACTTGTTAACCAGTCACCCTGGTGATTCGGTGTGGTCTTACAATGGCCGTAAATATATGCGAATCCCTGCGGATGAAATCACCTTGGCATTCCCAGTTTGGCGCCCTGGTCAAACCCGTGGTGTGCCATGGGCTCATGCGGCTTTGTTGGATTTGCATCATATTAATGAGTATCGCGGATCGGCTCAGGTGCAAGCTCGGCGGGCATCTGAAAACATGCTTATTTATGAGCGTGACCCTGAGCAAGAAGTTAGTGAAGACTATGAAGACGAGGGTGAAGTATTAGAAGAGCGTGAAGGGTTTTCTAGTGTGGCCCCGCAAGGTTACAAAGTACGAGAAACCAATTTCAGTACTTCAAATACCGCATTGCCTGAATTTCAAAAAGCCAATTTACGATCAGCCAGTTCGGCCATGGATGTGAATTATAATGTGCTGGGTAACGATGCTGAAGGGGTAAGTTTTTCTACTTTACGCCAAGGTGTGCTTGAAGATCGAGATCACTGGAAACGTAAGCAGCGCTGGACGATTGAAGAGGTCTGTGAAGATATTTATTCACGTTGGCTTTCCATTGCTTTATTGAAAGGGGCGATCAAGGGTTTAAGTGCATCTGATAAAACCCACTTATGTCAGCCTTATTTTCAGGGTCGTCGTTGGCAATGGGTTGATCCATTAAAAGACGAGCAGGCAGCAGGCGAGGCCAAAAAGAATTTTAATGGTGACCCCATACAAATGCTTAATGATAAGGGTTTGGATTTAGACGAAACCGTTGAAAGCTGGACCCGCTACTTGGATGCCATGGAGCCCATCATGGAGCGGGCCAATAAATTAAACGGGTTGACCGATACGCCCCCGACAACAACAGATAAAGAAGCCGCTCAATAGCGGCTTTTTTTATGCCTAAAGGAAAGTTAAATGCCTAAAAATATTTTAGAGCAAATACAGCGTGACGGCCTTGATGTTCAGCAGCGCGAGGCCACGGTCAATGTTGAGTCTGTCAACGTTGAAGATCGTACTGCTGAGTTTTCATTCTCTTCAGAATATGAAGTATCACGCTGGTATGGCGTAGAAGTGTTAGGTCATAAAGCCGATGAAGTGGATTTAACCCGTCTAAATAACGGCGGTGCATTTTTGAATATGCACAACCCATACGATCAGCGCGGTGCGGTTGTTAAAGCATGGCTGGGTTCTGATTCGCGCTGTTATTGCATTGTTAAATTCAGTCGCAGTGAGCTAGGTGAAGAGCTGCTACAAGATTTTGCGGATGGTATTCGCACACAAGTTTCTGTTGGTTACCGGATTCATGAAATGGTTCTGGAACGTCAGGAAGGTGATACGGAATATTACCGTGCTACCAAGTGGGAGCCGACAGAAGTCAGCTCTGTATCCATTGCAGCGGACCCCTCAGTTGGGTCTGGGCGCTCAGCTGAGCATCAGTCCCAAGAAGCTGCACCCAATAAAACCCTTAACCCTGTCATTATTAAACGAGGAATGTCCGCTATGGATACCAATGAAGAAACAAACGAGCTACCAGTAGAAGGCCAGCGTGCTGCTGAAAAAGCACCAGCAGCTAAACCAGCGCCACACGTACAAGTTGTATCTGAAGCGCGTTCAGACGCAGCTGAAATTGCAAAAACCGCTGCTGAATACGGTGCTGCTGAACTGGGCAATGAATACATAGCATTAGAGCGCTCACATGAAGAATTCAAAGGCGCATTGCTAAAGCAGCTACAAACAAAACGCTCAGCCGGTAAAGACAACAAAGATATGTCCACGGCATTGCACCTTGATCTGCCTGAAAAAGAATTGCGCGATTATTCATTAATGAATGTGGTGCGCGGTTTATCAAATGGCAATCTTAAAAAGTACGCGCCACTTGAATATGAAATTTCAAACGCCATGGCCGAACGTGCAGACAAAGATGCTCACGGTATCTTTGTTCCCCATGAAGTACTGGGCCACGGTATGCGTTCCATGAATACCGGTGTTGCAGGCAAAGGCCAAGAAATGGTGCCCACTGATTTAATGGGCGGTGAGTTCATTGAAGCCTTACGTCAAAACGCTGTGTTAGGTGGTATGGGCGCGCGATTCTTAACGGGCTTGCAAGGCAATGTGGATATCCCTAAGCAAACAGGATCGGCCACGTTCTATTGGTTAAACGAAGACGAAGACGTAACTGATAGTGATTTGGCGCTGGCCACAGTGCAAATGACACCTCGCACGGTAGCGGGTTCGGTTGCGATCACTCGCCGCATGATGATGCAAACCGGCGGTGGCATTGAAAGCCTGGTACGTGGTGATCTGTTAACCGGCTTGGCTTCAGCCATGGATGCTGAAGGTTTAGCCACCATTCTGGCAGCCGCTGGTGTAGGCGCGGTTGATATGACAGGTGGCATTGATTGGGCCAAGGTTGTTGAATTTGAATCTGATGTAGGTGAGTCAAATTACACAGGCGAAATGCTGCATTATTTAGCGCGTGCCTCAATGATCGGCAAAATGAAAACCACGGTCAAAGCAGCAGGCACCGCTGAATTCTTAGCAGAAAACGGCCAGTGCAATGGTTATCCAATCACCCGTCATAACGGTGTGCCAGCAAACGATTTATTGTTTGGTGACTTCAGTAACCTTATGTATGGCCTATGGGGTACGGTTGATTTAAGCATTGATAAATCAACCAAGGCGGCTTCTGGTGGCACGGTGTTGCGTGTATTCCAAGATGCCGATACAGCCATTCGCCATGAGGCTGCGTTTAGCTATGGCAATACCCCTTAATTGATTGATTAAGGTTTAACAAAGCAGGCCATGCGCCTGCTTTTTTTGTGTCTAAATATTTTAAATGTGAGGAATTAGCCCATGGCTAAGGAACATGTAGTTGTAAAAATTACCCGTGGTTTTCGCTATAACGGCAAGCCAGTGCTGCCAGCTAAAGCGGATGAAAAAGGCAAGGTGGAAGATAAAGTGATCAAGCTGGAAAAGCGCTTTGCTTTGCAGCTTGAAGCGGCGTCCAAGGTTGAAATTTGCCTTGATCAAAAAACCAAAACAAACACTGAGCTGCCAAAGCGTGACGGTGTGGATGAAGAAATGGAAAAGCTAGCTAAAGGCTAGGCTTTGGAGAAATTAAATGTCCTTCCAAGATGATCTGGCTAACGATCTAGCCGCTGTGTTTTATGACGATTTTAAAACTCAAGCCTTAATAATGGGCCAGACCGTGGAGGGGCATTTAAGCCATTCGGATTCGGGCTTTGGTGTGGATGCCAAAGTGTATGTGTTTGATGGTAGAGCCATTGATTTAAAAGATGTGCGCCGTGGTGATCAGGTAACCATAGCCGCTGAAATTTATACTGTTGTTCGCCCTGATTATTTTGGTGAGCGTATTCACTTAACACTGGATAAATAAAACAGGGGTTCATCATGCTTGGCATTGATAAACGCCATTTAAAACTAGAAATAGCAAAGCAGCGTAAATATTTAAACGCGCTAGGTGGTGTGGATGTTAAACGCGCGCAAAGTGCGGCGCTTAATAAAACCGCCAAAAAAGTGAAGTCTGGCACAGCAAAGGCCACAGCGTCTAAAACCCAATTGCCGCAAAAGCACTTCAGAAAGAAAATGAAAATCAAGAATGCCAATGCCAAGACCCAACTGGCAAATATTAAGATAAGTACAACTGGCATTCCATTGTCTCAGTTAAATCCGAAGGTGGTGCCTGGTGGTGTGCAAGCGGGCAAGTATTTAGTGCCTGATGGTTTTATTGCTACGACAACACGCAGCCCAAAGGGCAGTGTTCGTGGTCGCCAGAACCCTGGTATTGGTTTAATTGGTAAAACCCATGTGTTCAAGCGTAAGACACAAAAGCGTTACAAGTTAAAAATGCAAGAGGTGAATATTCGCCCAGACATTACACGGCAAGTTAAGCGCGAAGCCAGTCACGCCATGAGCCGCTACGCAGCCGATTATTTATTGCACGAATATAAATGGCGCATAGAAAAGAAATTACAACGGATTAAATAATGGCCACACGCAAGCAAATACGAGAGGCCGCCGTTGCTGCCATAAGCGCAATATTTACCCGTTGCGAACCGTACAATTTAGCCAGTGTAGATGAACGTGATTTTCCACTGGCCATGGCCTACATCGAAGCGGGTGAAACCACGGGTGATCATGATGCGGGTTATGAAAGTGAGTCCCTGCTGATTATTGAGTGCTGGGATAAAGATTCACAAAACATAGATTCAAAACTGGATTTGCTTGCGAACCAAGTGAATGCAGAACTAGAAAAAGATGAAACCTTGGGTGGTCTGTTAGATGGCTTAACCCGCAACGGATTTTCAATTGAGCGCGACCCAGAAAGTTTTACTGGCTCAATCGCGTTAACTTTTATTATTCATTATCAAGATGAGGATTAAATAATGAGCCTAGGTCGTCATGTAGGGTTGCAGCGTTTTGACACAAATAGTGCAGAGCCAGACAAATTTGAAGAGGTATCGGATGCTGTTGAGCTTTCTGGTACAGAAATGTCGGCTGATACCGTGGAAGATACACCATACGGTACAGCAGAATCGGATTTCCGTACTTATGATTATGGTTTGAAAGACGCTGGTGAAACCACGATTACTGCTACTTATAAAAGCGGTAATGCTCAGGTTGATGCATTGGTTGATGCATTCCATAACAGCACAATAGAAAAACTGCGTTTTGTGTTTCCTTCTGACATTGGTGTCAATTGGGCGTGTGATGCGTTGATCACATCAGTTGGTGTACCTATGGGTAAGGGTGAAAAGCTTCGCCGTACAATTACGGTTAAATGGAGCGGTGAGCCAGTAGAGAGTGCTTCTTAAATGAAATTCTTTTTTAGTAAATGTAAGGCGCTCTTGTTAGCGCCTTTTTTGTGTCTGATCGGTGTCACGCTCAATGGTCGTGCATCGTTTTATAGCTTTGCTAAAAGCAAGCAAATTGGTCCTTGGCTGTTGCTTGAATTAAGCGCAGCGGATCGTGAAAAGCTGCGTGAGCTAGCCGTTGAGGTATCGGCCATTGTGGATGATACGGATCGTGCACGGCGTTGGGCATATATGAAAATGCTGGTCATTGCATCGTGCGCCGTAAATAAGCGCGGATGGTATTTATATGACCCATTAAATAAACACCATTTAAATACCGTGGCCGATATGCCGGACCGCTTAATTGAGCAAGCACTTGAAGCTATTGACGAGCTTAGCGCCATGCCGTGGCTGCGCCCACCAAGGCCAGAAATCCAACACGAAGATGAAACAGGTGGGGCAAACACAAACCCCTAGCAGGCCAGCACGCGCGGCGCTTTGCCTTTCGATTGGCGGCCATGACAGGCACATGGGATGTGGATGCCATGTTGGCTGATATGCCCGCCAAACTATATGCGCAATGGGAACAATTTTTTCAACTTGAGCCCTGGGGGGCCATGGTTGAAGAGCTGCGCATAGGGCAACAATGCGCGTTGCTGGCCAATATCAATTCAACAAAGTCTCGCTTCAAACCTGAAGACTTTTTGACCACGGTTGAATACAACAAACCTCAGCAATCTCCAGAAGAAATGCTGGCTGTGTTGCGCGGTGTGACGAGTAAAAAATAATGGGTCGATCCACTGAATTAAACGTGCGCCTTAAGGGTGACAGTGCCAGCTATACCAATGCCGTATTTAAGGGTAAGGCAGCCAATGATGCGTTTAATCGCAGTGTGGGTGGGGTTAGTAAGGGTTTAACCGCCATTAATGGCCCGCTTAATGGGGTCTCGGGTCGGTTTTCAGCCCTTAACAGTTTGGTGAATTCCAGCGCTGGCAAGATGGCCTTGTTTGGCGCAGCCATGGCAGGCAGCGCCTTGGCTGTAGCCAGCTCGGTTAAAGAGTTCGACAACTACGAACGTCAGCAATTAAAGGTCCAGCAGCTACTTGAGACCACAGGTTACGCAGCGGGATTGTCTTCAAAAGCATTAGAAGACAATGCCAATGCAGTGGCTCTTGCTACCTTGGCAAGTGTCGAAGAAATCAACGATGCGCAAGGTGTGCTGCTTTCGTTTAAAGCCGTGCAAGGTGAAACCTTTACCGATGCCATCATGCTGGCCCAAGACATGGCCGCCGTATTTGGTGGCACGGCCAAAGAAAAAGCCCTGCAATTAGGTAAAGCATTAGAAAGCCCAGTTGAAGGTTTAACGGCGCTCAAGCGTTCGGGTGTGTCATTCACCCAATCAGAAAAAGATATGATCCGGCAAATGGATGCCACAGGTCAGCGTGCAGAAGCCCAGCGTTTTATTTTAGAAAAGCTGGCAGATCAAGTGGGTGGCAGTGGCCGTGCGCAAGCGGGCGGCTTGTCTGGCTCGGTTGATACCCTTGGTCAGCGTTGGGATGAATTGCAGCGCAAGTGGGCAGCCAGCTCAGGCTCGGCAAAAACCGTTCAGGGTTGGATTGATTCTTTGGCCGCCAGTTTAAATTCACTGGGTGAATCCATAGAACCAAGCGTGGATGGTTTAAGCAATAAGTTGGCAGAGCTAGAAACCCGTTTAACCGGAGTGCGTGGCCGTGGTGCTCAAGGCAAGCGCAATTACATTGCTAATCAAATTGCACAGGTACGTGAAGAATTATTATTGGCCCGTGCACAAAGCGGGGATATGGATGCGCTGAATCAATCTATAGAGCGCACAAAAAATAATATTGATGCGTTGGGTGAAAAAGGCGCAGGCAGTAAGGGCCGTATGAAGCGCAACGGTAATGCTGAACTTAAAGAGCAAAAAGGCTTGCTGGCTCAGTTAATCACACTGCGCAGCGAGCTAAACCGCCAAGAGCAAGTAAGCAAAGAAACCCAAGCCCAAACCAATGGTCATGAGTTTGCAGGCATAGGTATCACAGCCCAGCAAGCTCAAGCGGGTTTGGATTCTGTTCGCCAAGCATTGGCAACCCGAGCCGAAATTGAATTGGCAGCGACACAAAGCCGCCAAGAAATGATTGATAACGCCTTTATGACCGGCCTAATCAATGCTGATTTGCAATACCAGTTAACCGAAAACCTATGGCAAGCCCATCAGGCAAAGTTAACAAAAATCCAAACAGATCAAGCCAAAAAACGCGCACAGGCAGAAAAGGCCAGTCAGCGTGATGTGCTCAGTGCATACAGTCAAACATCTGGTGAATTCCTACTTTTAATGGAAGAAGGCGGTGCCAAGCAAAGCGCTATTTATAAGGCTTTGTTTGCCACTCAAAAAGCCGCGCAAGTGGTTATGACCATTGCCAATGCAGAAACAGCAGCCGCAGCAGTCACCGCAAGGGAAGCCCCTGTAATGGGTGTTGGTGCTATTGCAGCGGGTAACGTAGTGCGCGGTCTAGGTTATGCCAGTGCGGGCATTATTGCAGGCCAAGCCATTGCCGGTGCATTCGAGCAAGGCGGCATTGTGCCTGGTGCAAGTTACACAGGCGATAACGTTTTGGCCGCTGTGAACAGTGGCGAAATGATCCTAAACCAGTCCCAGCAAAAAGCCCTTTTTGATGTGGCCAATGGCGCAAATAAAAGCGGTGCGGGAGTGGTTGTGAATCTCATTGAAGACAATAGCCGCGCAGGCCAAGTGGCCGAATCCCAAGGCGCAAACGGTGAGCAAATGATTGATGTATTTGTGGCAAACATTCGTGAGGGTGGCGCTGCTTCTCAGCAGTTAGAAAACACTTATGGATTGCAAAGGCAGGGCAGATAAATGGCTTCTTATGTTCGCTGGCCTGCCAATTTAGGTTTGCCATTACTGAAAGGCTACAACTACACGCCAGCTGAAAACCTGTTAACCACCAAAATGGATAGCGGTCAAAAGCGTTCGCGCCGTCGATTCAAAAAAGCACATGGTAAAGCCACGGTGAGTTTTTTGTTTAACGCAGAGCAGGGCGCTTTGTTTGAGGGTTGGTTTCATCATGTGATTAATGATGGTGCTGATTATTTTATTTTCCCATTAAAGGTTTCTAACGGGGTTATGGATCATGTTGTGAAATTCACGCCACCGCATAAACCAATGAAACCTGTAGGCCAAAAACTTTGGTCCACCAGTTTATTGCTAGAAGTAAAAGAGCGTTATGTGATCGATGGTGAAAATACCGCGTTCTTAACCGATTACCAATTATCAGATGTAGAGCTGGCAGCCTTGTTAGCAGAAGAGGAATTATAAAATGCCAACAATTAGTGAGCGAGTTGCAACGGCGGTTGATGCTATTGATGATAGCGCGAATGTTTCCCAGCAGTTTATTGATCCGTCTAATACGTCTGAAATTGTACGTGAGAAAGGTAACTTAAAGCCTCTTGGTTTGATTCAGCAAGAGGCTGAGGCGGCCATTGATCGCATTGCACATTTTAAAGAAGAAGCGTGGGTGGCAGGTCAAGAATATACCGAAAAGAAAATCTATTTTATTCATAACGGTATTGCGTATAACCCAGTGGTGATTCCGTACACGGCTAGCCTTATTGATATTCAAGTGGATATTGATGCGGGCTTGTTTACGGTTTTGCAGGGGTTAACGGATGCTGATATTGCGGAGGGTGCTTATAGATCTGTGGGAAGGAAAGGTGCTGAGCTGCCGTCATCTAGAGATACTGTGGTGACGGTTGACTCGGTAATGCCTGTTTCTATGGGAGGGCAAATTAACAATGCGGTCGAACTGGATTTAGAGCTGGGCCAGAAGGTGGCGGCGGGTGGTCACTACCAAAAGTCTGATGGTGGCAATGGCGAATATTTGGTGGTTACAGGGGAGGTGAGTGGCTTTGGGAGTGTCATTGATATGGATAACGGCTTGCAGTTAAAACTATTACCAGGTGCATCATTGAATCTGAGACAGTTTGGTATTCTAGATGGTATGGATGCCACGAAAAGACTAATTGAGGCGTTTCGTTATTCAGAAGTGATGGGTTTGCCGTTGTTTGGTCATGTTGGGGAGTCTTATACTTGCACCGAATTAATAACCTCATTATCAGAGTTTTATGGGCGAGGCTGTTCTTTTTTTGCCCCAACCGGATTAATTAGGTTGGATAGGCCATCTTTATTTGTTGAGGTTACACAAGATATATTGGCTGGGGATTTGATTCTAAATGTTACGCCAGATTCAGTCGCGTTTATGGAAAGTGGTGGGGTGATTTCAATACGCTCAACCGATCTTTTTAATGATGAGCGCAGTTATTATTACAAGGGTATAAATACAAAAATCAATATTCTTAATACCTCTCAGTTAACACTCCAAGACGTAATACCGTTTGATTTACTAAAAACCACGCTTGGAGATTTGACGGCTACGGGTGTGTATTACTACTCGCCAAAAAGCGTTGTACTGAAAGATTTTAGCGTAATGGGTGTAAAGCAGTCGGGCATTGATCTTATTTATCTTGAGGGTTGCTCAGATGTAAGTATTCAAAGGGTGAATGTCGCTTCTGCAGAGGAGGGTTTATCAATTCAGCGCTGTGTGGATGTTGATTTAACCTCAATCAGAACAAGAGACTGTATAAATTACGGCTGTGTTTTAAGGAGTACCACAGGTGTTCGTGTGCGTGGTGGTGCTTACGAGGGTGATATTGTGGCGTTTGATACTGGTGGCAATGAGCCTTGTTATCGTACTTCGTTGCGTAATGTTTCGTGCGTTTCTGCAAACGGGTCTTATGGGTTTTCACAGCATGCGAATAGCTGGGATTCGGACTTAACAGGCTGCCATATTAAAGGTATTAAATTGGCAGGGCGGGTGACGGTGCGAGGAGGCAGTATATCGTCTAATAATGATCAGGGAACTGATTATAGTTATCTGCATGTGAGTCCAGACCCAAAGGCTTATAAGTATTCGTTTCAAGACGTTACTTTTGAGCGTGATGTGAAAATTCGTTATGCAGGGAATTATCAAGTTGTGCCGGTTGATAGGGTATATGTCGATAGTATTATTTTTAAAGACTGCATTGGGCATGCGACACTTTATTTGGATTTAGATTTAACCTCTCAACTGGGAGAGCCCTCGAAAACTCGATTGATTGGTGTTGAAAATAGTGATATTCGCATGATGTTAGCGGATGAAATTGAGCGAATAGATTACTCCGGTGTTAATACATCGATTTACCGAAGCATCGAGCAAATTGAAGATGGTGTGGGTGTAGCAAGAGGGAAGATCAATAATCTTTATATACATGATTTGGTTGTCCCTGTTGGCAATGAAACCTTTCAAATTAGATCATTTGACAGGTGTGTGATGGAAAGAGTTGAGCTTTACTCAGGAACCTCGGTGCGATTTGAAAGTACAGGGGCAAGCATGACAATGAGGGATTGTGATTTGGGTAGTAATAGTGTGTTTAGAACGGATGCTCTGGCCCGTTTGCTTACAGATAATACCAAGGTGGTAATTAATGCTGCTTATGCGGCAAATATTGCTGAGTATATACAGAGAGATGAGTACTAAGGTTTTTTTATGTCTAGCGTACTGCAAACCGTCTACGCCTCAGCCCCGTCCGATCAAATCATTCACCACACCTTAGTATTAAGAGCGCCTTCACTACCGAACGGCGCTTTTTTTTGGGTGCAAGGTTTTGAAAATGAAACACTGGGTTTAGAAAATAATGGCGGCGATATTGAATTCACCGCCATGGCGTTTGATGTGTCCCTGCCTAAAAAATCCATCCGCGGCAATCAAGACATCCAGTTTCAATTGGATAACGTCACCGGCGAAGCCATGATGTATTTGAATGTCGCACTGGATGCGGGGGATAAAATCAGTGTGGAATATCGCCCGTATTTAGACAGTGATAAATCATCACCAGCTGAATCACCGGTAATTATGACTGCAACAAGTATGAGCGCCGATTATAAAAGCGTGCAGATTGTGGCGGACTTTCATGACTTTCTAAACCGAGCGTGGCCCAAGCTGCGCTATACCACTGAGCTGGCCCCTGGTCTTAAATATCTTTAAGCCATTCTTTTAATCCTGCCAAAGTAAACTTATGAAATTAGAACAGTTTCTTACTGTGCCATACATCGATGGCGGCAGGGATATTTCTGTGGGCCTTGATTGCTGGGGCTTGGTGCGTCATGTGCTGCATGACGTGTTTAAAGCCCCATTGCTTGAGTGCTTTGCCGGTATTGATCGCCATACACAAAGCTTAATAACGCAGGGCTATGAAAAATCTGTGGTGCAGTTTAAGCGGTGCCAGCCAAAAGCCGGAGCGGTGGCCTGTTGCTTTCATAGTACGGGTGCCATGCATCATGTGGGTGTGTGTATTAATGATCATCAAGTGCTGCACACCAGCAGTAAAAAAGGCGTGTGCATTTTAAAGCTGCGTGTATTTAAGCGCTTGGCAAACCGTGTTGAATTTTTTGAATTAATAAATGAAGTGGGTAATAAATAATGGCCGTTAATATTCGTGTTTACCCAAACAAAATAGACCCCGAAGTATTTGAGGATAACAAGTGCGAAGCGGGTTTAACCATTACGCAATGGCTAGAAGAATCCGTGCCAGCGTATTACGAGCGTGATGTGCCTTTGATGAGTATGTTGCTAGATGGTTTAGAAGTTGAGCCTGAGCATTGGCCAATAGTGGTATTAAAAGAGGGTAATACTCTTGAGGTATTCGTAGAGCCAAAAGAGCCGGTAACCATTGTGATGGTGACAATAGCGGTGCTCAGTGCGGCGGCGGCTATTTATTATGCTAACCAAGCCATGCCAGATACGTATAACAGCACTGTGCCTCAGGGTTCGCCTATTTATTCGGTTAATGCGCAGGGGAATCAGCCACGCTTGATGGGTGTTGTGCCTCAGTTGTTTGGCCGCCATAAAATGTTCCCTGATTATTTAAATGCCCCGCATAAATTATTTGAAGATAATGAAGAATACTTTTATGCCTTCATGGCGGTGTCACTGGGGCAGGTGTCGTTAAGTGTTGATGATATTTATATTGGCAATACTAAAGTGGCTGATTTTGGTGATGACGTAGAGGTTGAAATATTTGAGCCTGGTGCTGATGTGTCTGGTAATCGCGCTTCAGAGAATATTTATACCAGCCCAGAGGTGAAGGATTTTGAGTTAAAGGGTGGGGCGGTTTTTGATTATTCTACCACTACGTGGAGGGCTCGCCGTGCGTTAGCCGCGAATGCTTTCTCAAAGTGGGAGGTGGCCAAGTCTTGGGGGCAGTGGCCTGATATGAATAGTTCAATCACTCAGGCTATGGAAATAGTAGATGGGCCTGCGGGGATATTGGGTTTTTACAAGCTGGTGCGTCATTACGTAGATAGTAGTGATGGTGGTACTTCACATGGTGCTTCTGAGTTTGTAGCGGTTGATCGCTATATGAACCCTATTGATAAGCCAAGCCCGTTCGCTTCGCTTGCGGCTCATGAAATTTTTGATATGAAAATGCGCCGCATTGAATTAGATGCGCATGGTGATGTTGTTGGTCCTTATGCTATTGCCCCGCAATCAGTGCCAACCGATAAGGTGTTCCTGAATTTTTCTTTTCCTACGGGCCTTGCCATTGTGAATGCGGATAGTTCACGCAGTCCGTATACCGTGCAAATTAATGTGGTGTTGTTGTTCGATGATGGTTCTGAACAAATTATTGAATATAACTTTTCTGGTCAGACGGTAGATGCTGTTGCGTTCACACGAGAAATCGCCATCGATAGAAATAATATTCCTAGAATTAGTTTCTATCGCTACACATATGGCTGGAATGATTTGACGTACCGTGATGAATGCCGGTTAACGTCCATGAGTGCGGTGATTGATGGAAAAACTTCCTATGCTGACATAACAACATTGGCCATAAAAATTCGTGGTAACAATGCATTGAGCAGCGCCAGTGAAAATAAAATAAACTGCGTTCCTGAGCGTAAATTGCGGCACTTTAATGATGCGGGTCAGCTGGTGTTTGGGCCTACTAAGGATATAGCCGCAGCGGCTCTAGAGTGTTGGACCAGTGCGGGAAATGATGAAAGCACCATAGATATGGATGAGCTATGGCGTTTGCATCAAATATGGAAATCCCGTGGTGATGAGTTTAATGCAGTGTTTGATAATGCCACCACAGTATGGGACGCCCAGAAGCGTATTTTTGCCGTGGGCTTTGCTGAGCCTACTTTGGACTTTGGCCAGTTAATCCCTGTACGTGATGAGCAGCGTTCAAATATCGAATACATGTACACGCCACAAAACACACTGCCCAATAGTTGGAAAATGAGCGCAAGCTTTTTTGATGCTAGCGAGCCGGACGGTGTTGAAGTGGAATACATGGACGGCAGCGGCGGCACTTGGAAATCGGACACCATACTGTGCACATTACCTGGTGAAACAGGTGAGAACCCAGAAAAGGTAAGGGCGTTTGGTATAACGGATCGCACAAAAGCTTATCAGTTTGGCATGCGCAAGCGTTCCACCATGCGTTACCGCCGCAAGCAACATAAATTCAGCACAGAAATGGACGGCCTAAATTCAAATTATTTGAGTTATGACGGGCTAGGCATTGAAGCGCCATCGTATAGCCAGACGGGTGAGCTATTAGGTTTTAGTGGCCGCAATCTTACATTAAGTGAGGATGTAGAGTTTGCCGTGGGTACGCATTATATAACCCTGCGCAAACCCGATGGCAAAGCCAGTGGCCCTTATGTTTGCACACAAGGCCAGGAAAGCAATGAAGTGGTGCTGGGTAGTGACTTGGACTTTGCACCGGTAATCAATGGCAGACAAGAGCCCCCGTTTTATATGTTTGGCACCGCTGATGAATGGTGCGAAAAAATATTAATAACGGACATAGTGCCAAGCGGAACGGATCGCGTGAATATCACGGCCATTAATGATGATGATCGTGTGTATTTGTATGATGATGCGGTTGCGCCCAGTTGATGGGCGCGGGGTGTTTTTTTATTTTAGCCATTTAGCTAAGGTGTCGTAGTTGCCTGTAACAGGTACTGCGCATCTAAGCTTTACGTTTTCGGGCTTGCCACCAAGGGAGTAAAATTCCCCTTTATACTCGCACGACTTTCTTAGGTCTCGGCAGTGATTATTTTTATCCAGTGCAAAGAATTCCAAATCTTTTGTTTGGGTTGCGCATTTTGCTGTTTCAAGCCCGCTGGCTTGGCCTGTAGAGATGAAGGCAACAGATAGAAATAGCGGTGTTAGATATTTTTTCATTTTACTTTCCTTGATGTTGAAGAAGGAGATTACAAAAAATAAATATAAAGTTCTACGTTAAAGTGGCCTATCAGTACCTAAGTGCTTGGTCAATATGTTTTTAGGGTGGGATTAGTCACCCTGTTTACACATTGGTAAATGTGCTTATCATTCCTAGTCATCTTTTTTGGAGGTGGCTATGCCTAAAATTCTACAAATCAAATCCTTATCTAAAACAGTAGTTCTTCAGCATATGAGTGAAGAGATAGAAGAGGTGCCATTTAATCAGTTGCCCTGTGATTACCCCGAATATCTAACGCCGCCCGTACTGTTATCTGAATTAAGTTATGCCATTGCACTGGATGCTGAGCGTGCACGGCTACAAACTTATTTGACTAATCAAGCCAGTTAGAATTTCATGTGGGTCAATAACAGAACAAAGGATTGTTACATGAACGTTTTAGTATTGTTTTTAACCGTTTTTGCATTAGCGGGTTGCGCTAATTTAGATGAAACACCAGTGGCTGAAAGTCAGCAGGTCCTGAGTGCAGTGATTGATGTGCCTGGTGTAGATAAACAAGTAATGTTTGCTAGGGCTCAAGAGTGGATGGCCATTAGTTACAATAACGCCAATGCAGTGGTCCAGTCATCAAATATCAAAACAGGCCGAATTATTGGGAAAGGCTCTACTACAGCTCAGTTTGATTTGGGCGGTACCACACCAGCTTTCTGGGATTATGGTCACTCAGTTGTGATTGATACCAAGGATAATAAAGCGCGCATAACCTTCTCAAAATTTATCAGTCACAAGTCTGGCTACCGCCCACGCTATGCCTACCTATACAACCCAGTTAAGGCCAGCATAGAGCCATTATTGGCCGACTTTCAGCGGTTTATGCAAACGGGTGGTGCTCAATCTGTTGATTCTGACTGGTAGTTGGGTGTGACAGGGAGGTGACAGGCCTTTCTTGTTAAAAGCTAAGTTATTGTTTTAATTGGTTTTTTTATTCTATCTAGAACCAGTCCATCATAGGGGCGGTAGAGAAACGGCGAGGGCTGATTGGATGGTTGGCGTCTGGCATGGCTACATTCAGGTATTTTAAAGTGGGCGCATTATAGCTAGGGGGTTAGGGGAGCACTA
>Ga0115005_10000892_pt1 | contig 23308 bp, 24 predicted proteins | sample ArcOceMetagenome_FD_87163 | JGI IMG/M metagenome (GOLD analysis project Ga0115005, IMG submission 87163) | Marine eukaryotic phytoplankton communities from Arctic Ocean - Arctic Ocean - Greenland ARC118M Metagenome | ecosystem: Environmental > Aquatic > Marine > Oceanic | place: Arctic Ocean...
AGATCAAGAATCCCTCACCATCTGCTTTCTTGATTGAAGAGGGTTGAAGCAAAAACAACCAAGCCTACAGTACCGTACGGTACATACTGTATGTACCGCCCTGTTGGTATCTTCGAACCTACTGGGTATAAAACTAGTTTTGACATTAAAAGCCCTTATCTGATTTCATAACATTGAATTATTCCACACTCTCTCCATCCAGGAACTAAACAAACGAAGTCAACTTCTTATACAAATACAAGCATGAGATTTTCAGTGTTCACACTATTTGCCGGGTTTGGAGCGACAGCTGCTTTCAACGTCGCACCAAGAAGCATTTCATCGAGAGCAATGAAAAAAACAATGCCTGTTTCATTTGCATCAACAATAGATACCAATACAGAATCTTCAGACGCTGAAAACCTTTCTCCAGAAGAGATCACTGCTTTAGAGTCACAAAATCAGGAGATGACGGTAAGAAAGATGTGGATTATTTTGTGGGACGTGAAATTCTTCTTAATCTTGTGTACTGATTCTGAACACAATTCGAATCCCAACAATTTGCGATCGCCGCTTTCTAACGAATTTTTATCCTGGATTGAAAATAAAAGGAAGTAAGAATGGAATTGGTTCAAAAGTATTTATCAGCTGGGAAAAGCCGGGAGTTTGCAGAGGAGGAAGTTGATAAATTTCTTAGCGACCCAGAACGCAGCGAACAATATCTGGAAATGAGACGTTATGCCAAGGCGCAAGCAAACGAGTTAATGGGATTTGAAACTGTGCTCGTTATCGGCGGATCCTTTGTCCTCGGTCTCGTTGGCAATGTCGGCTTGAAATATCTCTTAGCTTATAAGGAAGTCTTTCCTAACCATGATGGGCCAATCCCACTACTTTAGACAATCATACGTTCGAAAACAATTTTTGAAAGAGGCGAAACCAGGTCCGCTTCTTCGGGTAGCGAATAGTGGAACCGAGGACATCGCAGAGATGCGCAAATGCATGACATTTATGATAGTCTATCATATGTATAGCAAGAAAATATTTAAAAAAAGGTTTCCTGTCTTGCTGCGTCTAGTTTTTGAAATGTGTAGACTTAACGAAATTGAGTTAACTAACAAAGCAATGAAACGAAACATCTTGTAATTATTAAGATTGTTAGACAAGTTTGTTAGGCACCACGTATACATTGGTTTCTTGATTTCAAAAAGTACAATCAATAGGAAAACTGAGCAGGACAATCACCTTCATGATTTGATTGTTTCTTTTTCTTTTATTAAGAATATTCATATGAGGTGTATTTTGTGTGTGCTCGATTGATGGTTGATGAGCTAAGATACAGATCATTTGAAAAATCGATCAGGTCATTGCAGTTCAAAGTAAATAACTTGAAACTTCGGCGCTGATAAAAATCATTTTAACGCATGGACGTTTTGCACTTCTTTGCGCAACAGAACCACAATTATCTATTATCATTACTTACTTCCCATGACGCGGATAATAAAATAGTTACATATCATGTGCACTTCATGTTTACTTGAAGGTGGAAGCCATCCTTTTGAAGACTCGTTACACAATCCAATCATGCAAGTTATTCGTACTTGCTGTGGTGGTGGGATCCTATGATGGAAGTCCCTGCTAGTTGACGAGCTAATCATGAGGAACCCTGTGACAGAATTGTTGACGGCATGTTTCGGTTTTCGGTTCTTGTAACCCAAGCCAGCATTCCGAGTTCTCTCGCTCATTTCAGATTGTCATTAATAGAACATAGATAGTTAGTTTAAAGTTTAAAACAGTGAGTGAAAATAAACTCTTTCTTGAAAATCCATTGTATCACTACGTGTGTACCACTGTCACTATGAACAAAACCTTCGTGCTTTCTATGCATTCGTTACCCGAACGACAACTTGCTTCGTTGCAAGACTGAAGCCGAGATATTCGTACGTCCATCCAAATCTCTTACAGCATTCCCTCCATGCTCGGAAAGCGTCTTGCCGCCACGTTGGGTGGCAACAATAGTCTGCAAATACAAAGACAGTCCCCGGAACTACCCTCGAATGAACCGACTCCAGAATATCTAGCGTACTCGCGTACAGCAATGCATCAATGTTTGCAAAGGCCAAAGACTGATATTCTCCCTCCAAAAACTTGGGTATCGAGTCTCGAAACAATCCACGATGAAAGTACACATCCCCTTCAATACTTGGAAGATTCCCAAAAGTAGAAAACGATCCTGCCGGCAAAGAATTCCAAGGCAAGGGCAATCCTGTAAAAGTATCAAATCCATGCAGAGGTGTTTCCAAAGGCAGCAACTCCTGCATAATCCTCATCGATCTACCCTGGGCCACACCAAATTCACAAACCAACCCATTATTCTTGACCAAATCCATGGCAGCATCAATACCGATGCCAAGCATATTCCTTGTACCCGCATACAAATTCAACTCAGTTTTTGGGATCCGCCGACTATGCCATCTGATGTAACCCCAACTATCGACCAAACAAGCATACTTTGCCTCACACCTTCTCAAAGTCTCCATAATTTCCTCCGCTTCCTCCGCCTCTCCCAATCTCTCCAACGCCACACCTAAATGAAATTTCACAAACCCAGCACCATTATCCATTGGATAATCGTAAGGGGCGGCATCATCCTCTGGCTCGGAAATACTCAGAGCTGCCCTATAAGCCTCGACAGCTTCTGATCTATCTCCATGACTCGCTTCGATACTCGTTCCGATTCCATCATAGGCCTCAACGGATGGATTCATAGTGTCCAATATTGCCGCTTCCTTGTATAACCTTAGGGCAGCCTTGGGATCACCCAGGACATCATGACTTAAGAATGCGAGACGTATACAGCTATATGCCAAGAAACTCCTCAGGGACATGCTAGCATCGTCCCCGGAATTTGCATCGTTATCGTTGGAAGGTGTAGTATCGCGTAAATCGGTAACGTGGGCGAATTCTTTACTATCCAAGAAACAATGGTACAAAGTGGCAGCTTCGTGGTATGCGGCATGTGCCGTTCGGGGCATGCCGGCTTGTTCGAGGGAAGTGGCATATCGAAATGCACGATCTGCTTCGGCTGTTGGGAGAGCTGATGGTTGGACGCCGTCGTCGTTGATGCGGGGTGATTGCGATGTGGATTGTGCGTTATTGTTGTTGTTTGATTGAGGGGGTTGTAATGATGGTGTTGGGGGCGAGAATGAGAATGAGAATACAAATGAGATCCCACTGAGGTTAATGAGTAAAGGAAGAATCCTCATGGTGGTGAAATTGTAGCCTGCTTATATGTTTCTGCTGTGGTTTTTAGTTTATGAATGCATAGGGAATTTTACCATGCAATTTACTTGCTCCTTGCTCGCGCTTGTCGCCATGATATCTTCAACAATCTCACGCACTTTTCTATTGAGATTGATCTTTGACACTTCAAACACTTTCAAACTTTGACACGAAATATTGAAAATCTCATGTTTGGAAAATCACAAGTCGGATTGTAGTCGGATCCATTGGGACAGGCACAAAGTATAGATCATGTTTCTGGGAATAACGCCGACAATGACACAAATAGCGTTGAATACGAACATTCCACATTCCACCACCCTACCTAATTACCACTCCATATCAGACTGCACACTTTAAGCATCTGACAATTTCCATTTCTACGCTGAATAAGAATAACGTTGATCAATCATGGATGCGATAAAAACAACCCAAAACTATATTGAGCGCATAATCTCTTCCGAGAAAACACGAGGGATGAAATGCCTCCTCCTCGATGCCTTCACCACCCAAATCGTATCCTGCGCCACATCCCAATCCACAATCCTTTCCAAAGAAGTCTACCTCGTCACACGTCTAGATTCAACCCAAAACTCAAATCTTCAATTCAGCGATACCAACACTCACACCAATGCCAATAACAATACCAATGCACACAAAACGGGACACATGAAGGCCATCTGCTTTCTCCGACCAACCGAAATAAACGCCGGCCTACTAGTAAAAGAACTCGCCCGACCAAGATTCGCAGAATATCACATCTTCTTCTCCGGAATCCTAACCTCCGGCCTCCTCCGTCTCATTGCCGAAAGCGACGAGCACGAACTAGTCAAACAAGTCCAAGAATTCTACGCCGATTTCCTCCCTATCAACCAAGATCTCATCACCCTCAACTGCCGGAATACCATCGCCATGACTGTCAGCGCTGGAACAGCCTGGGCGAGGGATCATGCGCATTTATATGAGAGGAACAGGCAGGGTTTGGAAGCTATGATTCTCGCGCTCAAGAGGCAACCGTCTTCCATTCGGTATCAGGGGAGTAGCGCGTTAGCCCAGCAGATGGCGAGGGATGTGCATGAGAGGATTGTCTCAGATCAGATTTTTCATTTTAGGAATCGGAGTTGTTTGTTGCTGGTTTTGGATAGGGTGGATGATCCCGTCACGCCGCTTTTGAGCCAGTGGACGTATCAGGCCATGGTTCATGAATTGTTGGGGTTGAATAATAATAGGGTTGTGCTCAAGGGTGCGCCGAATGTTGCCAAGGAGTTGGAAGAGGTTGTGTTGAGCGTTACGGAGGATGATTTCTTTCAGAGGAACATGCATTCCAATTTTGGGGAGTTGGGGGAAGCGATTCAGAAGTTGTTGAAAGATTATCAGAATCAGACGCAGACTGCGAATGCCAGCAATTTGAATACAATTGAGGATATGCAGAATTTTATGGAAAAATTCCCAGAGTTGAGAAGTCAAAGTCATAATGTGTCCAAACATGTTGCACTCATGGGTGAGCTGGCGAGATTGGTGGAAGTGTGTTCCCTCATGGATGTTTCTCAATTTGAGCAAGAGTTGGCTTGTGCGGATGATCAATCTATTCATTTGAAGGAGCTATTGGATAAGTTGGGAAGTATGCATGTGAAGATTCCAGACAAACTTCGCCTCGGACTTCTCTTTGCTTTGAGATACGAGCATTCATCAAATTTACATCGGGTGAAATCAGAAATGAGAAAGGGTGGAGTGCCTGACGAGATGATTGATTTGATGGATACTATACTGAAATATGCTGGTAGTCGGGTGCGTGGACCTGGGTTATACGGAGTCGGTACAAAGGACATTATGAGTAAAATGACCAAGTCTTTCATTACGAGCGTACAGGGTGTGCAAAACGTTTATGCTCAACACAAACCCGTGCTTATTGATACTCTGCAAGCATTGCAGAAGGGAAAACTCAAGCAAGAATCCCATCCGTTCATCATGGGAAGAGGTGGCCTAGATGAAATACCTTCTGAAGTGATTGTATTTATGGCTGGCGGCGTGACATACGAAGAGGCAGCCAAAGTGAATGAGTTTAATAAGAATAATGCTGGAAAAATGCAGGTCATCTTGGGAGGCAGTACGATTCATAATAGCACTAGCTTCCTCGAAGAATTGAGAGGCCTTCCATAAATTAAAATTGTTTATATTTGCTATAAGAGGTGAATAGAACATCACCTCCCTTCTTATGAAAGGTAACTCATTTTCACGGATTCAGAAACATATATTTCGTCTCTAAATACTCGGCGATGCCATCGGGACTTCCCTCACGTCCAAGGCCGCTTTCTTTCATACCACCAAAGGGAGCCGAAGCGGTACTAATAATGCCCTCATTGATCCCAACGAGTCCATTCTCAAGTCTGAAGCAGTCGTTAGAAAAGTATGAGTATGGAGGCAAGCGATGGAGAAGTTTGAAGTTGTTGTTTAAAACGATCATAAATAGCTTCATGCTACGTGTACGAGTAGTAGACTTACCTTTCTGCAACCCGGAAAACTCTTGCCATATCTTTGGAACAAAAGTAAGACGCCAAGCCATAGCAAGTATCATTCGCTAATTCTATAGCTTCATCCTCGTGGTTGAAAGTTGTGATCGCTGCAACAGGCCCAAACGTCTCAGTTGACCATATTTTAGAGTTTGTATTCACATTACGCAAAATGGTCGGCTCGAAGAAATTAGGTCCTAGCTCAGGCAGCGGCGCACCGCCCAATAAACACTCTGCACCTTCTTCGACAGCTTCGTCGACTTTCTTCTTTAGTATTTCGGGAACGGAATCAGAAATAAGTGGTCCCATCGTTGTGCTCTCGTCTAACCCACGACCAACCTTTAATTTTGAAACCTTATCACAAAGTGCCTTGATGAAATCATCCTCTATGTCTTCCTGGATAATGAATCTATCTGCGCTTACACATGTTTGACCAGCATTTCTATATTTCGCGGCGACGGCAGCATGGACGGCCTGTTCAATGTCAGCATCCTCAAAAACAATAAATGGCGCATTTCCACCAAGCTCTTGAACGGAAGGGAGGATCATAAGATCATGAATACGCCACGATTTATTATACAACTATCATCATCCGCAATTACTTACCGAGAGATAAGCGCTTGATAGTATCGCTGCTAAGTTTCATCAATAACTTTCCAACTTCAGTAGATCCAGTGAAGCTGATCTTTTTCACAATCGGATTTTGGCAGAACTCTTCCCCAATGCTTGGAGTCGTCTCCTCATCTGAAACACTGGTAACAACAAGGCACACATGAGTGAGAAAATCAAAAGTTTCAACTTATCTGCAAAAGAGACATCAGATAGTAGAATACTCACATAACCTGAAAGACGTCATCAGGGATCCCTGCATCGTTCGCAAGATTTTTGAGCGCAATTGCCGTCAAAGGTGTCAATTGAGACGGTTTTAACACAACCGTGCACCCAACAGCAAGAGCAGGAGCAACTTTTCGTGTTATCATCGCCAATGGGAAGTTCCATGGTGTTATCATTGCTGTCACTCCCACCGCCTCTCGAACTGCCATGACTTTCCCTCTTTGGTAGCACATCACAGTTAGTTGAATGAGTTAATCTTCAAAATTCATCAAGAAACTCAAATGTATTACAAAATTATGTAGAGCAAATCCAGACTTACTTTGGGGATCCATCAATGTGTGGAAAAGGGCTTGGACACAGATATCCGCCACCCGCACCATTGGGTCTAATAGCTTCAGCAGCAAAATAATCTAGGAATGAGATCCCGTAGCCAACCTCTCCTATACTCTCTCTCAACGGTTTTCCACTCTCCAATGTCATGATTTTTGCTAGATCTTCCGTGTGTTCTTTGACCAACGCAGACCAAGCAGTCAACAACCGAGATCTCTCCGATGCCGTCGTGTGAAACTTCCACTTCTGTAACGCTTCGTGAGATCTGTTTATGGCCTCCTTGGCGTCATGCCTAGTCATCACCTCCACCAATCCAACGACAGCGGAACCATCTTCTACTGCTTCATGTGTGGCAGCTGGGTCTAGAACTTGTAAGGATTCTCTGTGAAAAGTGACAGCAGGGGCACGAAGTAAATTTGGATCTTTTAAACTGATCGATGTTGTGAGGCCATGCACCATCCGGGCGGACAACGCCATGAATGCGAAAACGGATCTGTTCTGTTTTGCTTTCATAATCGTATTCGAGCCAACGATCATGTGGCGTGAAGTTATTTGTGGATGATACACTGCTTATTTGAATGATGACTGATGAAATGAAAACAAAGATGGAGGATGGAGGAGTTCGCAAAAATTCAAAATGAGGCATAAAAATAAATAAATCCGCGAAATCTCCACCGTCAATCATCCATCATGAATTCAGAATGAAAACCCTACGGTATGTACGTGTACCCTAAATAAGGCTGTGGTAAGAGGTATTTTAAAAAGGCTGTCTTTGAACTTATGGGATAGCAATGAATGAAATGAAAAATGACAACGGAGTTCAACCCTGACGCAAAAGCGCTATCAGTGTTTGGAGTAAACAAAACTTTACCCACTTTAAAAATTGTAAACTTAGGGAAGAAACTCGTGAGAAGTATTGGACGATCCACTAATAGGATGATCACTCTCGCTATCAGTACTGCTTCTTTCGACTGTTAGATGTTTTTGTGCGAGAGACGACAATCCTGCTGCTGATCCATTCAACTTCTCATCTACTTTGATAAAGATTGGATTTTTTGGCATTCCGCTTGTATCGTTTTCACTGCAAACGGCATCTTTGGTATCACTGGTAACTGCACCGTTGGAAGGATCTGGCGTGTTTTTCTGCTTGCCATTAGATGAAGCAGCAGATTGGTCACTGCCATTGCCCGCAGATTTGCTATTATCAATGGACCTTACTTGGGTCGTTTCATTCTTCTCCTCAATCTCTTCCTTCTTTTCAATGTCATCATCGTCATTTGGACCGCTTTCGTCAACGTCGTCGTCACTATCGCTGCTATCTTCAGCTCTAGGCTGACCATTATTATCTTCCTGGGCCATCTCAGACAAGACCAAGCTTCTCACAGGATCACAAGTCTTGAAACAACGAATAGATCCAGCCTTCAAACACAAAGCTTCAAACCCATTCCCAGCATTTTGCAACTCCTGCACTCTCCTTTGCCTAACCTTGTGAGCAAGCATCATCCTATCTCTCTTCCTCGCCGTATCTCTTATAATATACTGATACGTCGTAATCTGCTCCCTCCTGAGCCCCAGATGAAACACCAGCAACTGCAAAATCATAAACGCGCAAAAAGAGGTAAACACCAGAAAACCAATGTTGAACCCCACCACGATGAGACTAGCATCGGCACCGCCCCACCAGTTCTTCGCCAGACTCCTCACACTCGCATCATCTAGAAAATACAACGCTAGATAAATTGTAAGCGTTGCAACATGCAACGAAACGAACGTGAACGTCCAAATAACCGTCTGGAAAAAGGTCTTGTAGTTGGCGGACCCGATGCAGGTGTTGAGCCACATGCAGTGATGGTCGAATTTGGACACGCATTTATCGCAGTATTTGCAGTGCATGGATTGGTTGTGGACGCTGGTTTGGCATACCCAACAGTATTTTATATCTCCCTCTTCCGATCCGGCTGCTGTGGCGTTGAGGTTGGCCTGGGGGTGAGGAGATCCGCGCAGGTGTTGGTGGAGGAGATGATCGATGGAATCTGTTTTTGTGGTAATGTATCCGGAGTAAGCTGCGATGATTGCGGATATGAGGTATACGATAGTCATGGGGATGGAGATGACGGGGGGTAAGGTTGGTGTGAGGAATGCGAGATATTGTAGTGGAAGGAGAGGGAGGAGCACCCATGTTGATATTTGCATGCCGTTGAATGGCTTTTCGAAACCGTTTGTTCTCATTTTACAGTAGGTATGTGTGCTGTGCTTAGATGGCAGTAATTGAATTGAGTTTTGTGTTTTTGGGCTTCAATGGAGCACGTGAGCTGAGGGAGAACGTATTGTACACAACCGAGCTAGCTAGTGGGTACGATAGCTGGCTGCCTGCTGGCTGGCTTCCTCCTACTATAATGTTTTAGTGAACTATGCGCCGTTTGGTCCTTGGCCCGTTTCCCGTTTGGTCCTTGCTTGCCTCGTCACCATCAATGCGATGCGATGCGTTCATGCATGATGATGGGGCGCGGCGGCTCGGATCAGTTAGGGCGTGTATTTTTTCAATGAAATTGTTGCTAATCGGGAAATATTAGCTAATTTGGTGCCAGCATTGACAAAAATTTGAATACTCAACAAAGTAACTTTCTCTTCATACAACATAATTTACAGTTTAATTTACCTCGTGTATGATAAATTGAAACTGATAGAACGAACTGGATTTATATAGGATTCTTTCTCTCCATTGAATTCGTCCAAAACTCACAAAAAGAGCACAAACTGGTGGTGATGATGTTAGATGCAGATCGCTCGCGTTTTGTTTTGCCCCCACTCTATTCATAACCATTACGATAGTATTGAATAAATATCCAAGAAAAGGTGAAGAGATAAGCAGGCTGGTGGCAATTACATAACTTAGGACTCGTGTATTTTTTAAATGCAATATCAGGAAAGGTATACTTTGTGTTCAAAAATGAACATTTTCATTTGGGCACAATTGATCAGCTTGGAGTAGTACAGTGGTACAGTACGTGTATCTCGTTCTTGGGTTCTGTAGCCATTGAAGCGGGCGCTGCATAAGTAATCACCTCATAGTGTAACGCTAATCCGAGTGATTCCATTAATCTAGATAATTCCACAGAAGCGACGTTAGCAATGGCACCGCCTTGGCTGTGGCCAAAACATCTGGATCAGAAATGTAAAAGTGGAATTTAATTGCGGTGGAGTCCCATCGCAACGTGTCGCTTGTAGCGAATAACATTGAAGGGACTGCGCCACCTCTTTGTAGAGAGGAATGCCAATTTATTTGGAGCGTCACGACAGCATAATATCAAGAATGCCTATTCAGTTTTTAAAAAAGCGTCAAAGACAGTACACGTACGAGCTTGGAGACAATAAGCCGGATGAAGACACATTGAAAAAGATCATTTATCATGTGCCTTTATGCATATCTTGTATGAATGAAGATGGTGAGATTCATTCCAATTTACTCAGCAGCTATCTCCAGGGAGAGTGTTCAATAAGTACCTCTGCTCGCAAAGGAAGGAGTCAAATATAATGTTGGCGGAGATGATGCACGTGGAGGACTACTAGGTGATGATAATTTGGTAGAGCTACTTGCACACGAGGGCGGAAACATTGAAACTGCTGCCCCATTATACCTCGATGTAATGAAAAAAACTAAGAAAATCCAAACTCCTTTTGAGGGAAGATATTCGGGACTACAACCTTTTGTTCGTGGCATGCAACCCCGGAACCCTGATGAGATTTGAATACCTTATTGACTGGTGCCCTGAAGGATTGAAGATACAACAATTCAATGGGCTCCCTCTTATCCATACAAACATAGAATATTGCCCAATCAAAGATTTTTCCATGTTACCTCGGTGCAAGAGAATGGAAATGGGAGGGTGGAGCTCTAGCAACGGATGGGATTATCTATTATACCCCATACTGTTCCACTCAAGTCCTTGCCATTGACCCATTCAAGGAAATTTCAATGACTCTACAGAATGATTTCAGACAACATCCACAAGCCTATTTGTGAAGGACGAGGAATGCTGCGACGAGACATTCTTTGAACGCTCACTTCGAAAGTTTGGTATTGAGAAAGTTTTTGAACTTATTGAAGAATGTGCCCCCTTGGACGAAGAATGGTCTGATACTCATAGCAACGCCCTTCCTCTCTTTCTGGTTGCAGCTTCGTGTGAGAATTGTGCAGCGTCTGTGATTTATTACTTCTTGAGAAGGAACGCGCATGCATTGTTAGCGAATTATAGCGACGAGAACAGCAACATTCAGAATAAAAAGTGCAAGATGGGTGGTAATTGATTAATCTGAGAGGAATTTAGTATAATCATTAAAGTTCTGTTTTACTGTCTACACATACACGTACTTGAACTTGTTTCAATATATTTCTCATCCGATCTAGCGTGCTAGTTCTAGCAACCTCAAACAAGCACTGCGTGTACTGGTTGTTGCTTGCCCCTAATAGCCCACGTCTTTTGTCACTTCTTTATTTGAATCTTTGTGTCGCAGATGTCGACATTTGTGAACACAATACAGGACTTTCGATCTTTCACGATATACAACAGATCCTTCTCTTGATTATGTGGATCGTTCTCAGTTAGTAGGACAACCACGCTAGATTGGCTCACGTTGTAGCCAGCAATTTTTGCCAAAAGTACTATGCGGAGTTTTTGACCTCTTGAGAGAGGTGAAGTGATTAATCCAAAGTATTTTTGATTTTATGTCCCATCCTTTGCAACTAAAAGCCTTTTAAAATCCGTGCATTGCTCAAAGTAAAGATCAACCAACATTATCACAACATTTATCGCTTTCATTATCTCTCCGTCCTCCCCTCTGTCGTTGTCATCACGTGTACACGTAGTATGATTCAAAGGCACGAGAGTCACATTTAGCTGGATTACATGGAGTCTTTTCAAGATGAAATGAAACTAGCTCAAAACTTCAAGTGGTTTTGGAGGACAGCGATTATCTTTCCAGCAACTAGGATCGACAAAGCTAGCTTTCATCTTATCCCAAAGATCAGAATCTTCATTCAGAATTACATCAGTAACAACACCCTCATCTAACTCCTCTTGCCAATTTCCAATCCCTCTCCTGCTAAATTGTGCCTTTAATCGTTTCAAAGCCTCTTCTTTTTCCATTCCCCGTTTCTCAACCAAACGTTCAATACTTTTGTCTTCTGAGGCTCGGACTATCCAAATGGCATCGAATAGTCCGTTCTGATCCCAGTCTGCATCGAGCAGTACGGCTGCCTCAACAACTACAATGCCACCAGTGTCATTTTCTTTTGTCGTTTCATGGATATCTTTTATTTGTTGTATCAGAAGTGCCTTCACATGAGGCCAGACAATCCTTTCCAATTTCTGTAAATGAATCATGAAAAGTATTGTTGTTTGTAAAATGAAACAGCTCGTAGTCACCAAGTAATTCAACGTTAAAAGTACACGTATATGCACTGCAGTTACTCACTTGCATTTTGGAATTATTGCTAAAAACAATAGATCCAAGAGCTTTCCGATCGACTGTTCCATTTGAAATAACATGTTCTCCAAATTCATCACCTATTTCATCAATCGCTTTGCTCCCTGGAGCATACACCCCATGAGCTAGTGAATCCGTATCGATGTGATGTGCCGTCATATCGGACAGTTCGTTAATCTTAGAAGTCAAAAGGGAGGAAGCATATGATTTGCCAGACCCAATAGCACCGCAGATGCCTACTATTTTCAGCGAGGGAAAGGCTTCGGCTTCGGCTTCGGATTCTTTGACTGCTGTGTTTGCATCGTTGGATGAGTTACAACGCCATTGTTGTGTTTTTGTGGCCATGTTCTTGTGCTTTTGGGTAGAGATTTTATGCAGCGTTGGTCCAAAACAATTTGTGAAAGGTAGAGACTTCAGCAGTAAAAGTAAAATAGTCAAGATGCTGTGATACTTCATCTGTCTGTATGATATTCTACGTGTGCGTGCTGTTGATTTGTGTTGTTGTGAGGCATTCTCGGTGACGCTGATGTTTGTGATGTGGGTGAAGATTGTGAAGATCAAGTTTTCATTCGTTCCAAACCCCCAACCCCATCCGGATTTTGTGCTCTATCCTTGAAGGTCCGAAGGGGCGCCAAAATACTGTTGTTGCAAAGCACAGAAACCCACAAAGAACAAAACATCAAACTACGAATTGAACATACCGTACACAACTCGGTGAGAATTTGACACACTTTTTAATACAACAACCTATCCATTGTGCACTTTAACTAAAATCTTTACCCTTTCAAATAGACGTGTCGAGGGTCGCGTAAAGGCTCACGAAATAACACGCCAAAAGACTAGGTATACGAACGAAATAAAATATCATGTTCAGCATCTTTGGGGCATCAGATGACGACCTTGTGTGCATAAAAACAAACATGATAGGGGTCTACGTGACTACTACGTGTATGATCGTATATGGAATGGAAATGCAGTTGGTTTGGATCAAAACGGGTTGGTGTTTCTCTAGAGGCAATGCTTTCAAACCAAGCGAGGATTTAACATTGATTGCGGGTTGATCTTTGAGGCATCAGATGACGACCTTGTGGGCTTAAAAATCAAACATGATTGGGGTCTACGTGACTCCTATGGTCGTATAGGCAACGGAAATGCAGTTGGTTTGGATCAAAACGGGTTGGTGTTCTTCTAGATATATTGAATATATTTTCAAAGTTGGCTGGCATCTAATCTCGCCCCGAGGAGGTAGAAATACTCAAAGCTCGTGCAGGTTAAATTACTACGAGTACATGCATCTATCATCAATGCCGTAACAACTACTTACGATGTTTTCTTACAGTTTAGAATAAATACTACGCATACTTGTCGTCATGGCCGTACCGGCGGGTGCGTGTTCTTTACCTGATGATGATTGAATAAGTACTCTTTGAACTAATGCTCGAAGCAACCTGCAGGCTTCGTGGTGGACTGGGCGACACCTGATAGATACCAATGAAAAAGCCTTACGCATCAGTTTCTAGATACCAAAGTAGATAGTGAAACGAATAAATATTACTCACCTCCGACTCGCTATATAACTGGCTAGTAACATTAAAATCAATACGTCGTTTGCTTGAGCAAGATAACCGCTGCGACTCGTCACTACTATTATCATCATAGCCGTAACGACTCGTGCGTTTTCTTGACCTGATGTTGCTTAATTTAGTAAAATGTAGATTTTGTGGTGGATTGGGCGGCACCTGGTATCGTCGAAAAATATCCTAAGTATCAGCATATAAATGGAAATGGATAATGGATTGAACAAGAAAGACTCACCTCGCGAGTATCGTATCTCAAAATTTCTGCTTCTTCAATTGTCGAGGAGTTGCTAGATAGGCTGCTGTCCTCCATGAGTGCCGACTGAGCATCTTCGCACTGCCTTAGAATCTCGTCTAGTTCCTTGCCTTCGCGTTGTTCTTCTGTTGTAATTACGAGTCGATCGTTGATGAACAGTCGCAGCCGCGTCTTATAATTTACTGCGTATGGATTTTGCTGAAATTTTTCATTTACCACTTTTTCTTTGGACATGAGACCGCAATCTAGAAACTGACGGAGCCATTTTGTAAGTTTGGTTTTCTTCATTTTATTCCCAAATCTTTCTTCGTAGGCATGATGTATGTCGTCAATCATTATTTCTTCATGCTGTATTGACAGTTGGAGAATAGTCCTCAATAATCGTTGGGCTTCGTGATCCTCCCAGTATTTTCCTTTTGTCATCTCTTCATCCGCGGTCAACTCTGCAGGTGGTTCAGCGAAGGAAACCAAGTCTTTAAATTGCTTCCGCTGGCCTTTGAGCAACCCAATTTCGCGAAAAGTATGTCGCAGGAAATTAGCGCCGTCGGGCATTTTCTCATTTGCACCAGTCACTGCATCGATAAATTCCCCCCCTGATTTGTGCCGGCGATAGACCTCCTCTAGGTATTCTTGTGTCTTAGACGCCATAGTAAAGTCGTTGCTTGTCGTCATTATTGTGACGTGCTTGAATCCATTGTTTTTCAGAACACTCTTCCCGTTGAACGTAGCTCTTCCCATAGTTTGCACAACATTCATAGCATTGTGGCCTCGACCCAAAGATATCAACATATGCGTAGGAACTCTTCTGGCAGATCGATAAGAAATTCCCCGTCTCATTTTTGAAAATGCGAAGATAAATATGGGAATGCCCAGTCCATAACGTTCATCGTCGTCGATTTCTTCGATAAGCTTACTAATGAAGTAATCCTTTTTGTTTTCCCATTCATGCTCTGGCAATTTCACTTCGACACCTTTCCCGGTATACGTTATAACTACAATTCTTTTACCTTCTTGGAGGTACATTTCTTGCACTCGAGCAGCTTTCTCGAACACGTTGCAATCCGCATAGACGCGGGGACATGTGCAGTCCAATACGAGAATTCCCTTTCCCTGTGCAGGTACGGAAAGAGCATTATCATAAAGGGCTTTCACTTTATCGTTTGCATATGGAATCGAGATCATATGTTGGTGTTCCTGGTCCTCCTCGTGTATCTCTGCTGAATTTAGCTTGAAGGTAATTTCGCTTCGTTTCGACAGCTCATTTTGTTCAAGGTAGACTTTCTTGCCATCTATCTCTAAGGGCTGAATCTGGTCGAGGCCAACGTAATCATCAATCGGTTCTACATTGTGCATTGTCAACCCTCGACTTCTAATAGAATTCGCCTCTTCAGCAACAATATCAAGAATCAGTGGAATGGGCGTCGCAGATATCATTACAATCAGTGACGGGTTCATATCCATCAACCGTTCATAAGCCTGCTCCATTTTTTGACTTTTGTCCTTCGTTCTATAAAAAGAATCACATTCGTCCACTACAACCAGAAATTTCCGATCCTCTTCTCCATTTCTATATTCCTCCAGAGCTTTGATAGCTTTCTCAATTTGGTTGTGTGTGTCAGCAACAACGAGGGTTCCTCCATGGGTTCCTCCTTGGATAGCTCCTTGAATCTCACGATTTTTTTCATTTCTGCCCACACCTTTAGTTTTTGAACAACATACAACATAGGGCTCAACAGGTGTTCCTTGGGCCAACTGTTTCAACTTCGCATGAAGATCTTTGCTTTCCGACACACCCTTTGTGATGACAATTAGAGGAATTTTCAATACTGCGCACATACTTTGAACCACTCCTTTCACCGATGACTTTCCTGATTGAGTCTTACCAGCTACAATGATTGTCCTCTGTTCATCGTCAACTTTGCGACTTACAAGCAAATGAAAGTGCTCAAACATCTCTTCTGCAAAGGCTTCATAGTTGAATTTTCCACACTGGTCCTTTAGAAGCTGAGTCATAGTTCGCTGGATACATTCTTGGATCATGTCATGATAGCAACCAGCGTTTTTCAAACTATGATGCAACCTTTTATTGGCATCAGAATACCTTGAGCCGAGCACATTTTCGATGTAATCCTCGATTAAGGCTTTCTCATTTTCCCTTTCTTTCCGAAATTCAACAAAGGCTTTCTCACTGAACTCAACTAGTACATCAGCTTCTTTACCATGATCTTCATGAAAATCCTGATACCAGCATGTAGTATCGTAAAGTTCGGTTTGTACTGAACCTTTCACTTCCCCAACTTCCTCCCTACCAAGTCTCTCCTTCGCTTGGATCAGTTTTTCATAGGTGGTAATACCTTCATCGACGAGCCTTTGACGATTTTTGCCTCCGATGTCAAGTTCATCGCAAATGTGTTCAAGCTCTTTGTCCATCACAACAATTGAAGAATTGATTGAGGTAATTGGTTTCGAAGACAGTTATCTGCATTTATTCAAACTGCGATGGGGTGTAGAGGATTCTTCGTTGCGTGCGTGTGATGAGACGTGAAGAGAGAGCCGTGTTGTTTGTAAGATCGTGGTGTGTCAAGAATAACAATATTTATAGTAGATAGGAGATGAAATAATACACCCTGCAAGCTTGGCCTGAGTAGGCGCTCGTTTGATCGTTGGGTTAGTCAATTTTTTAAGCTGTAGGTAGTAAGGATTTTGTGTTAGGTCTGACACTCTGTCGTATGAAACAAGTTGTTGTTAGAACCTGAACACTTCGTTGCGTTGCTAGAGAAAAGAATTGAAATGAGATGCCGTTTTTAATCTTTCGGCTAACAGTATGCTCAGGTAGGTACTGTGCGGTGCGGTATCTGTCACTTTTTCAATCGGTTATTATTCCGTTGAGTTTCCAATTTTTTCTTTAGTTACAGTAGCCCCCCGCCTTCCTCCTTATTTTACTTATTACATATTACTCACATCGTTTTATTGCGACTTTCAACTTTTGAAGAGATGTTCAATGTGTCAGCGCAGCCTGCGGGGTACAGTACGTACAAGAAAGTATGATGATAATTGATAATAATAATGTACGAATTCACTTTACACCGTGAATTTAATAATAATAATAATACACTATGGAACAAGAAAGCCAAGCGGAAATACAAAATCTTCAGAAAGCTGTTGAGCAAGCTCAAAAAAACAAAGAAAAGCAGCTAAAGAATATCAAATGTTACACTTCCTGCCCCAAGCAGTACCCAGAATTGGTTAAAGAGAGAGAAGTCCGGGAGGATCAAGCCAAGAAAAGATGTGACGAACTGGTGCATTCTTTGAGAAACAAAATAAAGGCGTTGAAGGATGGTCTTACTGAAGAAGCCTGGTCCTCTGCAGGAAAGGAGAGACAGTTGACGAAGAGAAGGCGCATCCAAAAAAGAAATTATTCGTCCGACGAATCATCGGAGGCAGACAAAAGTATCAACGAAGAAGTAGTAGGAGGAGAAATGAGCGCAGATAATGTTATTGAAATTGACGATTCTGATAATAGCTATGAATCAGTCAATGAGGATCCAGATTCTGACTCTGCTGAATCTAATGATGACGACAAAATCAGCAGTCTAGGAGATAGCACCGTAGGAGGAAGAGAAATTAACTCAGAGGGTGTAATTGAAATTGACGATTCAAATGATGACGTTGATGTCGAGAAAAATCATGAAATGACTGAGGATGCAGGCGATTCTTCGAGCTCTGAATCTGATGAAGACGATCAAAAAATCAAAGAGGGAGAACAAACCAACCCAGGAGGTGATGATTCTTTCGGAACTGAATCTGCTATTGGAAGAAGAGGAGGTATTGAAGGTGCGGATGGCAATAATTATAATCTAGAGGAAAGCAGCAAAGGGGGCAGTGAAACAGATGCTTATTCTATCGACATTGATGATCCAGATGATGGTAACACCAATAAAGGAAACAATGATGAATCTGACGACGATTTGAACTATAATGATGAAATGAATGAGATCTCAAAAATACGAGAAAGCAAACTCACTATGGCCATCCAGGGCTTCAAATCAAAATCACGTGAATACGAAAAGGATGCAACAAGAATCTCTGGAGACGAAGAGATCCAAAAAGACACAATCTCGATTCCATACGACCCTGAAACTATTACACACCATGGCCAAAGATATTATAAAGGACGCTGCTACAAAGTTAAGGTAACCACCAGAGACGACAATATATACTCAACAATCGGCATACTGCGTTTTCTCCAAGAGAAGCAAAACCTGTTGCTAGCCAGGTGTGTACTCATTGTACCTTTTGAACACACGCAGCTTGGTATGGAAGACGATGATGTGGACTATGTTGCCGACTACAAGCCATCCTCTCATGTTCAAGTTCACCAGCATGTTGCGGATCTGCCAATCACAGATCTAGAAACAGAATCTGAAGAGATTAAAACAATTCCTTCCCTAATCTATGAGCCACAAGGACCGGGTAGTGGGTGTTGGCAAAAATTCGGTTACTTCTTTGACAAAAGCAAAGTGAAGAGACGCGGAAGACGAAGAGATCTTAAAATATTGGACATTTTTGTTGGGGCTGGAGGAATGCATCAAGGATATAGAAATGCTGGGTTCAAAACGGTCAAGGCGGTCGACAATGACAAGTCAGCTATTCAAACATTAGCAGCAAATTACAAAGGGATATCAGTCTACGAGGGTGATGCCAAAGATCTCGTCCAGCACCTTGATACACCAGCTGGGAGAAACTTGATTGGACGGATAGATCATGTTCATGTTAGTCCCCCCTGCCAGGGTTTTTCTGGGGCTAATAGATATGGAGGGCCCGATGACTTGGCCAACAATGAGCTTTCTATGTCTATTGTAGATTTCGTCCGAGTCACAAAGTGCACGACAGCTGTGTTCGAGAATGTCCTTGGGATGTGGAGACGGAAGCATTTGCATTATGTGAAGAATATTGTCAAAGAACTTTTGAAACTAGGGTATCAAATACGTTGTGCATCGCTGAAGGCTTGTGACTATGGCGATCCTCAGAAAAGGCCACGTTTCTTCATATTTGTCTCGCATAAATCGTGCCCACCTCCTTCCATACCCAAAAAGACCCACGGGGACGATCCTGATCTGTTGCCATTCGTGACTGTGAAAGATGCTTTATCTCATTTACAGAATTCTGATGGAACGATGCCAAATATGAATGGAAAAACAACCACCTTGCAGCCTGGCGAACACGGTGTAGTCCGTCTCGACGCCAATGGTCTAGCGCCTACCATTCGTGCAAGCTCTGTGCCTCCTTTTCACTACGACGAGGACCGTTGTATCAATGTTAGGGAGGCTGCATCTCTCCAATCTTTTCCTGTTGACTATATGTTTCATGGGGACCTCAGGAGTCAGTACCGACAAGTGGGCAACGCAGTTCCTGTTGAATTGGCCACGGCTGTTGCTCAAAGCATTCGGCAAATACTCGTCTATGAATACGAAGAAGTGGACTGATATGCCAACTAAACATACTGCCAGATATAATATCACATGAAAAGATGTTCATCACTTTATACTATTTTCAAAAAGTACATGATGATGCACATCAACAAGTACACAGTGACCAAAGGACATTTGCGGCATGTGGCAGAACAAAAGTCGTCATACATTCACAAGCCAGAATGTGGATAGAAACTTTGCAACCCATGCACAGCCAGTAAAAAAAACAGCCTCTTTCAATGCAACATCGGTATATAATCAAACATCACAAAAGCGTTGATCGACATCATTCAGAACGGAAATATCGAATCCAGAATCTTGAGCAATCCCTCGAACGAGGTTGATCAAGGTATCGTTCCTCTCTTGAGATCGACTAAAAATCCACAGCCCTGAATTATTAGTCCCAGTACCCGTCCTACAACCTGTTGACTTCGATTCGAGGAGAGCAGGGATAGTAGGCTGCCCACCAGAGATGAGGGCAAAACCCTCGTCCTCGTTATATGCCACAACCCAATAAGGCCCAGCAAATACCTTTGGGAGGAAGCAGGGTGCCACAGCTAGTTTACTTGCATCGACTTCACCACTGGTTTGATAGGCACAGAGTTTTCCACCAAACTCGTCACCAAATTCGTTTTGAGCCAAGTTGTTCACGTCCACTGTGTATCCCCATAATGTGGGTTTGCTTCGGACGCTATATTCCGCCTTGACACAATAGTTGTTTTCAAGAGGCTGATATGCGTTTTCTGCTTGCTGGTGGGAATACCATGACGCCGATGCATAGGAACCAATATCGAAATTTTCAGCTGTCTCCACAACAGGGCAGGCAGTTACTAATTCTTTTCCTTGCACAAAATTGGATGAGATGATACTCAAGATACTTAGAATTAGGCAGAGACGACTGTTCCTGGCTACACGTACTATTTCTGCTGGTAGCTTGAGCATGATACAGTTCTTTTGGCAATTGATATGATGTATGAAGTTAAGTTGGTCGGCGGGAATGCTTCAAAACGAAAGTTCGCATACCACCGGGTTCGCATGGAAATTTAAGAAATTAATTGAGAGTGCGCGGGTACGTAGTACGTCGACAGTGCCAAGTACGCCACTGGAAGAGGAGATGGCGTTTTTACTTTCGAATTTGTTGATTGGAAATGCTGTCATGATGTCAAGCTGTTGTTATTGCTCGTGATACCAGAGAAGGATCAGCTGCTTTTTAGAGAATTTTAGAGAATTATTTTGATGGCAAAAATTCAAAATAATGAACGAATAAATAAAAATGTCATTCGTATGACGTCATTACAAGAGACCAAATCGGCCAAGAACCCGCGCGCCATCTTGGAACGCGCGAAAGCGAAGCGCTTGCTTCCTCCGTCAAAATAAAAAAAGAAGAGCATGGAAGCAAGAAGTTCTTCCTTTTTTTCACTACAGAGAAAACCGCTATATTACTACGCTCACGTACCAGCAGTAGAACATCAATATCATGGAAACGGAAGCCCAAGAATTTATTGAAGGTCTTGTCAAGAAATTCCAGAGTGTCGTGTCGAGGCTGCAAAGACAATCACACTGATTTAGAAGAACATAGGAAGAGATATGGATTTCCAAGCAGCAGAGATTAGACTGACAAACGACCACAACAAATTGCGCTCACGAACTAGAAATCGAAATGCGTCACGGACACTAGCCTCTTCTGCAGCCGCCTCCAAGGCGAAGAAAGCCGAAGAATATCGTAGAAAACAATTGGAGAAGAAGAAATGGAAAGATCAGCTGGAAAGCAAAAAAATAAATCATTTAAAGAATGGTTTTGATCAGATAGAGAGGAGACTGGGTCTTGTTCGGGAACTGAACGACGGTGCTGGAACGGATTCTGTGCGGTTGGAAGCTGTGAGTGTTCATGGTCTGGGAGATAAGATCACTTTACCGACATCTATATTGTCGACGTTGGCAGAACGTGATCTTCTTCAGATTAATCAGGAAAGGGGGCAGCCATTGTTTTTTAGGATTGGAATCAGGAAAGAAGGTTATTCTTTTCCTCAAAGTGATGCAATGAAGATGATTATGGATGATTATGGAAAAGAGATGGATGCCTCTTTCTCCACATCAATAACAAGTGAAGAGATTGGAGTAAACGGTGAAGACGATGACGATGAGTTTATGAATGATGAAAATGACGACAAGAGAGACATGTGGATGAAGGCTTATCTAGAAGAACTGTCTTGTCAGTACGTTTCTTACACATATGCCACTGTGGTCGAATTTTCACAAGATGAAGGATTTATCGGGCTTCCTAGTGGTACTTCAAATGCTTTAATCCAAAAAGATGGACCGACAGCTGTTGAAAGTAAACTGACTGTTGATCCTGCCAATGTATCACAAAATGAAGATGCCGCAGAAATGGACATTGCCAGTGGTGAAAGCGAACTTCTCGAAGACAAAACACCAGGACATGCAGCCTATGGACTGTTTCCAGTTCCTATACCTCTCATAGATGTCACTTTATTGACTCATTTGCCAATGGGTGAGAAATGTACCCTACAACCTACTGAAAACGCGATCGAAAATGGTTTCTACCATTTAAAGAATGTGAAACTGGCACTCGAACAAAGTCTGATCCGAACTCGGGGATCTCTGAATGAAGGGGATGTGATGCATTGTTGGTTTCGAGGAAAGAAATTTGATCTTTCTGTACAACAGGTACAACCTCCTGATATTGGTGCAATAAGTTGCGTGAATTGTGATATCGAAGTTGATATTGCTCCTCCTGCTTCCCACACTACCAGTACTGATTCAACTGAAAAAGAGGGTGGTTATAAGCTTTCAGATACTCCTTCGGAAGAAAAACATATTCCTCAAGAATGTGTAACCAAAAGAGATATTGACTTAACACCTGAGCCTTCCGATGACGAAAAAGATATTATTGTCGTGCAGATAAGAGGCAAAGGGAAAGTATCCCGAAGGAAGTTTCTATTGATTTCTTCATTAAAGCAACTTTTTGATTTTACAATTAGTGAGGGGTTGGCGGGAGAAGCACCATTCTTCAAACTAGTCACTCGTTTCCCAAGACGAGTCTTCCAAATAGGCTCAGCAGACGAAGATATACCACTGAGTGCGTTAGGGCTGTCGAAGCAAGAAGCATTTATGGTGGAGGAATAATAGTAACATTTTTGTCTTACATACAAAAAGTATGTTTTTGGCTTCACCGAAAGTTTTATTACTGTAGAATTGAATATTTTGCTGTTTATGCAGACAAAGGCTGCCTTAATGATCCTTGCCCACTTCGTGATTTATTCAATCACTCATGGTCAGGGAATCCTTTCCGTCCCCGTTCGGCAATTTCAATTCAGGTGAAATGACCTTGAAAAGAAAAACCATTTTGTGAGAGGAAGATGAGTTTTGATTTTACCTCGTTCCTTTGGAAAGGCCATTTTGCATGATTGAATTAAAAGATTTTTGTCTCTCGTAGAGAGGCTAAGAATAATGAGAAATGGATGAAATCGCCAGCACCATTCCTCATCCAAGTTCCTCATACAAACAAGGTACGGTTCATCTGTGGAATAGCACCCTACAGAGGAGACCCGTTCAGCAGCCAGC
>Ga0115005_10000893_pt1 | contig 23293 bp, 12 predicted proteins | sample ArcOceMetagenome_FD_87163 | JGI IMG/M metagenome (GOLD analysis project Ga0115005, IMG submission 87163) | Marine eukaryotic phytoplankton communities from Arctic Ocean - Arctic Ocean - Greenland ARC118M Metagenome | ecosystem: Environmental > Aquatic > Marine > Oceanic | place: Arctic Ocean...
TTATTAACGTCGGTGATTTGAATAATAGGCTGCAAGATCAATTTCCATCAATATTTAAAGAATACTACGGTATACGAGATGCCCTATGGATGGCTAGGAAAATCACCAAATTAGTTGCTAAATTGTCTATGCACTATTTATTAATACCATGAAATAGTTGTATGGAGATTAAAACAAACATTTTGATTGCTTTTTAGCATGGTATCTAGCCGAGATATGTTTTAACACTTCATTTGTTAAGGCTGAATTATGAGTTGAGTGACAACTAATCAATTATACGTTTTATCTTGTTCACTAAGCTCTTACACATTAGCTTCTTCATCAAGAAAGCACCTTAAATAATCGCTGAATTTAATTAACCGTGACAAAGTCATATCAGTATGAAATTAGCCCGCTTCCTGGCCCTAATATAAAAACTGTCTCTATATTTCAGGGGAATATCACCAATATTCTCAGGCTTAATTATCAACCAACTAAAATAGTCAGTGATTTATCTCACTATTAAATTATTTTCGTTTGTCTAGCTATGCAGTTATAACTTGTAAATTGAATGCTCTATTTAACTAACACTCCCAAAGTGGCTTTAGAACACTTTAATGTAAAAACTCATGTTATCGAATAAATTCTTTAGGGATTAAGATAGACCAAAAATAATCCATCTAATTTATGGTCGTAAAACCAAAGATAATAGTTCGATGGTATTGTTGGTTTATCTTTAAAATATTACTAGGAAAATGATTGTGATTTTCCGCATCCGTATAATTTTGGGCCTCTAGACACAAGCCTTGATACGAAGAAAAATTGTCACCTAAATAGAAGCCATTATAAAGCTGTATTGCAGTCTGGTCGGTGTAAACAGATAAACTAATTTGATTCTGCAAAGAAGTTAATACAGCTTTAGGCTCTTCAAATGGCGTATTATCCAGAATAAAACAATGATCATAGCCGTTCTTTGCTTTAAGGGATAGATCTTGAGAGTTCTTTTGTCTATCGCCAATACAAGCGGATTCTCTAAAATTATAATCAGTCTCTGAAACGGCAACTATTTTACCCGTTGGAATATTAGCAGCATCCGTTTCTAGGAATGCCGATGACATCATTTGCAAATATAATGACTGACCGTCACTTTCACCCAGAGTAAAGTAAGTATGATTGGTCAAATTGATTACCGTGGCTAGGTTAGTATTGGCCGAGTAAAGAATGCTGAGTTTATTATCCGTACTTAACTGATAAGTAACAGATAACGTTAATTCTCCAGGAAAACCTTGGTCTCCACAGGGAGAAATTAGCGATAAAGTAATGGAAGTACTCGTTAGTCTTTGCCTATCTATTTTCCAATAACGAAAAGCAAAATTATCATTCCCACCATGTAAACAATTTTCACCATCGTTTTGAGATAACTGATATTGCTTACCGTCTAGTTGAAGTTTACCACCTGAAATACGATTACAGACTCGGCCACAGGTTGCGCCTAAATAGTACTCATCATTTAGATACTGCTGTGGCGAAGCATAGCCCAGTATCATTTCCGTTGGTATAGTATTAACGGGAAACTTAATTGATTTAATTCGGGCACCAAAATTAATAATTTCAACAGACATGCCATAGTCATTGGTCAGTGTTACTGTTGCCAATTCCTCTGCGAGAGCTGTGTTCACGTTAATCATTAAGCTAAATAACCATTAGGGTTGTTTGACTGCCAGCGCCAAGTATCCGTCATCATTTGCTCTAGCTTTCTAATGGCTTGCCAGTTAAGCTCCTTGTTGGCCTTATTAGTATTCGCCCAAAAAGCGGGTAAATCCCCTGTTCTTCTAGGTGATACTTCAAAGGTGATTTTTTTATTAATGACTTGCTCGAATGCTTTTACTATAGAAAACACTGAAACCCCATGACCTGTGCCTAAGTTAAAAGCTTCAACACCGCTAAAATCACTGTGGCGATTTAACCAATCTAATGCCGCAACATGTCCTTGGGCCAAATCCATCACATGCAAATAATCTCTTTCGCAGCTACCATCTTTAGTTGGATAATCATCACCAAAGATAGCAAGTTTGTCACGTTTACCTACAGCAACTTGGGCAACATAAGGTAACAGGTTGTTGGGAATTCCTTTAGGATCTTCACCTATTGTACCGCTTTCGTGTGCGCCAATGGGGTTGAAGTAGCGTAAAGATACCCCTCTAAAGTTATTGTCAGAGAGTGCTAAATCAGCCAGCACACGCTCTACCATGACTTTACTCGCACCATAAGGGCTTGAAGGTGTACCTAATTTCATTGTTTCTACATAAGGCACATCATTTTCTTCACCATAAACCGTGGCAGACGAACTAAAAATAAAATTATGCACGTTATGCTGCTGCATAACTTCTAACAAACAAACAGATCCATAAACATTATTTTGATAATAGCTTAACGGTATTTTAGTCGATTCGCCAACCGATTTAAGTGCAGCAAAGTGAATAACTGCATCTATTTGAAACCTTATAAATAGGTAGTTAAGTTTATCTGTATCACATATATCACCTTCAACAAACGTTACTGACTTACCGGTCAATTTCTTAACTCTATTAATAGACTCAATACTTGAGTTGACTAAATTGTCATATACGATAACGTCATAATTATTTTCTAATAACGATAAAACGGTATGGGAGCCAATATACCCAGCGCCACCAGTGACTAATACATTCATTTTTTGCTCCTTGAAAAGTAAAAAGGCCAAGAACTGGCCTTTTTACTTTTATGTTTTGTTTACCACCAAGTGGCGTACAAAGCCGTAAGGATAAGTACTACACCTATGGCGGCGACATTAAATGACTTGGTTGTTGCAAAACTCACCTGTTCTAAACTCACACTGCTATTAGTAGTATTAGCTTTGCCTAATATGGAAACAAGATAACAAAGCGCTAAACAAAGTAAAAAGACTAAGCCAACACGGTCCATAAATGGTAGCTCAGGCCACGTAAATTTAAGTACTAACGAAAATACTGCTGAGCCTAAAGCTGCTGACAATGCGCCCGTTGATGTTGCACGTTTCCAGAACATACCCATAACAAATATAACGACGATGCCAGGAGTAAAGAAACCGGTAAACTCTTGAATATATTGAAACGCTTGGTCAAATTTGCCAAGTAAAGGTTGAGCAACAATTAAAGCGATACATAAAGAAACTAATGCAGCAATACGACCAATATGTACATAGTGACGTTGGCTCTCATTCGGCTTAAAACGAGAATAAAGATCCATAGTGAAAATGGTAGAAATACTATTGGTCATTGACGCTAACGAAGACACTATCGCAGCGACTAATGCAGCAAAAACTAACCCTTTAATACCTACGGGCATTAATGCCATCATAGACGGATAGGCTTGATCCGGGGTAGTTAATGTCGGATATAGCACTACCGCAGCAATGCCAGGTAATACCACAATAAGCGGCATTAATAATTTAAGGTAGGCTGCAAAAGCAATACCTTTTTGTGCTTCTTTTAAATCTTTAGCCGCTAAAGCACGCTGAATAATATACTGGTTAAAACCCCAATAACTAAAGTTCATTACCCACATACCACCAATTAGCACAGAAATACCCGGCAGGCTCATGTAATGGTCATTATCTGAACTTAATATCATGTCAAAATGCTCAGGCATTGTATCGGTAAGAATCCCAAAACCAACTAAAAACCCTTGACCATCAGCAACGGCATCTAAGGCTAAATAACTTAATAACAAACCGCCAAAGACCAATAACACCACTTGTAATATGTCGGTAAAAGCAACGGCTTTTAAGCCGCCATATAAAGAGTATGCAACAGAGAATACGGCTAAAAATATCATACCGAACATCCAATCAACACCTGCTACAGTTTCAATAGCCATGCCACCTAACCATAACACCGCGGTTAAGTTAACAAAGGTGTATACCGCTAGCCAGAAAATAGCCATGGTAGTTTTTACCTTATTATCAAAACGTTGTTCAAGGTATTGCGGCATGGTAAATATTTTATTTTCCAAAAAAATAGGCAGCATGTACTTACCGACTAATACCAAGGTAATTGCGGCCATCCATTCGTAAGAAGCAATTGCTAAACCAATGGCATAACCAGAGCCTGACATACCAATAATTTGTTCTGCTGAAATATTTGCGGCGATTAACGAAGCCCCTATAGCCCACCAAGGCAATGATTTACTGGCTAAAAAGTAATCTTCTGTATTCGCACCTTCTTTTTTCTCATTACGAGAAACCCATAAGGCAAGGCACAGCAGTCCTATGACATAGACAATAAAAATGGCGCTATCTATCGTCCCCAATTTATTTGTAAAGTCCATCGTTTGTAACCCTTAATTTTTAGTTATAATTATTTATTTGCGCGAGTTTAAATTTTATTCATTTAACTTTTATTCGATTCTATATTTAGCTAATTACCTGAATGCACCTTGTGATGCATTACAGTGATAAATACTTGGGTTTAAGCCAAATTCTTGCTCATATTTACTATTGATAATGTCCGTTACCTTGGTCACTAAATCATTAGGCACTAAGGCAACCACACATCCACCAAAACCACCGCCGGTCATACGAACACCGCCCAGATCACCTAAGACGCTATCAATCATATCAACCAAACCATCCATTTCCTTGGTAGTCACTTCAAAGTCATCACGCAAAGAAATATGAGACGCCTTCATCTCGGCACTAATTGTTGCCATATCATTGGTTTTTAAAGCCTTTAATGTCGATTCCGCACGGGCACTTTCACTAACAACGTGACGAGCACGTTTGAACAATTCTGGTTCAATTTTCATTTTGGCAGCAGTAAGCTGCTCCATAGTCACTTCCCGCAGAGCAGACACACCAAAATACTTAGCCACCGCTTCACATTGCTGACGTCTTAAGTTATAAGCACTGTCAACCAAACCACGTTTAACATTTGAATTAACAATAAACAGTGTCAAATTATCAGGAATAGGCGCATCTTCAAAAGATAGGTCTTTGCAATCAAGTAACATGGCATGACCTTGCTGTCCCATGGCTGAGATAAGTTGGTCCATAATGCCGCAGTTACAACCAACAAAATCATTTTCGGCTTGCTGACCAATAAGCGCGGCATTAACACCATCTAAATCTAATTGATAAAGCTGGGTAAACATTTTTAAGATAGCTATTTCAAAACTGGCAGATGAACTTAAACCAGCACCTTGTGGTACATTTCCAGTGACTACTAGGTTCGCACCTTTAATTTCAGAGTGCTTTTTCATTAACGCTTGTAATGTGCCTTTAACATAATTACTCCACATCATCTCTTGATCAAAGCTAATGTCGTCAAGACTAAACTCATTAATTTGTTGTAAACAGTCATGAGCGTATACTTTCACTATCCTGTCTGCACGTTTGGATGCTGCAATGGTAGTGCCGTAATTAATGGCTGCTGGTAGCACAAAACCATCATTGTAATCGGTATGATCACCCATTATGTTAACTCGCCCTGGCGCATGACAAACCTGCTCTGCTGAACACTTAAATTGCTGTTCAAATAAGATTTGCACAAGCGCTTGTTGTTCCAAGTCTTGAGGGTCTGAAACAGGAAAGTTCATGAGTTATTCTCCTTATAATGAGTTGTTGGCAAGTCACGGAGTCTCTTCGCTGCTTGCTCTGCAGTAAGGTCTCGTTGCGCTTCAGCCATCATTTCATAACCAACCATAAATTTACGCACCGTGGCAGATCTTAATAAAGGAGGAAAGAAGCTAGCGTGTAAGGTCCATTCATCATGTTGTTGTCCATCATAAGGTGCACCGTGCCATCCCATAGAATAAGGAAAAGAACAATTAAACAAATTGTCATACTTGATGGTTATTTGTTGGAGAATATCAGCAAGTAATGACTTTTGCGCTTCATTGAGCTCAGTAATACGTGACACAGCAAAGCGTGGTAGTAGCAACGTTTCAAATGGCCAAGCGGCCCAATAAGGAACAACGACAAGCCAATCTTTATTTATCACCACAATACGTTCTTTATTGACAACTTCTCTAGCAACATAGTCTTGCAATAAATTATTGCCATGTTGCGCTAAGTAAGCCAACTGCGAATTTTGCTTTTTCATTACAAGAGTTGGTAATTGCTTTTGTGCCCAAATCTGACCATGAGGGTGTGGGTTAGAACAGCCCATGACACTGCCTTTATTTTCAAAAACCTGAACCCATGAATACGTTTTCCCTAATTCATCACATTGACTCTGCCATGTATCAATAACACTGGTGATTTCTTTTATTGAAAGCTGTGGCAAGGTTTTACTATGGTCAGGTGAGAAACAGATAACTCGACTTTCGCCTTGCTCTGTGGCCATTTTAAAAAGGGGATCATCACTGACTGCACTAGGCGTATCTTGTTTGATTGCGGCGAAATCATTGGTGAACACAAAGGTGTCTTTATAGTCATCATTTTTTTCACCATTGATGCGGGTATTACCTGCACATAAAAAACAGTCCTTGTCATAGTCTGGCTTTTCTTGCTCATCAAGCTTTTCAACTTGTCCTTGCCAAGGTCTTTTGGCGCGATGAGGTGAAACCAATACCCATTCACCAATTAAAGGGTTATATCTTCGATGCGGGTGTTCTGTCGGATCAAACTCGATAGTCATAATATTATAAGTCACAATTATTGATAAATGGGTCGGAGGGAGGTATCCAAATAACGATGGCTCCCTCCCATGAGATAGAAGAATAAACGACTAGCTCACTAACAAAATGTAACCGGGTTATTTTTTAAATTTAACTTCCTTGCTTAACTCAATAAGTGCATCAATATTATGATTAATAAATGGCACCAAAGTAAACTGATAACTCAGAGGTTTGTTGGCATTAATTTGATACTTAGCCATGGCTTTGGCACCCCAGCTATTATCACCAGCGACACCACGTTGGCCATAATCAATATTCAGTTGGACCAGATCTTGTTCTTTAATATCTGTAGTATGTTTACCATAGTTAGCAACTAACTTGCCTTTCTCCCTATAATGTGGATTTTTAGTCCCGACATGCTTATAACCATTAACGCCATTGGTAACATCAAAATCTTCATTGGGCATATGCAACGCACTAAAGCTTAATTGTTTATCTTGTTTGCTAACTATCAATAAGCCATTTTTCTTGTCATCAATTAATGCCAACCAGCGAGTATCTGTTTTGTAACCGTTTTCCTGTGGGCGGATATATGGCACATACTGTTCGCTGACACTTGATTGATAAAGATCGATAAAGGCTGAGGCCTTTCTATCGATATAATTCTCCCATGGTCCACGGCCAAAATAAGCTAATTGTGAAAACTGTTTTGGCATTTGCATACGCATACCAAAACGTGGCATATCTGCCTTAGAATCACTTACTCCAAGTTGATTTTCTATCTTGATCATGCCATTTGCTGAAATGGTATAGCTAGTTTTAAACTTACTATCAACACTTGGTAGATGGAATTCAGTACTGACTAAATATTGGTTATCAGCAAGTTTTTTATGAGCGAATGTTACTAATTCAGCATTTAACGTGGCTTCTTTCCATACTAAATTATGCTTGTGTATTTGAGCGCCAAAATCATTATCCGTAGGTGCACGCCAAAAATTAATACTTGGCCCTTGCCCGGTTTTGATTAATGGTTGACCCTGATATTGATAATCAAGCATTAAGCCCGTTTGACGATTAAAGGTGATACTCATGTTTACATTTTTAATGGTCACTCGCTGTTTGCTCTGCTGCACCGTTAAATTTGGACCTTGTACAACACTGGTTTTACTTACCTTACTTGCTAATGAAGATAGCTTAATTTGCTCATGAGCTAATTCATATCCTTTAGGTAAAAGTCCCCAATCTTGCTTTAGCGTAGCCGAAATATGCATGAAATATTCAGTATTTTCTTGAGGTTTGATACCGTTAAGATCAACGTGGATTAATTTGCCGGTTTGGGGTTCAATACTGACTTGATCAAAGACTTGGCTTTTTATCACTTTACCGTCAGTTTTAATTTCAACCGTAAAATTGAAAACATTAAGATCAGTAAATTCATATAAATTTTCAAGCAATATTATTTGTTGAGTTAAGTTACTGCTGGTGCCTCTGTTTTTAAAATTGATAAATTCATGGGCTTTTTTCACTTCAAATAACGCTGGTTGTGGCGTTCTGTCAGGAAAGATAATACCATTATTTAAAAAGGTATTGTCGGTTGGCATTTTAGTACCATAATCCCCGCCAAACGCATAGAAACGCTCACCCTTTTCATTGATTTTCCAAATAGACTGATCAACCCAGTCCCAGATAAAACCGCCTTGCAAATTATCATGCTGCTCAATTACGTCCCAATAATCTTGGAAGTTGCCTGAGCTATTACCCATAGCATGTGCATACTCACTTGGGATGAAGGGCTTATTGGTTTTTGTTTTTCCAATATCTTCAAAATGACCAACAGTAGGGTATTGAGGGGCAATAATATCGGTATTAACATCCATATCATGAAATAGAGGGTCTCTACCTTCTTTATATGTGCGCTCGTATTGTACAGGGCGTTTAGTATTATCAGCCGCTTTAATGGCCTTATAACCATCATAAAAATTCACACCATTACCAGCCTCATTACCTAATGACCAGATGATCACGGAAGGATGGTTTTTATCACGTTCTACCATGCTGATCATGCGATCTAAGTGAGCAGCTTTCCAACTAGGTTTTTTAGCTAATGAGTGTTCGCCATAGTACATGCCGTGAGACTCAATATTCGCTTCATCAACCACATAAATACCGTATTGATCACATAATTCATAAAACATATCTGGTTGTGGATAATGACTCAATCGAGCGGCATTAATATTATGTTGCTTCCATAAGCGAATATCTTGTTCAATTAACTCGCGAGAAATAACATGACCAGTTTCTGGATTATGCTCCTGAGTATTAACGCCTTTTAATTTAATAGCACGACCATTAACGAGTAATAAGCCATTTTTAATTTCAACACTTCTAAAGCCAATTTTAATCGATGTGGCTTCTAGAATTTTGCCATTTTCATCTTGAACAGCTAATACTAAAGTATATAATTCGGGATGCTCGGCGTTCCATTGACGTACATCTTTAATAATAGCGCTAAAGTCTGTGCTAGTAGCGCCCTGTTTGGTATTAAGCTGTTTACTGTCTTGTAATACAATCTGATTATTATTATCGAGAATTTGGTAGCTTACTTTTACTTTAGCATTAGTCGCCAAATGATTTTGCAGATCTAAGATCAAAGCAAACTCACCATCTTTATACGCACCATCTAAAGTGGATGTAACCTGAAAATCTTGCAAACGTACTTTAGGTTGCGCGTACACATAAACACTGCGCTCAAAACCACTAATGTCCCAAAAGTCCTGACCTTCTAAATAAGAACCATCGGTCCAACGGAAAATTTGTACCGCCAAGGTATTTTTACCACTTCTGGCATATTTGCTTAAATTAAACTCTGCTGGCGTTTTGCTCCCCTGGGAATATCCAATATATTCCCCATTTAGCCAGACAAAACCACCAGCCTTCATACCACCAATTTGTAGAAATACTTCCTTGTCTAACCAATCTTCACTTAAGGTAAAATCTCGACGATATGAACCAACTGGATTGTTTTCCATAGGCACGATACCTGGATTTTTAGGGATAGCACCGATAAATTTCATTTCATCACTTAAAGGAAAGGCTTTGTCAGCAAATGCATATTGATGATTCACATAAATAGGTACACCATAACCTTCCACTTCCCAATTACTAGGCACTTTAATATTGTCCCAGTCGCTAATATCTTTACTTGGATTGAAAAAATCTAAAGGCCTTTCAGCTGGAGAATGTACCCAATTGAATTTCCACTGTCCGTCAAGTAACTGGTAATATTTGGCTTTTTGCAGATTATTCAAAATTGCATTATCGAGAGTAGTAAAAGAAGTAAAACTTGCACGTGGTGCTTCTTTATTCTCACCAATCATTTTCTCATTAGAAATATAATAACTAAGATCTTTTGATAATGACTTTGTGGGTTCCCGAGCACTTTCAGCACAAGCACTCAGTGAAAGGCTAAATAATAAGCCGGCTAAAATACTTTTGTTCATGTTATTCCTATATTGTCGTTATATAGATTAAATTTAACCTGTTAAATGAAACTTTAAAATCTATATCAAATATGCATATTTGATATAGATAATAACAAATGAAAGCTCAACTTCAATCAATTTTCTTTTTTTATTTTCATTTCCTTACTTTTAAGAATAAAAGTACAGAGTAAAAAATATAATTAAAACTTTAAATAATAAAAGTAATATATTTTATTATTTAAAAACAACAATTTAAATAACAACCACAAAAAACCTCATTATAACTGACGCCTCAAAATGAAAGAGTATGAAGCATAAAGAAAAACCTAAAAGATAGATTTATGGTCTTTGGTATAATCAACGACAAGGTAATTACAAATTATAATGATTGGAGAAGGTACTGAAAAAAAATAATACATAATATTGATCTTTAATCAAATTACAGGCCCTCATATTGAACGTTTTAAAAATAGAACCTACTTGAAATTATTTTGTTAGCTATTAGTGCTGTGATATCTGCCACAGAAAAATGGGAAGATAGTGAATACTTGAGATATGCAAAAGTGATGATTGAATAATGAAAATTTAAAACATGAATTTCAAGGTACGAAAATATTGTACCCGTCTTTTTAGGTTAAAACGGATAAACTAAAGAGTGAATTCCAATATTCTATATCATAATTTTATGAAACCACATGATTTTATTTTCATTAAGTGCGTCAAGTCAGCAATCTAAGACGTCATCATTAATATGGACAGGCTTTATACCTGCTGAAAAATCGTTCAAAAGGTTTAGCCTCAAAATATTAACTTTATAGATACAGTTTACGGGCAGTAAAGCCAAAGCCATTAATAAACATTGCTAACGCCAGCGGCCAACAGTCAGTATTTCTATCATCTGAGACGTCAATTACCTAATCAATAAATTGGGCTTAATCGATCGTTTTGCAAAAAGCTGCGACCAGCAAGTGGTACTCTGCTATTTTAATAAACAGTGATGAACCCTTTATTTATCGTTATTACTAAAATCCAACGGCCACATGACTATAAATATCGAGATGAACGAAGGATCATATAATTTTTTTTTATTCGTTATATTAGATTATTTTTCTATTTCAAAATTACAATCAACAAATTTTTACAATTTGAGTCATCATTAAAGTACCTTCTCCACCTTAAACCAAGTATTAATAAAACAATAACAAAATACAATGAACTCATTGAACCGCCGCTAGCTTTTGAATTACCTCCAGTAGATGGCTGTAACGCTTTAATGGTTACTACTATTGACGCACTATTACTGAGGCCACCTTGGTCCGTCACAACAGCGCTAATAGTGTGAGTACCTACCGTTAAGTTACTCACTGATATCTCACTTCCTGAAGCAATGCTACCGTCTAAATCACTACTCCATTTACTCAATGAACTGAGATTACCATCTTCAGTATCTATAGAAGTAGCTATAAATGAAATACTAATTCCTTCATCGGCAATGATGGTACTGGCGCTAATATCTAAAGTTGGGATAGTGTTAATTAAATTTTCACTTGGTAGTATCAATTTAGCATCCGCCCAATCAGCATGATCAGAGCCTACACCATTACCACCATCGGTCACGATTAAGCGCAATTCAGAAGCACCTTCTACATTGATGTTCACATATCTTCCGCCATCAGCATTAGTCATGTTACCACTGGTAAATTGACTTCTACCATCTACTATCACTTCAAAAGCAAGTTTTCCAGCGCTATTTTCATCATCCAAACCAACAATGGCTCTAAAATAGGTGTAGGCAAAACCTGAAATGTCATACGCTATCTCTGAATAAGCATGAACCCCTAAGCCTTTTTTATACAAGGTACCGCCAATAGTTATTTCAAGACCATCATTGGCATCATCTTCACCATTGCTTGTGTCTTTTTCGATAGGACCCCAGCCATTAATTTGCCCTGTCAATTCCGTTAGATCGCTCAAGTATACGTATTCGGTTATTGTTGGTGGCTCAACCACCACGGTGCCGCTGTATTCTATTTGCTCAAGATAAGCCACTAAGTGCGCTCGCTCTGAAGAATCGTTAACGGTATGTTCAGTGCCCGTTTGCAATACATCATTTAAAGTTGTTGCTTGACCATTATGGAAATAAGGCGCTGTTTCAAACAAGCCAATTAAAGTTGGCGTATCAAAACCGATACCGCTTAATGAATCACTAATACCTTGACCTGATGATGCCTGAATCGTACTGACATCATGACGCTTGTTATCAGTAAAAAATTCGCCTGAGTGACAAGCCGCGCAGCCGTTGGAACTAAAGAGTGCTTCACCCGCTTTTGCCGCGCTAGTTAAATTACCATTTTGTTCACGCATCGGACTTAGTGAAAACTTAGTCAAACTTTGTACGTAAAAAGCTAAATCATCTAAACTCTCGCTGATGCCAGATTTCGGAGATCCTAATGGGTCTGAAACACTAGGAAAAATAGCATCATTGATAAAACCGCGTCCACCAAAGCTATTACGGATATCATTTTCAAAATCTTGAATCTCATCAAAATTTGCAGTCCAGTGCACATTGCCTAAGCCTGTGCCATGTCGCCCCAAAAGAGAAATGGTATTACGTAGACCTTCTCCACGGTCAGTAAAATCCCATACACGGCCATCTGAATCGCCACCGGTATGACAACTTGCACAAGAGAGATAAGCTTCTTTTGACATCCGTGGGTCTTTGGCATTGTAAAATATTTTCTTACCAGCCAATACTCGCTCAGACAATAACTCATTACTTACCGTGTTGATGTTGGCTTTTAAAACTGGATCGGTTTGATTTGCTTCAAAGTCATCAACTTTATAAACCGTAATAGAGCGGGACATGAAATTGTGTACAAACAAATAAACACCGTTTTTTACCAGGCCACGAGGTGCTAAACCAGTATTTTCAAGCTCTCCAGCGCGGTTATTATCGTATACATCAATAATTTCCACACTGTTCTGGCCTTCAATAGCTATATACATATAATCACCAAATTCACTGTATACAATGGCTTTAGGCTGAGCACGATTATCAAAGTCTAGTTGGCGACTGACATTTTCAGTTAATAGATCTAAGTCAAGCTCAGAAACAATAGCCCTAACGGTGCTTTCAAAGGTTAAGCTTTTATTTATATCATTATCTAAGTAAACTCCACGGCCTACATTGGCCTTGTTAGAAGGTACTACTGCATGTTTTCCGTCTGGAGAAATAGTAATGGCGTTGAGGTAGTTTGCAATGCCTCGACTACGATCTGGTCCATCAACTGTTGTCGTATCAATGTCTAAACGAATATGAGACTTTACCGTCATATTTTCAATATTAACAGGCACGACTACAGCATGGTCTTGAGGCGAAATAAAAATAGTCGTATATGCTGTAGAAGAAAAACTATCTACTGCGATACCGCGAGCCGAATGACCAACATGTGCACGCCCAAGCTCTTCGCCGGTACTTGCATTTAGTTTAAGTAGGTCGCCACTGCCTTGTAATGAAATCAAAGCGTAATAGCCGTCTGGCGTAAAAACAATACCGTAAGGTTGGCTAGCGCGATCTAGCGCGACAGTTTCTTTGACAAGGCCGCTGCTACTTAAAATAGAAATACTGTCACTTTCTTGGTTAACGACCCAGATATCGCCATTGGGTGCTTCAGCCAATGTTCTTGGACGAGTACCTACCTCTGTTTCCCACACTTTCGCAAAACTTCCATTATTGTTAATTGCTGTTACGCTATTATTATCTTCGTTTACGGCAATCACTGCAGAGCCTGCAGCTATTATAGTGCTGGTTGTGGTTGGTGCGTTAGCCGTATGCGGGTTATAAACAGAGACTTGAACCGAACGTTTAGTTATTAAATGATTTTCAACTACCGTGACCGTAGCAGTATAGCGACCTGATGCTGAGTAAATATGGCCAACATTACCATTATTAGAGAAATCTGACTTTTGCCCGTCACCGTAATCCCATGAGTACGAAATAGGACCTCCTATTGCAGCACTCGTCGATACAGAGAAGTTAGTGACCTGTCCAATCAAGACAGTGTCTGCTGAAATGGTTATATCGTGACTAGCAATGTTTCCAGTAGAGAACTGGTAAGTATAGGCTGGCATAGCATTACCCATAAAGTCTTCAATCCCCTCAACCTCAACTGTGTATATTTCATCAGTTAACAAATCAACAGCAGGGGTGAAGTTCACAAAACCTAAATTAACACTGTAAGTACCTGCAAGAGGCGTACCATCACCACGCGATAGATACACGGCAAAAGTGCTGGTGTTAACCGTTTCCATTAACACACTGTCTGATAATGCCAAACCAATACGACTGGTTTTTGACTGATTAGTCGATCCAGCCTCTGGAATAGTTCGCCCTAATTGCGGAGGATAAGTGTCTGGTGCCATTTGAGTGGCCATAAAACCACTACCATTACCGTGATCATTACCTATCCACACTAAGTTACCAAAAGGGAAAACCTGACCGTGGTCACTACCGCTAGTAACATCTAAGGAGCCTTCACCATTTACTGTCATCATTGCACCGTCAGCGACCTTAGACACATCTAATTCCGAGATATTTTCTTGATTACCCAAAAATAATTTGTCGTCTTGTAAGTTACAGTACAAATTTACAAATCCGGTGTTGGCATTATTAATAAGTGTAGGCACCTCTGCTGTAGTGTCATACACATGTAACGCACCGGATGCGGCACGAGAGCCGAAATAAGCCTTTTCTCCATCCCAACAAGAGCTGTAATAATTGCTCGGGATCGACTTTACTGTTTTGACTAGTATTGGTTTTATGGGGTCTGATATGTTCAGAATAGAAAAACCCGAGGTCGACTCCATACTAGAAATATACATCTCGTTTCCGAGTGCAAAAATAGGACCTACGTTAAAACCACCTAAAACACTGGTAGGAAATGTTTCAATAACAACAGGTGCATCAACATTAGTCGTATCAACAATAGTTAGCCCAGAATTCCCACGACCAATATATAAATAAGGTGCTTGCCAAAATAACTGCCAAGAGACATTATTGTAATCACCGAAATTGACTCCAGAAATATCTAATTTTGATTTTCTGATAGGCGTATCGATGAAACTCCAATCCCAAATTTCTATTCCAGTGCCTGTTTGAATAGCAATCAAATTATCTTCACTCAGTCCAAATGAATGTGACTCACGAAAATTAGCGGTACGTGTATTAGTTGGATGAGTGCGTTCATCAGCAACTAATGGGTCAGAGTTAATTGGTGGTTCATAAACTAACGTTTTACGCGTTAGATTCGTAATATCGGAAACATCTAATGCAATCCAACCTCCTGGACCAGCACCTCCATCAGGCGCAAAAACCCCTACCATATAGCCATTAAGCATTGTCATTACATTTATACCGTAATGCCTTCTACCTGGATGATCTGAGGGAAAAAGTCCTGTTTTATTTTTATTATCTACTAGGGGGAATGATACTTGTGTAAATAAATCCTTCTCTAAATATGTAGTGTTAGTTAAGCCAGGGGGTATAGTTGCGAATCCATAGAAGGACAAAAACAATATATTTAATAAGGCAATATAGATAAACAGAATTTTTTTTAGTTTTTGATATATTAACATTCCGGGTGTCTCTTTAAAGGGACAGTAAAAAACATTACTGCATGATTTATAATACCATAAAAAAAAGAGTATGAAAGCTAATGTAATTACACTTAATTACACTTTAAAGGAGTAAGAGAAATACTAGTGCCTAAACTTATTAATGATGAAGAGTTGAGGTGTTTATATGTGTGCGTTAATTTTACAGGTCTATCTACATCGAACATCGATTTTATGCTGGTTCCCTCACCATTATTTTTACGTTTTTCACACACAACCAACTATGACTGAAACTTATCTCCAACCAAAATCTTTCGGTGCAGATATTGTTAGTTTTTTTCCTACTACACAAAAATTTTTCTGCCAGGACTTTAAGCTATTTTATTTAAACGCAATTAGAGCAAAAAAACAAATATCCCGTAAATATGCTCTGTGATGTATTTAACATTCGCCGTAGCAGTAATAAATACTAGGTAAATAGTGCATACGAATAAAAAACCACACAAATCCAGTTGCGTGTTTATAGTAACTAGTTTAATTCGTCAAGTGGCTACTCATTAGGTGCGATAGGCCTCACTAACATGCTAGCAAATTAAGGATATTCATTAAATCCCTACCAAAGGAAAACTTAATGACAGAGCTCGAGTTACTGAGCTGCCAAATTCCTAAAATAACTTTAAGAAGTCAAATAAAGAGAATATCGAGACCCCGAACAGACTTAAACGTCGATTTTCCATGCTCGATAAAAATACCTATTTGTGTTGTTATTGAAAATATATTTTACAGGTAATTATGGTCTTCACTTGCTTTTTTTTTATTTTTTTATTCAAAAACTATTGCCTGGGCACTATCAAATTGACCAGATAGTGAAGTCACAATAAAAATCTTAATGATAGTTTATGCAAATCGGACAACCAAAAGGCTTTATCAGTAATGGACGCATTACACTATTGGAACGTTCAGAAACATCATTTACGTTAACCAAATAAGGCAAAGTATGATTCGCTGTGTACATTGTTGGGAGACACCGATAGAACACTTATTTAGCCGTTTAATAACCGGATGCGTGCGAAAGGTAGGAAATGAAAATTTTAATGAAGCTAAGCAAGCGATCATTGGTTATATCATGTAATTATTATAATCAGTCGATGCCACATACGTACAACGCTGGATTAAGTCAAAATAAGTCAGTTCAAAGATACTGTCTAAACTACAAAACCGTGGCAAATTTTACTTTACCAGTTTTCGAGGAAACATCGACCTCACCTATCATTTAATACCTCAGAGAGGCTACCTTCAACAAAAAATTGCGCGTATTATGTGTATACAGCGCTAAACACGATTAAATAATTTTAAGTAAAACATTGAAAGTTTTGATTCAACACCATTAACTTAAAGAAACCATTTCATCATCGGGATGCGGGACAATTATCAAATTAATACGTTTTTCTGCTAAATAATCTTTATAATATTGGGGAATTCTACTATCAGTTAACAGCGTATCAATACCATCCAAAGAGCTAATGATATAAAAACCATTCCGATTAAACTTAGAAGAGTCTGTGACAGCAATTACTTCTTTTGAAATGTCACACATTATGCTATTTAAAGTGGCTTCGTGTTCAAAGTGAGTAGTTAAATTTGCTCTTTCATCAATACCATCAACACCTAAAAAAACCTTATCAAAACGCAGGTTTGTTAAGCTTGATTCTGCCTTTCGCCCATAAAAAGACAACGATTTTTTACGTAATGTACCACCAGTACTCATGACTTCAGCATCCCCACCCGCCGCCAATTCTGCTATAATATTCAAACCATTGGTCATAACCACTAAATTTTTATGATTATGAAGCTGCTTTGCTATTTCTTCAGTGGTAGTGCCTGAATCAAGAATAATTGACTCACCATCATTAACTAAACTAGCCGCAACAATAGCAAGTTTCTTTTTTACTATTAAATGTTCACAATGTTTCTCTTTTACCGACAGTTCTTTAGCAATACGACTATTTATTACTGCACCACCACGAGAACGAACAACTAACCCTTTTTCACTTAAATTATTTAAATCATTACGGATAGTAACGGTTGATACGAGGTATTTCTTTGCAAGCTCCGCAACATCTACTTTCCCTACATCATTAGTTTTCTCAACAATTTCCAAGCGTCTTTCTATAGTTGTTAACATAATTCTTAAATTTGTTATAAGCTTATCTTCTTATCCTATCAAGCAAAGTGTTCTTTCACAAGATTTCAAAAAAGTAAAATGGTTTAATTTATCTTACGTAGGCAATCAAAGTCGATTAAAAGTCGTAGCTATTAATAAAAACTTAGAAAACCTAAATATGATGAAACCTCAATTGAAAAAGCAATGGTGATTACTACTGAGTACAATAAATATCAAAAATTGAGGTTTTACCTTGAATAGGCATTATTATTTTAGGCACTCTGTTAGCAACAGTAGCTTCTAATTCTTTCAATTTAACAAATGATAATTATATTTATTTAATTAGTGTAATCGCATATTTAAAATTTTTCTGTTTTTTTCTTAAATTCTCGTTCGATTAAAAAGGCTTTAATCTCATCACGACAGTGTAAAATATGCTTTGTTAAAATTGAAACGGCTCCGTCTATATCACGAAGTTTACATTTAGCGAGTAAATTAGCATGTTCGTCATTAGATTGTGCTACACAACCCGTTCCTAAGATATGCATACGAATAAACCGGTCTGCATTTTTATTTAAGATGTCAACCAAGTATTGCGTTTGCGGACGTCCTGCACCGGAATATAAACAGGTATGAAAACTAGAGTTTAATAAACTCAACTCACCTGGTTCAGTTACCTCACTTATAGCTTTCGTATACTTTTCCAAAATATCAGTAGCCTCTTCAAGTGATTCTTCACTGATATTCGGGATAGAATAAGCTAATAAATCAGCCTCTAACATTGCGCGAAGTTCAAACAACTCATCAATTTGATCAGAACTTAGGTCTGTAACTGTCGCTCCTTTATGTGGCTCAAAAGAAACTAAACCTTCAGCCTCTAATTGTAATAAAGCTTCACGAACAGGTATACGACTTACATTTAGCTCTTCAGCTAATGCAGCTTGGGGTAATACTTGGCCAGCCTTAATTTCACCGTTAATGATCTTTTCTCTGAGTTTTTCTAAAACCAGTTGTGTTCTTGTCTTATAAATTATTTTCATTACAAACGTCCCAAATGCAATCCATTCAATATTATTATTAGTGAATCCATCAATACTCTCCGATCCGCCAGTTTTGTTTCACTTATACCACTTATTTCAGTACACCTACCATTATGGCTAACCGGCAATCACCATAGCGTTTACCGCTCATAAATACCCGACTCAGTTTGTAAAATATTTTTGGACCGTTATGTGTTCACTAATAAATATACAAACACTTTACTCTGCTTTATTAAACTGGCTGTTTTATGATTAAATTATTACTGAGCTTTAAAAAAAAGATGCACACTATTAAATGCGCATTTCTAATCTAAAAAGTAAACCTATTATAATTTAACTGACAATGCCCAATGGCTTACCTGTTTTCCATGCTCCGCGCGTAAAGTCAGGAATGGTTTTACTGTTACTGCGATCGGCCACCGAAGCCACACTTTGAGGGAAAATTGATGACCACGCCGCCGCATCATAAACGTCTTGATCTAAAGGCTCGCCATTGCGTAAACAATAAACAATGCGATACATCATCAAAAAGTCCATACCACCATGACCGCCATTTCGCTTGGCTTCTTCACCCATACGCACATATAACGGATGATCGTAGGCGTCATACCATTTATCCATGTCTTGATCCCAGCCATGATAGCTTGATTTTGCTGGTTCCCAGCCTTTTTTATCTGAAGCGTTCCACTCATCCATTTGCTGCTGATATTCTTTATCATACGCTGATGTGATTTTACTAGGGCGTTTTTCTATCGCAATGCGATTGGGGAAACCGGCAAAAGTACCATTCGTTCCTTGAATAAGGTTATGTCGGGTGTATGGACGAGGGCTAGTGGTGTCATGCTGCACCATAATGCTTCGGCCATTCACGGTTTTAATAATGCTAGTATTCATATCGCCAGCAATAAAGTTTAATTGGTTGCGTTCATGACCTACTGGAAATTCACGTTGAGCATACGCCTTGCGGCCAAGTGATGGCGAGCTCATCGAGCTAACATAGTCAAAACGATCCCCTCGGTTAATATTCATATACTGCGATACAGGGCCTAAACCATGAGTAGGATATAAATTACCATTACGCTTAGTATGCCAACCGGTGCGCCAAGAACCCGTTTTTTCGTCAATTTCTTTCATTTGCGAGCGTAAATCATGAATGTACGCAGCTTCACCGTGAAGTAGTTCACCAAATAAACCTTGGCGTACCATGTTCAATACCATCAATTCATCACGACCGTAGTTAACGTTTTCCATCATCATACAATTTTTCTGGGTGCGCTCAGCAGTGTTCACAAGCTGCCAACACTCTTCTAATGTTGTCGCCGCCGGTACTTCAACAAATGCGTGTTTGCCACTTTCCATGGTTTCCACTGACATTGGCGTATGCCATTTCCACGGAGTAGAAATAATCACAATGTCTATATCTTGGCGAGCCAGCATTTCACGATAAGCGTGTTCAGATCCAGTGTAGACATCCGGTTTGGCAAACCCTTGTCCTACAACATATTTTAACGAGCGGTCTATAACCTTTTGCTGAGTATCACAAATAGCCTTAATCTCTACACCTTCTAAATGACAATAGTGTTTTACATGCCCTGAGCCACGTTGGCCAACACCAATAAAACCAACACGAACAACGTCCATTTTGGGTATAGCTAAGCCCATCACTGAAGCTCCTTGTGCCTTTAAAACAACACTGTCTGCCTTAGCTACACAACCTCCAACTACTGCGGCAGTGCCAACAATGGCAGCGGAATGTACTGCGTTTTTTAAAAAATTTCGACGGTCTAAATCTTTCATCAATAATACTCATGAATTTACTTAATAGTTTAGTATAATACTTAACCTTGAATATGTATTTTATACCTCACACAGACAAGAAACACAAGAGAATTACTTTCAAAAGGTTTCAAAGTGTACTTTTAATATTTTACATTCAGAAAGACAAACATAAAACCACACAAACGATAGGAAATAATCACAGTAAAGAAAAGTAGGGTGAGCAAATGACTTAGCGGTAATATTATTGAAATCCATCCTAATATTGACCAGAACAATCGACTGGATTGTGCCTTGATGTGAAAATTCAAAATCAAAGGAACAGCTTGAAATGCCGAGTTTATGTTTAAAAAATCGTACGATGTTTACTAAGGATTCTTTGATAAAAAACATAAAGCCTTCCGTATATCACCCAATATAGCGACACATTCACTTCACTTCACCATAATTAAACTAAATTTAATCTGGTTGTTTTCAGATAAACATGTTAAAACAACTCGGCAAAAAAGGAAATGAAAGAAAAGAGAAACTAATTGAAATTAGATTCGTTCGCATTTATAACAACGTAATCTGTGAACAAAATATGTGTTTTGTAACGATTACCATTCAGGAGAGAGAAATGGAAGTTAGTATGGCTGTTCCCCCTAAACCTAAATCAAGCATAGTCCCTATGCTAATCATAGGTGGATTGTTTTTCATGTTCGGTTTTGTCACTTGGCTGAACGGTTCATTGATACCTTTTTTACAAATAGCCTGTGAACTTGACCATATTGAAGCCTATTTCGTCACACTAGTTTTTTATATTGCCTATACCGTAACTGCCCTGCCTATGGCTGCAGTATTAAAAAGAACTGGCTATAAAAATGGTTTAGTACTCGGTTTAATAGTCATGGCTGTAGGAGCATTAATTTTTATTCCTGCTGCGCAGACCAAAATATATGGCATATTTTTAACGGCACTGTTTATCTTAGGTACAGGTTTAACCATATTACAAACCGCCTCAAACCCCTATATTGTGTTAATCGGGCCTAGAGAAACCGCCGCTGTACGTATCAGTATGATGGGCATACTCAATAAGAGTGCAGGTATTATTGCACCGTTAATCTTTACCGCTTACGTGCTTACTGACATGTCACAATTTAACGAAGCTCGTTTGGCAACGTTAGACGTAGGCCAGAAAATGCTCGAACTACAAGAGCTTTCTTCAAGACTGATCACTCCTTATATCATTATGGCAATAATGCTAATAGTGCTCGCTGTTGCAATTAAAGCATCGCCCCTACCTGAGCCAACTGCTGATTATGAGCAAGAGACTACTGAGCATGATCACAAGAAAAGTATTTTACACTTTCCACAGTTGATTCTTGGGGTTATTACCTTATTCTTTTATGTCGGTGCAGAAGTTGTTGCCGGTGACACCATAGGTTTATATGGCAAACAATTAGGAGTGACAAATTTTGGTGAACTCACCGCCTATACTATGGCCTTTATGGTTTCTGCCTATATCATTGGTATGATTGTTATCCCCCGCTGGATCCGTCAAGAAACCGCATTAGTTATTTCAGCACTCTTAGGATTATTATTTTCACTGTTAATTATCACTACCAGTAGCAGCAGTACCGATATTTGGGATAGTTTATTTGCTTGGAGTGGCATCAATGCTATTCCTAACACCGTACTCTTTGTTGCCTTACTCGGCTTTGCCAACGCTTTAGTTTGGCCTGCTCTTTGGCCAATGGCATTAAAAAACCTTGGCAAGCATACAGCTTCAGGCTCGGCTTTATTGATCATGGGCATTTCTGGTGGCGCAATTTTCCCACTTATTTATGGCGTACTTTCTGAAGGCAGTGGCAATGCTCAAACGTCTTATTGGATCATGCTACCTTGTTATGGCTTCATTCTTTTTTATGCATTAAAAGGTCATAAAATCAAGCATTGGCCAACACGTAAATAATCCACCTTAGGTATGTGTTCGCAAAATAATTTGAATACATACCTAGCCATTTAATTTACCTGATTTGAGCTAGAAAGTAATTTGTGCAAGCGGTCTGACAAGGACGTTTTTCCTAGATTCTATCTAACTCCCCATCATTAACTATTATAAAATCACCGATCGCTGTACTTTCGCCATCGAGCAGAAATCTATTGGTTTAGCGTAACTACAGGCAGGATAATAAACTATTGAAGCTATAGTGAAACCACTGGCTAGGATAGCCCCAGCCTAGAAATAGGGAGATGACCTTTTAGAACCTAAGACCACCTTATTGAGCAATTCCATTAAGTTTGTGATCCTTTTGTTAGCAGTAAAAACAATTCAAGAGTAGGCACTTAAATGATCAAACCAGGCTATTGGGATTGAGAGCAAAGGCTAATTTATTTTTGTTGAATTGACTACTTTTATTAGTGCCACCTTGATTTTACGTATTCGTTTTAGAGATAAAACTGAAGCAGCACAAGTGGGATTCCAAGAATGTACTCCTATTATTAACATTTTAACATCAACAACTGTTAATAAAAGAGGCAGTTTAACGCAACTATGGATGATGCTGAGATGCAAATAAGGTGAATTTATGGGCTAAAATAAGCTTTATAGTCATAGTAAA